>Ga0209517_10001382_pt1 | contig 37002 bp, 30 predicted proteins | sample PeaSoiMetSII2010_FD_187695 | JGI IMG/M metagenome (GOLD analysis project Ga0209517, IMG submission 187695) | Peat soil microbial communities from Weissenstadt, Germany - SII-2010 (SPAdes) (version 2) | ecosystem: Environmental > Terrestrial > Soil > Wetlands > Peat | place: Germany... | reverse complement strand
CTTTGTAATCGAGTATCCGCCGCTGCCCCTGCGCATTTACGTCGATTCGATCGATCCGTCCCTGTAGTTCCAGACCACCGCCGCCAGCCAGCGCCCAAGGCCGCCGCAGCATCAGCTCACCGGCTTGCCAGCGCCAGCCGTCCTGCTCCGACGTTCGTAGCCATTCCACGTACCCCGGCAGCAGCGTGCGCAGGCGCTGGCGATAGCCGATCAATGCCGGCTGCTGCTGCAGCAGCGGCGCAAACAGTTCATCGACGACGCGACGCAACTGCACATGCGCCGCACCGGGAGTGAATCGGGGCGTCGCGTCCGTCCGCGCTGCCGCGCCCATACCCACCGGAGCGACCTGCGTGTCGGGACGGTGCGTGCGGTGGTATTCAAAAAGGACCGCGTGCAGCAGCAACCCAAAATCGCGCTTGTCCGGTTTTGGCCGCAAGTGCGGAATTTCGCGCAGACCGAGCATGCGCAATCCGAAGAACCGATACGGACAATCGATCAGATCCTGGCAGGCGCTGGCAGAGATTCCCTGGGGAAGCAGGCCCGCTGCGCTCGGGGTTCGCGGCAAGCTGACCGTGGCCGGCACGCGATGCCAACTCGCAATAGGCCCGTGCACCAAAGGTTCTAGGCCTGCGAGTTCGGTGAGCAAGACAAGTCGGTCGAGCAGCGGCGACAACGGCAACGGCTCGTCGTGGCGTCGACACCGCCAGGTCGCGGCCACGGCCGGCGCTGTTGCCAGCAGGCCCGCCAGATCCAGCGTTTGCTCCCGAACGCTGTCGGCCTCGGTCCGCAACCCCAATTCGCGCCGAACAGAATTCGCCAGCAAGCCGCCTGACGAGCGTGTGCCCGGCAGGTGGTCGGCGTCGGCGCCGATCAGCAAGGCGGCATCGAACCGGCGCAAGCGCGTGCCGGCCAGCGTGGTCATTACGACCGGGCTATCGATGTCACGACTGCCAGAACCCAGTTCCTCAAAGTGCTCGGCCAGCAAAGCGCGAAACTCGACGAGGTCTAGGCGCAAGGGCGAGCCGATCAGTTGATCGTGCAACTGCTGCACGGCAGTCAGCACGTTGCGGCCCACCGGATCGGCAGCCAAGGCCAAGCGCATGCCCATCTGGTCAAAGGTCGAATTCAACAAGCCGAGGAATCGTCCTAGGGACCCCGAAGCCTGCCAGCTATGCGCCAGCCCGACCATTTGCTCAATTACCCGCTGGGCCGCTGTAGCGGTCGCGGCACCCGCGCGTGCACGGCGCGCTACCGCGGTGCGCACAGCCGGCATGCCGGCATGTACGCCGTCCTCGAGCAAGGCCGAACCAATCGACTCGACGATCGTTGCCTTGTCATCCTCGCAAGCCAGGGTAAATGGCGACCGTAGCCAGTCCAAGAGGTCGCGATGCTCGAAGTCGGAAATCACCAGATCGATCCAGCGCATTACGGCGGCGGCTGCACTGGTAGTAGAGAGTTTCCAGCCAGACTCGTCGGCAACCAGTATGCCCACCCGGTCCAGCAGGGCGCGTACGCGTCGTGCGGTAAGCCGGTCCAGCGCGACGAGCGCAATCGAGCGGCAACCCGCCCGCAGCCGATCGACGGTCCAGCCGGCCGCCGCTGCGGCTTCCTCCTCGAGCGAGTCCCGCCGCAGGATCTGCAGCTGCGGCCGCTGCACGGCACTTTGTGGCGCCTGCATGGTAAGGGCAAGCGATCGCGCGCGCGCAGCGATCGGCGGCGCCATTGCATCCGGAGCCGTCAGCTCTGGCCACGCTGCCAGCAGCCAGGGGCGCTGATCGCCCAAGGCCTGTGGGTCGGCAACCACGAGGCAAGCCGGCTGACGGCTGGACGTGGAATAGGCGCGGCAAAATGCGTGTTGCCATGGCGCAGCCCCCTGTGGCGCGAGCCAGACCAGAGGACCCTCGGCCCGTCGCGCGCGCTGCTCCAGCCGCTCCCGCAAATGGGCAGCGCCGAGCTCCGGCGACAAGCCGGCGCGCCACAGGGCCAGCACCAATTGGGACTGCAGATCGCCGGCCGCCGCGGCGCGATGGGAAAAATTGTGCTGTACGGCGGCCCGCCAACGTCCTTCGAAGGCTTCTGCGGCACCGCATGCGGCCAAGGTGAGTTCATCGCTCAGGAACGCGATATCCCGGGCCAGCGCCCATAAGGCGCCGGCCTGCGAGCCGAAACGCTCCCGCACCCAGGTGCTGTCGCGCAAGGCCTGGAAAAGCTCGGCGCGCTGCTTTTGCACCAGCGCGGGTTCGACATCGGCCCAAGCATCCAGGGTCAGCACCCGCGGAGCAATACAGGCATCGCCTCCGAGTGCGTCATGTAACGCCTCGCGCAGCATCGGCGCGTACAGCATCCCCGGCACGATCACCACGACCCGGCGCAGGTCACGCGCGTCCGGATTTTCTGGATCCCGCCCAAGATCCCGGACCAGGGCCGCTACTGCCGGCCACCAGCGCCCATCAGGGGCCAGCCGCAGTTCAGAGTCCGCGACATCATCCACGCCAGATCCCGCGGCCGGATCCGGGAGCGCTCCTTGCGTCTTTTGCATTTAGGTCTGCTGAGCCAGAAACTCGCCGATTTTGCTGGTGCCCGAGCGCCTCGGCAAAGTGCTAACATTGTGCCGTACCCGTTCGCCGCAACAAATTCCCATCGCGGTTATCCGGTTTATCTGAAATATCGTTGTTGGTGAACGCTGGCGATGGGTCGATCCCGGTTGCCGCTGGCGTAGTCGGTACCTGCGCACTCCAATTTTCTCAACAAACATCGGAACCCTGCCTGCGGGACAGGCATCGGGAACCAAGGGTTTCCCGCAAATGAGCGAAATCAAGATCCTGTCAGACGCAAATTTCGAACAAGACGTTCTCAAGTCGCCAACACCGGTTTTGGTCGATTACTGGGCGGAGTGGTGCGGTCCCTGCCGAATGATCGCGCCGATCGTATCGGAGGTGGCGAGCGAGTACCAAGGACGCTTGGCGGTGGCCAAGCTCAACGTCGACGAGAACCAGGTAACTCCCGCCAAGTACGGCATCCGCGGAATCCCGACCCTAATGCTGTTCAAGAACGGAACCGTAGCCGGTACGCGCGTCGGCCAATTGTCCAAACCCCAACTGATCGCCTTCATCGACAGCAACCTCTGATTTTTTTCCGCAACGGGCGACGCAGGTCGCCCGTTGTCCCCGCGGGCGCGGTCGACGGCTTGCCCAGTAGCGCATAAAAGGCGCGGCCGTTGCAACAGATCCCAGTCGCCCCCTTCCCGCCGGACCCAACGGTTCGAAACCCTCTGCGCCGACCCCCTCCCCATGCAACTTTCTGAACTCAAAGCGCTGCACGTCTCGCAATTGCTCGAGATGGCTGCCAGCCTGGAAATCGACAATGCCAACCGGCTGCGCAAACAAGAATTGATGTTTGCGATTCTCAAGCGACGTGCGAAGTCGGGCGAGCAGATATTCGGCGACGGCACGCTCGAAGTGCTGCCCGATGGATTCGGTTTCCTTCGTTCGCCGGAAACGTCCTACCTGGCCAACACCGACGACATCTACATCTCGCCCTCGCAGATCCGCCGATTCAACCTGCACACCGGCGACTCGATTGAGGGCGAGGTGCGCACCCCCAAGGACGGGGAGCGCTATTTTGCGCTCGTCAAGGTCGACAAGGTCAACGGGCAGACGCCCGATTCGACCAAACAGCGCATCCTGTTCGAGAACCTCACTCCGCTGTTCCCGGACAAGCCGATGACGCTCGAGCGCGAAATGCGCGGCGACGAGAACATTACCGGGCGACTGGTCGACATCATCGCTCCGATCGGCAAGGGTCAACGCGGCCTGCTGGTGTCGAGCCCCAAGTCCGGCAAGACGGTGATGCTGCAGCACCTGGCCCACGCCATTACGGCCAACCACCCGGATGTGGTGCTGATCGTGTTGCTGATCGACGAGCGTCCGGAGGAAGTTACGGAAATGCAGCGGTCGGTGCGCGGCGAGGTCGTCTCGTCGACTTTCGACGAGCCGGCCGTGCGCCACGTCCAGGTGGCGGAAATGGTCATCGAGAAGGCCAAGCGCTTGGTCGAGTCGAAGAAGGATGTCGTAATCCTTCTGGACTCCATTACGCGCCTGGCGCGCGCCTACAACACGGTAGTGCCAGCCTCGGGCAAGGTGCTCACCGGCGGCGTCGATGCCAACGCCCTGCAACGGCCCAAGCGCTTTTTCGGCGCCGCACGCAATATCGAGGAGGGTGGCTCGCTAACGATCATTGCCACCGCGCTGATCGACACCGGCTCGCGGATGGACGACGTCATTTACGAGGAATTCAAGGGCACCGGCAACATGGAGATCCACCTGGAGCGCCGGCTGGCAGAAAAACGTGTCTACCCGGCGATCAACGTGAACCGATCCGGAACCCGGCGCGAGGAACTGCTACTCAAGCCCGAGGTGCTGCAGAAGGTTTGGATCCTGCGCAAGCTGCTGTACGGAATGGACGAGATCGAGGCCATGGAGTTCCTGCTCGACAAGATGAAGCAAACCAAGACCAACGCCGAATTCTTTGACATGATGCGACGCGGCGGCTAGCGGACGGCCCGGCGGCGGCGCGCGCCCGGGGCACAGCCGTGCCCATCGTGCTAAAATTAAAAGCTTCGTTCATGGCGTTGGCGGCGGAAGATCCTGGGCAGGACGCTCCTGCGGGGGTCCGGCGCATCCCCGAACCACCGTGATTTGACAACCGGGTCCGGCCGTGGGATCCGAACTTGGCGCTGCGAGAATACGAGATGAAAGAAGGCATACACCCGGAATACCGCGAAGTCGTTTTTGCCGACCTCTCCTGCGACTTCAGCTTCGTCACCCGTTCCACCGCGCCAACCCGCGAGAAGATCAAGTGGAAGGACGGCAAGGAATATCCACTGGTTAAGCTCGATACTTCTTCGGAGTCTCACCCCTTCTATACCGGGGCGCAGACGCGCGTTGTCGAAGCCGGGCGTGTGGAGAAGTTCCGCCAGAAGTTTGCCGCCAAGACCAAGGAAGTCAACGCCGCCGCTGCGGAGGCAACCGCGGCCAAGAGCAAGCGACGCTGACGTCGTCTTGGGCACGCCATGACCAGAGCGCGCACCGGGTAGTACGGACCAGGTGGTGCACCCTGGCGGCGCGCTGGGACTGGTCCTCGCAGGCAGCCAAGGCTGCCTTTTTCATGACATGTCGCGCCATTTCCGTACGCGAGGCCCGGTTCGCCGGCGACCGGGAATGTCCACAAAAAACGCCAGGATTGCCGGTTCGCCTGACCGATGATTGAGCCACCGCACCGATCGCCTGCGCATATCTCCGCGCAAGCCGCGGCTCCAATGCCGCGTTGGGCGCTTTTGTGCTTGCTCGTCGCCTTCATCGTGCCGGGTCTCTTCGGGCACGACCTTTGGCCACCAGATGCTCCCGGGTTTGGCCGCATGTGGGCGATGGCCCACGGCACGCGTGCCGACTGGCTGCTGCCGAATGTTGCCGGCGCGCTGGCGACACAGGGAGGCCCGCTGCCGTACTGGTTCGGTGCCGTCCTGGTCCGGTTCGGCGGTAGCCTGGTTGGGGACACCAACGCCGCCGCCGCCGCCAATTTGTTCTGGTACCCGCTAGCGATCATCTCGCTGTGGCACGCCGTATACCGACTCGCGCGACGCGACGAGGCACAGCCCGTTGCCGGTGCCTTTGGTGGCGAGGCGAGCCGAAATGATTATGCGCGGCTGGTGGCCGATATTTCCGCACTGCTCATGATCGGAACGATCGGGATGATCTGGCGCCTGCACCAAACCCAGGCCAACGGGGCAAGCATTGCCATCGTTGCGGTCGCGATTTTCGCCACGAGTTTAGCGGAATGGCGTCTGTTACCTGCAGCCCTGCTGGCCGGATTGGCTGCCGGTGCCCTCGCGCTGACTCAGGGACCGATGCCCGCAGCCGGTCTGTTGCTGGGCTGCCTGGTCGTGTTTTGGCGCTCCACGCGCGGCACCGAGTCAGCCCCGCGCACGGTTTTCCTCGCACTCCTGCTATTAATACTGATAGCCCTCGCGGTCGCTGCCTCGTGGCCGCTTGCGGCATTTCACCTGTTCCCGAGCGAAGCCCGCGTTTATTTTGACGCGTGGACCGAAGCGCTTCCTATCGGCTGGCTCAGTTCCGAGGACGTGCTCTGGTCAATTCGAACCTGCGCCTGGTTTCTTTGGCCGCTGTGGCCCTTGGCGGCATGGGCGGTCTACGCGTGGCGCTCGAGCCTGTTTGCGGCGCACCTGGAGCGGCCCTTGCTGTTGCTCGTCGGACTCGCCGCGGCAATGCTGTTTTCGGCACCCTTGGATGAGCGCGCCGTGGTCGGACTCATTCCGCCGCTGGTGGTGCTGGCCGCGTTCGGCGCCACTACCTTGCGTCGCGCCCTGGACAATGTCATCGACTGGTTCGCGATCGCCGTCTTTTCCTTGTCCCTGGTTTTCTTTTGGGCGTACTACTTCGCCATGCAAATTGGCGCGCCGCACGCAATGGCGGCATCCATTGCCCACCTTGCGCCAGGCTTCGTAGCCCATGTACACGTGCTGTCCCTGGTCTTGGCGGTCACGGCGACGGCCGCCTGGGCGCATCTGATCGCTTGGCGGGTTCTGCGTCGCCCCCGGGTTCTATGGCGCGGACCGTTGCTCGCTGGCGCCGGAGTCACCATCGTCTGGATCACAGCCAATCTGCTGTTTTTGCCAGCCGTCGACTACGTGTTTTCCTACCGCACGTTTGCGATCGATCTCGCCGCACAACTCCAGGCCCGCGGCCTCGCGCAGGGATGCGTTCTGGCCCATCGAATTCCACTGGCCGAGCGGGCCATCATTGCTTATTACGGCAAGGTTCGCTTCGACCGCGACGGTTCCTCGGAGACGTGTCGCCTTGCCCTGCACCGGGATTCGCGGCGGTCTGCACTGGACGACGACCCTCCGCCCGGGGCTCGCGGAATGTGGGAGCTAACTTGGGAGGGGCGTCGCCGCGCGCACCCGGATGAGCGCTGGCGCATCTGGGTACGCTCGCAATAGTTGGTTCGGCAGTCTGCTATGCACCAAGCGCCTGCAGGGCCCGGATCCGATCTTCGATCGGCGGATGGCTTGCCATCAGGGAAAAAGCGCCGCCCGGTCTGCCGCTGATTCCCATCGCGCTGATCGCTTTTGGCAGGTCTGCCGACTCCAAGCCGCCGAGGCGGGCCAGGGCATTGATCATCGGTCGACCCGAACCGAGCAATCGCGCCGAGCCGGCATCGGCGCGGAACTCGCGCTGCCGCGAAAACCAGGCAACGATAATCGATCCGAGCAGTCCCAGCGCCAAGTCGAGCACGAGGACCGATACGTAGTAGCCCATCCCGGGCGCGTCGTCTTCATTGCGCAGGATCACGCGGTCGATCACGTAGCCGATCACGCGCGACAGAAAGATGACAAAGGTGTTGATCACTCCCTGCAGCAGGGTCATGGTCACCATGTCCCCGTTTGAGATATGGCTTACCTCGTGTCCCAGCACCGCTTCGACTTCCTCGCGACTCATGGTCTGCAGCAAGCCTGTGGAAACCGCAACCAAGGCGCTATTCTTGAACGCGCCCGTGGCAAAGGCATTGGGCTCACCTTCGTAGATGGCCACTTGCGGCATTTGCAAACCGGCCTGGGTCGTAAGTTTGCGCACGGTCTCGACAAGCCAGGATTCGAGTGCGGTCTGCGGTTGCCCGATGACGCGTGCCCCGGTCGACCATTTGGCCAGCGGTTTGCTGATCAGCAGGGAAAAGAAGGAACCGACGAATCCAACCACAAGTGCGAATGCGAGCAAGGTACCCAGATCGAGGCCGCGCGCAGTCAGGAAGCGATTCACCCCCAGCACGCTCGTGACGACACCCAGCAGGACGACAATCGCAAGGTTCGTCAGTACGAACAAAGCGATACGTTTCATACGATCTCCCGAATGTAAGAAATGGTGCTGTTCCTGGCAGCGGCCTGGGCAGTCTACTGCAACGACCGGCAGCTACCGACCCAGCGACGGAGGCGGTCGGCAAGCTCCGCTTCGGCGAGATGGGGTCTGTTTCGATCTATTTCAAGGCGCCGCAGGGCACGTCCCGGCACCAGGGCAGGGGTAGCTAGCCAAGCTCGCCCGGCCAAGTCCGGCGCGCCCGCGCCCAAGGCACGCAATGGGACAATCGTTAAAATGCGTTGCCGTGGCCGCATAGGCAGCGGAAGGGAGAAAATTGCGATGGTCGCAAACCGCACTGTTCGACGCGCCGACTTGGTCGAAAGCGTCGCCAATGCCTTGCAGTACATCAGTTACTATCACCCGCTCGATTTCCTGCAGCAACTGGCGCGCGCCCACCAATCCGAAAAGAGTCCGGCGGCCAGGGATGCGATCGCGCAGATTCTTACCAACTCGCGCTTGTGCGCCGAGGGCAAACGACCGATCTGCCAGGACACGGGGATCGTCAACGTATTCCTGAAGGTCGGAATGGACCTTCGATGGGAAGGTTTTGCGGCCGGCCTGGAAGCTGCGGTCAATGAAGGGGTACGCCGTGCGTACCTGGACCCGGACAACATCTTGCGCGCCTCGATCGTGGACCCGCCGGATGGGCCTCGTCGCAACACCGGCGACAACACGCCGGCGGTAATCCAAGTCGAACTCGTGGCCGGGGACCGCCTCGACGTGACGGTCGCGGCCAAGGGCGGGGGATCGGAAAACAAGGCCAAATTGGCCATGCTCAATCCGAGCGACTCGATTGTTGATTGGGTGCTCCAGACGGTTCCCACAATGGGTGCGGGGTGGTGCCCGCCGGGAATGCTGGGCCTGGGTATCGGCGGCACCGCGGAAAAGGCCGTTTTGCTGGCCAAGCAGGCGTTGATGCAGGATATCGACATGTTCGAACTGCTCGGCCGCGGCCCGCGGAGCGAGATCGAAAGGCTCCGCGTCGAGCTCTACGAAAAAGTCAACGCGCTCGGCATTGGTGCGCAAGGCCTCGGCGGCTTGACGACGGTGCTCGACGTAAAGATTCTCGAATACCCGACGCATGCCGCCAGCAAACCCGTTGCCCTGATACCGAATTGCGCCGCCACGCGCCACGTACATTTCACGCTCGATGGTTCCGGCCCAGCACAACTCGAGCCGCCGGATCTATCGCAATGGCCCGACGTCGACTGGCAACCGGATGCGAGGCGTTCGCAGCGTGTAAATCTGGACTCACTCAGCCCTGAGGAAGTCGCCTCTTGGAAGCCCGGCCAAACGCTCCTGCTTTCCGGCCGCATGCTGACCGGAAGGGACGCGGCACACCAGCGGATCCGTGACATGCTGGCACGCGGGGAAACGCTGCCCGTGGACTTTCACGGTCGTGTCATATATTACGTAGGACCGGTTGATCCGGTACGCGACGAGGTGGTCGGCCCGGCAGGTCCAACCACCGCCACCCGCATGGACAAATTTACCGAGATGATGCTGGCGCAAACCGGCCTGCTGGCGATGATCGGCAAGGCCGAGCGCGGAGCGGTCGCTATCGAGTCGATTCGCAAGCACCGCGCCGCCTACCTCATGGCAGTCGGCGGGGCCGCCTATCTGGTGGCGCGTGCGATCCGGCAAGCCAAAGTTGTCGCATTCGCCGACCTCGGGATGGAGGCCATCTACGAATTCGAGGTAAGGGATATGCCGGTTACGGTGGCCGTCGACGCCGGCGGAACCTCGGTGCATCAGACCGGTCCGCAAGAGTGGCGCGCAAAGATCGGCAATATCGCAGTGGTCGCCGAGCGATGAGAATCGGGTGAAGCCGATCGACGCGCACTCGCCGATCGGCGTATTCGATTCCGGCGCGGGCGGCCTATCCATCGTCGCGGCAATCCGCGCCGCCTTGCCGACGCAAGCGATCATCTATTTTGCCGACACGGCCTTTGCCCCCTACGGTCCACGCAGCGATCTGGAAATTCTCGAGCGTACGCAGCTCTGCTGTTCCCAATTGCTCGAACGTAAGGTTGCGGCCCTGGTGATCGCCTGCAATACGGCAACTGCCAACGCCATCGACGCGCTACGCAGCTGGGCCCCGGTGCCCATCGTCGGAGTGGAACCGGGACTCAAGCCGGCGGCGGCCGCTACGCGCAATGGCGTGGTGGGCGTACTGGCCACCCGGGCGACACTGTCCAGCCGGCGCTATCGCGAGTTGCTGTTTCGCGTCCGTGCGCAGGCACCCGATGTGCGCTTTGTCGAACACGCCGCACACGGCTGGGTCGAGTTGGTCGAGTCCGGTGAACTGGATTCGGTGCACGCCCGCACCCTGGTGCGCCAGGCGGTGCAACCGATGATCGACCAGGGCGCCGACACACTGGTGCTGGGATGCACGCATTATCCTTTCTTGAAGGACGCCATCAAGGTGGTGGCGGGCACGGCGTCGATCATCGAAACGGGGCCGGCCGTCGCACGCGAATTGCAGCGTCGTTTGCCGCGACCTTCTGACAGCGCGGTCCCCGCCGATGCAGACCTACTGCAGTTCGATTCGAGCGGCGATCGCGATCAATTTGCCACGCTGGCGGCGACCTTGCTGGCGGTGACCGAGGGCCGACGATCGCAACGCAGCTAGCTGGCAGGCGCAAAATATCCGCCTTTCTTGCGCTTTCGACAAAATCATGATGACCTCCCTCGTTCGAGCACTGGTCGCATCGAAGCCCAGGCATCCGCCAATCATCGAAATGCAGCTATGGAGATCCGGACATGAGAATCGTCTTGATTGGACAGCAGGATTTCGGCAGGGCCGTCCTCGACGCCTTCCTTGCGCGGGGCGATGAGATCGCCGGCGTATTTTGCGCGCAGGAGAAGCCGGGCACGAAGCCCGATCCCTTACGCATGGCCGCCCAGCAGCGTGACCTGCGCCTGTTTCAACTTGCCAGCCTCAAGGGCGCCGACGCGCGCAATGCCATCGCCAGGCTCGACGCGCAAATCGGCATCATGGCCTACGTGCTGCAGTTTGCCCCGCAGGAATTTGTCAGTGTCCCTCGGCATGGCACCATCCAATATCACCCCTCTCTTCTGCCCCGCTACCGTGGTCCAAGCGCAATCAACTGGCCGATCATCCGCGGCGATGCGACCACGGGCTTGAGCATCTTTCGCCCGACCGACGGCCTGGACGAAGGCCCAGTCGTGCTGCAGAAGCAAGTCCCCATCGGCGAGGACGACACCTTGGGTAGCGTGTATTTCGAGCGCCTCTTCCCCATGGGCGTGGAGGCGCTGCTGGAAGCTGCGGATCTGGTGGTATCGGGCAACGCAGTCGAAAGCGTGCAGGATGAATCGCAGGCAAGCTACGAAGGATGGTGCCGTTCCGCCGAGGCGCAGATCAACTGGCATACGCACCTTGACTTCGTGTACAACCTGGTACGCGGATGCAATCCGGCGCCGGGCGCATGGACCACGCTTGCCGGCAAGATGCTGCAAATCTTCGATGCACGCAAACATCCGGCCCGAACGTTCGCCCAGGTAAAGGGAAGGCCTGGCGAAGTAGTCGCCATCAGCGACGAGAGCATGCACGTGAGCGTGCAAGGCGGGCAGCTGGAAATTTTCAAGGTACGACCGGACGACGGCAAGAAGGTCTCGGCCGCACAGTTCTGCGCCCAGGTGGGGCTGCGCCCGGGAGCAAAGTTGGGCGATTAGCGCGAATCAGGGCGCCGAAAATACACCGGTGGAAAGGTAGCGATCACCGCGATCGCAAACGATGAACACGATCGTGGCGCCCTCAACCTGGCCGGCGATCCGCAGGGCGATCTGCAGGGCGCCGCCGGAGGATATGCCGGCGTGGATACCCTCTACGCTCGCGAGGCGACGGGCGAGCGCCTCTGCCTCGACCTGCGTGACCGTTTCGATGCGATCGACACGCGCCGCATCGTAGATTTTCGGCAGGTATGGGTCCGGCCACTTGCGAATGCCCGGGATCTGTGAGCCATCGGCCGGCTGCGCGCCAATGATCTGGACAGCCGGATTTCGTTCCTTCACAAACCGCGACACGCCCATGATCGTCCCGGTCGTCCCCATGCTCGAGACGAAATGCGTCACGCCACCGTCCGTGTCGCGCCATATCTCCGGCCCTGTGGTCTCGTAATGAGCTCGCGGGTTATCGGCATTGGCGAACTGGTCAAGCACCCTGCCCTCGCCTTTCGCCTGCATCTGCAGGGCCAAGTCGCGGGCATACTCCATGCCGCCACGCTCGGCCGGCGTCAGGATCAGTTCCGCACCGTACGCCCGCATGGACGCGCGCCGCTCGGCCGAGAGGTTATCGGGCATGATCAAAGTCATGCGGTAGCCCTTCATGGCAGCGATCATTGCCATGGCGATTCCGGTGTTGCCGCTGGTGGCCTCAATGAGCCGATCGCCGGGTTTGATCTCCCCGCGCTGCTCGGCGCGCTGCACCATCGAATACGCAGGGCGATCCTTCACGGATCCACCCGGGTTGTTGCCCTCGAGTTTTGCCAGCAGCACGTTGCCGCGCTCGGCAAGGATCGCCGCCCCGATGCGCTGCAGGCGTACGAGTGGGGTGTTGCCGATGGTCGATTCGATACTGGGGTAGGAGCTCATGGCACCGCGTCCAGTTCCTCAATCCGCTTCGGAGAATAGCTGTCCCAAGTCGAGCAACCAGGACACTGCCAATGGAACGAGCGGGTGCGGAAGCCACAGGTTCGGCAGCGGTAGCGCGACAGGTTGCGTGCCTGGACGCTGATCAGGCCGCGCAGCAGATCGAGTTCGCGGTCACCCTGCGCCGTCGCCGCTCGAATCGCCAGCAGGCGTTCGAATCCAAGCAGCGACGGGTGGCGCTTCAACTCATCGCGCAGCATCGCTTCGCCGGAGGCCGCACCCTCCCACTCCGTTGCCCGGCGATAGCCGACATCGAGCAGGTCGACCGATGGATGATCGAGCAGTTCGCGGCGCAGCAGGTTGAGCGCCTCGGCGCGGCGCCCGAGCTCGTCCATCGCGAGCGTCAGGCGCTCGGCGATGAGTGGCAGGTATTCCGGGGCATCGGTCGCGATTCGCAGCCAGTGTTCGACCGCCCCCGCCGTGTCGCCGGCGCGGCGGGCGATGTCCCCGGCCAAGATGCTCGCGCGAACCGAATTGCGGTTGGACACCAGCGCCTCTTCGAGACATCGCGTTGCCCCGGCAAGATCGTCCTTCCCCACACAGCGTTCGGCGATTTCACAATTGAAATGCGCAATGGCTACGCGATGGGTTTCGCCCGCTTCGCGCTCCAGGCGGCGCGCGCAGTCGATCGCCCGCTCCCAGTCGCGCTCCATGGCATGAATGCGCAACAGGGCACGCAAAGCCTCGAAGCGGTGGCGCGGATCCTCCACCAATCGACCAAAGCTCTCCTCCGCCCGATCGAGCATGCCACCTTTGAGATAATCCTGTGCCAGTTCCGCCAAGGCGTTCGATCGTTCGGCCGCCGGCAGATCGGCGCGGCTAAGAAGATAGTTGTGGATCCGGACCGCGCGCTCGAATTCTCCCCGTCGGCGGAACAAATTGCCCAACGCGTAGTGCAATTCGATCGTTTCCGGGTCGAGTTTGGCAATCGCGATGAACGCATCGATCGCACGGTCGTGCTGGTCGTTGAGGAGCAGATTAAGGCCGCGAAAAAGCGACTGGGGCGCGCCTCCCTGATCGGCTGCACGCACCCGCGCCTCGTACCCGCGGGCCCACCAGCCGATGAGAAACAGCAGTGGCAAGGCCAGCAAGTACCAAAGTTGCAGATCCATTAGGGTGCGGTACTTCCTTCTTCGCGGACCTCAGCGCCGCCGGCCGCGGGTCTCCAGTTCCAGATCGCCGGCTGCGCCGCCCTGCCGTGCCGCGCGGGTAAGGGCCAGCTCGTTGGCCTGCTGCGTTGCCGCTTCGGATCTCGTCGGCCGCGCCAGTTGGCGACGCAGCCGGATCATGCGCGGCATGAGCGCCAAAGTTCCCGCGAAGACGCCGGCAACGAAGCAGACCAGGATTACGGCCAGTAGCGGAACGTTTTGCCACTGGACCGAAGAGCTCAAGCGCAGAGGAACCGTCGCCGTATTCTCCAGGGCCAGCCAGAGCACCATCAGAAAGAAGACCAATCGGCCGATCCACGCAATCAGGTCCATGCCGCCCTTTCACTCTACCTAAAATTGATGTCAACCCCTGCGCATCATCAGTCCGCTGCCAGCGCTGCCGTCGCGCTTCGCTGCGCGCCGTCCTGCGGACCGTCACCGTCGACCCGCTCGCGCAACTCCTTGCCCGCCTTGAAATGCGGAACATGCTTGGCCGGAACCTGGACCCGTTCCCCCGACTTGGGGTTGCGGCCGACGCGGGCCGGGCGATAGTTCAGCGAAAAGCTTCCGAACCCCCGGATCTCGATGCGCCCACCCTGCGACAGGGCGGCACCCAGCATGTCGAGGATCAGCTTCACCGCTTCGTCGGCATCGCGCGCAGCCAGCCGCGGGTTGCGCGCGGCTAGTCGCATTATCAGCTCCGATTTGGTCAAGGCGCGGGGCGCAGTCATGGCGAAAGAGCGTCACAAGGAACCAGCGGTCCGGCGCGTGCTGCGCGCCGACGCCGTCCCGACACCCTGCTATTTGGTCTGGGTATCGAGCTTAGCCTTGAGCAATGCGCCGAGATTGGTGGTACCGGTCGTGGCCTCGGACTGCATCCGCGCCATCGCTTCGGCGGTTTCCGCGTTGTCCTTGGCCTTGATCGAGAGATTGATGTTGCGGTTCTTGCGATCGACATTGATGATCATCGCCTGGACCTTGTCGCCCTCCTTGAGATGGTTGCGCGCATCTTCCACGCGGTCCGGCGCAATCTCGGAAGCACGCAAGTACCCCTCCACGTCGTCTCCGAGGGAAACCACCGCGCCCTTAGCGTCGACGCTCTTGATCGTGCCGTTGACGAGCGAACCCTTGTCATGGGAGTGCGCAAAGTTGTTGAAGGGATCGCCACCAAGCTGTTTGACGCCAAGCGAAATGCGCTCGCGCTCGACATCGATTGCCAGCACCAGCGCTTCGAGTTCCTCACCCTTCTTGAACTTGCGCACCGCCTCTTCACCGGTCTCGCTCCAGGAGAGATCCGACAGGTGCACCAAGCCATCGATTCCGCCCGGTAGACCTATGAACACGCCAAAATCGGTGATCGACTTGATCGCGCCCTTTACCTTGTCGCCCTTCTTGTGCGCGATCGCAAAATCTTCCCACGGATTGGGGCGGCACTGCTTCATGCCCAGGGAGATGCGGCGGCGGTCCTCATCGATCTCGAGCACCATGACTTCAACCTCGTCACCGAGCTGGACGATCTTGCGCGGATCGACGTTCTTGTTGGTCCAGTCCATTTCCGACACGTGCACCAGGCCTTCGATACCGGGCTCGATCTCGACGAAGCTGCCGTAGTCGGTGATGTTGGTGACCTTACCGAACAGGCGTGTGCCCTGCGGATAGCGGCGGCCCAGGCCGACCCAGGGATCCTCGCCCAGCTGCTTGACGCCCAGCGACACGCGGTTCTTGTCCTGATCGAACTTGAGCACCTTGGCCGTGATTTCCTGGCCGACCGTCACGACTTCGCTCGGATGACGCACGCGGCGCCACGCCAAGTCGGTGATGTGCAGCAAGCCGTCGATGCCACCGAGATCCACGAACGCACCGTAATCGGTGATGTTCTTGACGACACCCTTGACGATGGAGCCCTCCTTGAGGTTCTCCAGCAGCCGGGCGCGTTCCTCGCCCATGCTCGCCTCGACGACCGCGCGGCGCGAAACCACGACGTTGTTGCGCTTGCGATCGAGCTTGATGACCTTGAATTCCAGCGTCTTGCCCTCGTACGGCGATGTATCCTTGACGGGACGCGTATCGACTAGCGAACCCGGCAGGAAGGCGCGGATCCCGTTGGTCATCACCGTCAGTCCGCCCTTGACCTTGCCGCTGATGGTGCCAGTGACGAGTTCGCCACTATCGAGCGCCTTCTCCAGGTTAAGCCAGGCGGCCAGGCGCTTGGCCTTGTCGCGCGAAAGGATCGTATCGCCGTGGCCGTTTTCCAGAGCCTCTATGGCGACGGATACAAAATCACCCGGTTTGACGTCGACTTCACCTAGGTCGTTACGGAACTCTTCCAGTGGGATATAGGCTTCGGATTTCAACCCCGCATTGACCACAACGAAGTTGAAATCCACCCGAATGACTTCCGCGGTGATCACCTCACCGGCGCGCATCTCATGGCGGGCCAGGCTCTCCTCAAAAAGCGCGGCAAAAGACTCCGGGACGGTTTCGGTACTACTACTACTCAGGGTGGCAACAGAAGACATGAGGACTTTCGTTCTCGCCAAGGTCTTGCACCCGGGCGGAGTTGATCAAATGCACGCGGGAGATTCCTCCGTCGTGCCCCGTATTGCGCTTAGCGCCGAGAAAGCCCGGGCGTTTCCCAGGGAAACGCGAGCGGTCCGCCTCAATCGCCGCGATACCATTTGAGCACGCGCGCCACGACCTCATCGACCGTGAGCGCGCTGCTGTCCAGCACCTTTGCATCTTCCGCAGCCACGAGCGGCGCACAATCGCGCGTTTCGTCCCGTTGGTCGCGGTCCCGCAGGGTCCGCAAAAGGTCGGTCAGGTTAGCAGAATATCCCTTTTCGATCAACTGCTTAAGCCTTCGCTCCGCGCGCACATGGAGGTCGGCTTGCAGGTAAACCTTCAGCCGCGCATCCGGAAATACGACCGTACCCATATCCCGGCCGTCCGCGACCAGGCCCGGGGGCCGACGCTGTTGGCGCTGCAGCGCGAGCAGCGCGACGCGCAAAGGCCCGACGGCGGCGACCCGCGATGCCGCGCGACCGACCTCTTCGCGCCGGATCGCATCGGTGATATCGCGTCCCTCGAGAAGAACGCGACCATCCTCGAACGACGGCTGCATACCCGCCGCAAGCGCAGCGAGCGCGGGCCCGTTGTCGAGGTCAAGGCCGCGCTCGAGCGCAAGCAAACCGACAATGCGGTACAAGGCTCCGCTATCGAGGCAGTAAAAGCCGAGCGCGCGCGCCACTCGCTGCGCAACCGTACCCTTGCCCGAGGCCGTCGGGCCGTCGATTGCGACGACCGGAATGCTGGCGGCTGCCGCTGCCATCGCTGGATCCGTTTGCGGCGTAGCGTCTGGATTCACGTTCGCCACGGCGCGCACAGGCGTTCGAGTTGATCGAAATAGTCGGGAAAAGTCTTGGCAACGCAACCGGGGTCGCGGATGTGGACGCGCACACCACCGGCGGCTGCAATTGCGAGACTCATCGCCATCCGGTGATCATCGTAGGTATCAATCCAGGCTTCGCGCAGCACCGGCGGCGGCGCAATCGAAATCCAATCGGGACCGGTTTGCACACTGGCACCCAGTTTTCCGAGCTCGCTGGCCATGGCGGCAATTCGGTCCGTCTCCTTGACGCGCCAAGATCCGATTCCGCGCAACCGGGTCGTGCCCTGCGCAAACAACGCCAAGACGGCGGTGGTCATCGCGGCATCGGGAATCGCGGTGGCATCGGTATCGACCGCCCGCAAGCGCAGGAGATTCGCGGCGGAACCGTCCGGCGCCGGCGTCACGCCAGGCTTTGTTGCAACATCCGTACTTGCCTGCACCCAATCGGATCCCACTTCAATCGATGCGCCCATTGCCTCCAGGACCTGCGTAAAGGCCAGATCGCCCTGCAAGCTACCGCGGCCCACTCCGCGCACCCGCACCGGTCCACCGGCGACGGCACCCAGCGCGAGAAAATACGACGCCGATGATGCGTCGCCCTCGATCGCATAGTGGCCGGGTGACCGGTACCGAACCGCCTCGACCCGGTAGGCACCGCCCGATTGGTGAACGCGGCCCCCGAAGTCCCGCATCATCGCCAAGGTCATTGCCACGTACGGCTGCGATATCAACTCTCCCTCGACCGCTATGCGCAGGCCCTCCACGGGCGCCAGCAACGGAGCCGCCATGAGCAGCCCGCTCACAAATTGGCTCGATACGTCGCCGCGTACCCGGATACTGCGGTCAGTGGCTGGCCGGGCGGCCGCGCCGGCGGATGAGTCCGATATTGCGGCCACGGTTGCGCCCGCAGGTTCGATAAGCAACGGGGGAAATCCATGCGCACCGAGATACCGGATCCGTGCACCCATGGCGTTCAAGGCCTCAACCAGGTCGCCAATCGGCCGCTCGCGCATGCGCGCCACCCCGTCGAGCCGGTAATGTCCGCCGGAAAAGGCCAAGACTGCCGCCAGTGGTCGCATCGCCGTGCCGGCATTGCCCAAGTGCAGCTCGGCCTGACGCACAGGGAACACGCCGGCACACCCGCTCACGCGGGCCCGATCGCCGTCGATTGCAATCGCCACGCCGAGCGCGCGCAACGCGGTGATCATCACTCGTGTGTCGTCGGCATCGAGCAAGCCCGAGAGCTGGGTGGAACCCTCGGCCAGCGCCGCGAGCAGCAGGGCACGATTGGACATGCTCTTGGATCCGGGCAAGCGGATCTCGCCTTGCGCGCGCGCGATCGGTTCGACCGTGAGCACCTGCGGCCAGGTGCGCAGCGGCTTCGTCTCCTTCGTCATTCACCCTCCTCTTGAGCGCCAACGTCGAAGCTTTGCGCGCGCCGCACCGCGCTCGCCCGTTCAAAGAGGCGCTGCAACGCGCCGGCGTCCCCCGCGGCGACTGCCACCTGCAAGGATTCGAGCTGGCTCCGGTATTCGGCCAGTTGCTGCCCCAACGCCACCCGATTGTCCAGCACGATGTCGCGCCACATCGTCGGATCGCTGGCTGCGATCCGGGTGAAGTCCCGAAAACCGGCTCCGGCAAATCGCAACTTGCGCGCGCCGTCCGGCTGCGAAGCGATCTGGTGCACGAGAGCGAAGGCAAGCAGGTGCGGCAAATGGCTGATGGCGGCAAAAATGCGGTCGTGCTCTTGTGCCTGCATGCGCTCGACACTTGCACCGCATGCAATCCAATTGGCCTCGACGCGCTGCAGGACGGCGGCGTTTGTTCCGGCTTCGGGAGTCGTGATCACCCAGTGACCTTCAAAAAGAGCGGCGCTGGCGTGTTCGATGCCCGGCAGTGCGCCACCAGCGATCGGGTGCGTTGGCACGAAGCGCGCAAACGTATCGCCCAACGCCCGGCGCGCGCCGGCGATAAGCGCGACCTTGGTGCTGCCGACGTCGGTGATGATGGCTTGTGCCGGCGCATGGCGGGCTAGCTCCCCGAGCAAACTGGCCATCGCGCCGACCGGAGTGGCAAGGACGATGCAGTCGGCGCCGGCCACCGCATCGGCAACCGAGGTGGCCGCGCGATCGGCGACCCCCAGCGCCACGGCGCGCTCGGCCCGTGCCGGGTCGAGGTCAAACCCGCTCACCTGCGAGACGCAGCCGCAACGACGCCACGCGGCGGCCAGCGAGCCACCCAGCAAACCGCAACCGAGCAAGGCCAGTTTCATCGGGCTCGAATTTCCGGACGCATCCCTGCCGGCGCCCCGCTAGAGATCACACGCACGCGCCGCGGCCAAAGCCTCCGGCAGGGCTTTAAGGAAGCACTCATTCTCGTGCGGCAGGCCAACGGTAACGCGCAGCCATTCTGGCAGATCGTAGTTGCCCACCGGGCGCACGATCACCCCGCGCGCGAGCAGCTCCTGGTAGACGCGAGCCGCCGGCCCAACGCGCACGAGAACAAAGTTGGCGAAGCTGGGAACGATTTCCAGATCCATGGCGCGCAGCGCCGCGCTCAGTTCGCGCAAGCCAGCACGATTGAGCTGGTAGCTTCGTTGCAAAAACTCGTCATCGGCCAGCGCGGCGCAAGCGGCGGCCTGGGCCGTCGAGGACACGTTGAACGGCAGGCGCACGCGATTGAGCAAACCGCTGAGTTCGGTTTGCGCCACACCGTATCCCACCCGAAGTCCCGCCAGGCCGTACGCCTTGGAGAAGGTCCGGGCAATGAGCAGATTCGGGAATCGACGCACCCATGCGATGGAGTCGTACCGCAGTTCCGGCGGCAGGTATTCGTTGTAGGCCTCGTCGAGGACAACCACCACATCGGGGGCAATCGCGCCGAGAAAGGCTTCGAGCGTCGGGGCGTCGACGAACGTCCCGGTAGGGTTGTTCGGGTTGGCAAGGTAGATCAGCCGCGTATCGGCGCAAACCGCGCGGGCCATCTGTGTCAGATCATGCCCATAGTCCCTTGCGCGCACGGCGATCGCCCTTGCGCCACGCACCTGGGTCGCCAGGGCATACACCGCAAACGAGTACTGGGAAAAGACGCAGCTTCGTCCCGGCGCCAGCAAGGTGGCGGCAGCCATCTCCAAAATATCGTTGCTGCCGCTGCCGATCGTCAACCAGTCCTGCGGCACGCCCAAGCGCTGCGCCAGCATGTTCTTAAGCGCGTATGCGTTGCCGTCCGGGTAGCGACCCACGTCGTGGGCCGTTGCCGCGATCGCACGGCGCGCCGTCTCCGGAGCGCCGAGCGGATTCTCATTGGATGCAAGCTTGACGATGTCCTGCACCTTGAGCCCGAACTCGCGCGCCAGCTCCTCGATCGGCTTGCCCGGCGCGTACGGAGCAACCTCACGCACGTACGACAGCGCCGGGATTGCGCCCGTGCTCGCCCGCACCGGCGTCTCCGGCGCTGCAGCGCCGCGCACGCAGGAATTGTCCGCGCTCATGCGTCTCTCGGGTACGAACCCAGGCAACGATAGAATGCGCATGCCTGCTGCAGCTCCTGCAGCGCCACGGCAATGTTGGTGTCGCTTGCGTGCCCCTCGACATCGACGAAGAAGTGGTAGTCCCAGGCGCCGTTGCGCGCCGGGCGCGATTCGAACCGCGTCATCGAAACGCCGTGACGCGCCAGCGGTGCAAGCATCTCGTATACCGCGCCGGCGCGGTTGGCAACCGACAGGATCAGCGAGGTCTTGTCGCGGCCGCTGCGCTTGGAATGATGGCGCCCGAGCACGACAAAACGCGTGCGGTTGTGGGCATCGTCCTGGATCAGCGCCGCGACGGTCTGCAGTCCGTAGCGCACGGCCGCCTGATCGCCGGCGATCGCGGCAACGCCAGGATCCAGGCTTGCCCGGCGCGCTGCCTCGGCATTGCTGGCGACCGAAACGCGTTCGAGCGCCGGTACATTCTGGTTGAGCCAGGCAACACACTGGCCGAGGGCCTGCGGATGCGCCAAAACGCGTGTGACCCCGTCGAGGCTCGCCGATCGGGTAAGCAAATGCAGATGCACCGGGACGGAGACCTCGGCGACGATGAACAGCGGCGTGGCCAGGAGCAGATCGAGCGAACGCGAAACCGCGCCCTCCGAGGAATTTTCGACCGGTACAACGGCGAAATCGGCGCGCTCGGACTCGGCCGCACGGAATACCTCGTCGATCGAGGCGCACGACTGCGGATCGACCGAACTGCCAAACCTCTTGAGCATCGCGAGCTCGGAAAACGTGCCCTGGGGACCGAGGTACGCGACCGTCAGCGGCCGCTGGATCGCACGCCCGGCGGACATGATCTCGCGATATATGGCCTCGATCGCCGAGTCCGGCAGCGGCCCATGACTGGCCTTGACCACGCGGCGAACCACTTCGGCTTCGCGCTCGGGTTGGAAGACCGGGGCCCCCGAATCGTGCTTGATTCGACCCACCTCGGCGACCAGGCGCGCCCGTTCATTGAGCTGCTCGACCAACTTCAGATCGATTGCATCGATCGCGTCGCGTACCTGCTTGAGACGTTCATTCATGGCAACCCCGGGATTGTGCCGGCCCACGCAAACCCGCGCTCCTTGCCCATATCGCGGGACGCCTTACCCGTCGGTCGGAGGCGGCGCTACCGGCTCATCGACTCCATTACCGTTTTGCTCCGCGTCCGTTTCCACCACGCGCTGCAAGCCCGATAGCGTCGTGCCCGGATCCAAGGCGATCAACGTCACTCCCTGCGTGGCGCGGCCCATCGTCCGAATTTCCGCCACGCGGGTCCGGATCAAGACACCGCCCGTGGTAATGAGCATGATTTCATCCTGCTCATGCACCAGCGTTGCCGCCACGACCTTGCCATTGCGTTCTGACGTGGCGATCGCGATCATGCCCTTGGTGCCCCGTCCATGGCGCGTGTACTCCACGATCGGGGTACGCTTGCCGTATCCGTTCGCGGTGGCAGTGAGCACGTTCTGCTGCTCATCTTCCGCGACGAGCAGGGCAATCACCCGCTGCGTTTCTTCCAGCTGCATTCCGCGCACACCACGCGCCTGCCGCCCCATCGGGCGCACGTCATTTTCGTCAAAGCGCACTGCCTTGCCCGAATCCGAGAACAGCATGACGTCATGGTGCCCGTCGGTGATCGCCGCGCCGATCAGGTAATCATCGGCCTCCAGGTCCACAGCAATGATGCCGGCCTTGCGCGGATTGGAAAAATCGGCAAGCGGCGTCTTCTTCACCGTGCCAAAGGCGGTTGCCATGAAGACGAAATGGTCTGCATCGAAAGCCTTCACCGGCAGGACCACGGTGATTTTTTCCGCATCCGCCAGCGGAAACATGTTGACGATCGGTTTGCCGCGTGACGTGCGTGAGCCCTGCGGCACTTCCCAGACCTTGAGCCAGTACAGGCGGCCCCGATCGGAAAAGCAAAGGATCGTGTCGTGCGTATTGGCGATGAACAACTGGTCGATCCAGTCGTCCTCGCGCGCGGTGGCCGCCTGTTTGCCGCGCCCGCCGCGCCTTTGGGCACGGTAATCGGCCAGCGGCTGGCTCTTGATATAGCCCGCGTGCGACAGCGTAACGGCCATGTCCTGCGGCGCAATCAAGTCCTCGGTAGCAAGCTCTTCGGTGGTGCGAACGATCACAGAGCGGCGCGCGTCACCCGCCTGGCTGCCGTACTCGCGACGGACCTCCGCCAGTTCATCGTGGATGATGGTGGTGATGCGCTCCGGCCGCGCGAGCACATCGATCAGATCGCCGATCAGCGCCATGACCTCGCGATACTCTCCGACGATCTTGTCCTGCTCCAGTCCGGTCAGACGCTGCAGTCGCATCTGCAGGATCTGCTCCGCCTGCTCTTCGGACAGGCGATAGCTGCCGTCGGCCTGGGGACCCAGGGCCGGATCCAGCCCGTCGGGCCGATACATGCCGACCGTGCCGCTTTCGGCCGCACGGGCAAGCATCTCGCGCACCAGGGGCGAATCCCAGCAGCGGGCAACCAACTCGGTCTTTGCCACCGGCGGCGTCGGCGCCGCCTTGATAATGGCAATGAAGTCGTCGATGCTCGCCAGAGCTACCGCCAGGCCTTCGAGCACATGCCCGCGACGGCGCGCCTCGCGCAACTCGTACACGGTGCGGCGCGTAACGACCTCGCGGCGATGCGACAGGAAGGATTCGAGGATCTGCTTGAGATTGAGCAGCCGGGGCTGGCCATCGACCAGCGCCACCAGGTTCATGCCGAACGTGTCCTGCAATTGGGTGAGCTTGAAGAGGTTATTGAGTACGACTTCCGGCAGTTCGCCGCGCTTGAGCTCGAACACCGCCCGCATGCCCGATTTGTCCGATTCGTCACGAATGTCGGAGATGCCTTCGAGCTTTTTGTCGTTGACCATCTCCGCGATGCGCTCGAGCAACGCCCGCTTGTTCACCTGGTAGGGCAATTCATCGACAATGATTGCACTGCGCGCGCCTTTGTCGATTTCCTCGAAGTGCGTCTTGGCACGCAGGACGACCCTGCCGCGGCCCGTCCGGTATCCCTCGCGCACTCCCTCGAGCCCGTAGATGATGCCCGCTGTGGGGAAGTCCGGCGCCGGAATCATCTCGATCAGATCCTCGACACCGGCCTCCGGATTGCGCAGCAAGAGCAGGCAGCCGTCGATGACTTCGCTCAGGTTGTGCGGTGGAATGTTGGTTGCCATGCCAACCGCAATTCCGCCCGACCCATTGATGAGCAGATTGGGCACCCGAGCCGGAAGCACCGTGGGCTCGCGCTCCTTGCCATCGTAATTGGCGACGAAGTCGACCGTTTCCTTGTCGATATCGGTTAGCAGCTCCGAGGCCAACTTGTTGAGCCGGCACTCGGTATAGCGGTAGGCCGCCGCGTTGTCGCCGTCGACCGATCCAAAGTTTCCCTGGCCGTCAATGAGCTGGTAGCGAAGGGAGAAATCCTGCGCCATCCGCACCAAGGCGTCGTACGTGGCCGTATCGCCATGGGGGTGGTACTTGCCCAGCACCTCACCGACTACCCTGGCACACTTGACGTAGGGGCGATTCCAGACGTTGTTGGCTTCGTGCATCGCGAACAGCACGCGCCGATGTACCGGCTTGAGCCCATCGCGTACGTCGGGCAGGGCGCGGCCCACGATCACGCTCATGGCGTAATCGAGATAGGAGCGGCGCATCTCCTCCTCGAGCGAGATCGGCAGGGTTTCCTTGGCGAACGAATCCATGGGTCGGTGCAATCGAAGTAGGGCTCAGGTAGAGATTTTTGCCCCGAGGGCAACCGTGCATTTTACCAGTGCGCTTGCCTTCGTGCTCGCGCCGTGGCGCTAAATGGCAAGCTTGGTATAACCCGGAAACGACCGGCAACGAGCGATTCTTTGGCGATGCCGGCTCGCCCCTTGGCCAGCAACACAAAGGAGCCCGGAACATGCAGGCTGTGGAGACCGTGATCGAGGCGCGTTGGGTAATTCCCGTGCGCCCGCGCGGATCGGTGCTCGAGCACCACGCCGTGGCAATCGAGCGCGGTCGAATCATCGCCGTGCTGCCGATCGCTCAGGCGCGCGCGCAATACGAACCCTCGCGGCGCGTTGTGCTCGACCGCCACGCCCTCCTGCCTGGCCTGGTCAACGCGCACTGCCACGGCGCCATGAGCCTGCTCCGAGGCGTCGGCGATGATCTACCCTTGGCTCGATGGCTGCAGGAGAGGATCTGGCCGCTCGAGCGCGCGATCGTCTCTCCCAGCTTTGTGTATGACGGTACGCGATTGGCGGCGGTCGAAATGGTGCGCGCGGGCATTACCTGCTGCAACGACATGTACTTTTTCCCGGCGGAGGCCGCGCAAGGGTTGCGCAGCCTGGGCCTGCGAGCCGTGGTGGGCATACTGACCATTGATTTCCCGAGCCGCTACGCTAGCGATGCCGACGATTACCTGCGGCAGGGATTGGCCGCGCGTGACGCGCTGGCTGCCGACCCGATGATCCTGTTTACCATTGCGCCGCACGCGCCCTATACGGTCACCGACGAGACGTTTGAGCGCATCGCTACCCTGGCCGAAGAACTCGATCTGCCCGTGCATATGCACGTGCATGAAACCGAAGAAGAGGTCGAGCGCTCCCTGCGAGTGCACGGCGCCCGGCCGCTGGAGCGGCTCGATCGACTTGGCCTCGTGACCGAGCGCCTGATCGCGGTGCACGCGACCCAGCTCCTGGATGCGGAAATTGACCTGCTCGCCCGGCGCGGCGCCTCCGTAGCGCATTGCCCGGCGTCCAACCTCAAGCTTGCCAGCGGCATCGCGCCCGTAGTGAAACTGCTCGATGCCGGCGTTGGCGTTGCGATTGGGACCGACGGCGCCGCTAGCAACAACCGGCTGGACGTTCTGGGCGAGACGTGGCTGGCGGCATTACTGGCAAAGGGAATTTCCCATGACGCAACTGCGGTACCTGCCTGGCAGGCCCTGGAATGCGCGACCCTCGGGGGTGCAAAGGCCCTGGGTCTGGCGGCGCGCATCGGTTCCATCGAGGTTGGCAAGGAGGCGGATTTGACAGCACTGGACCTTTCCGCAATTGAGAATCAACCCTGTTATGACGTAATCTCCCAGATACTGCATTGCGCGGGAAGGGAAAACGTCACACACGTCTGGGTCGCCGGCACGCCCGTGTTGTTGGATCGCATCGTGACGCATGCCGAAAATCCGAATATTGCGGACGAAGTGCTTCGGGCGGCCGCGCCATGGCACAATCAGGTTCGCCAAAGGTTGCGTCAAGCACACACTGCAACTACAACGTAAACTAAAAACCAGCAAAATTAGACTACTAATGGATATGGAACTGCTGGCAGCTTGGAGGGCGTTTCGCGCCGCGGTCCCAGAATTTCTCAATCGGAAAGGGGAAAAAATGAAACACAAAGAAAAAGTCGCTATTGCCGTTGCCGCCATCTTGAGCGCAACGACCGGTCTGGCAAGCGCCGCCGATTCGGCGATGAGCATGCCCTACACCTCCAAATCTGGGTACGTGGTGGACTCGAGCGGGAACTTGATCCATAACGGCACCGGTCTGTGCGTGCGCACCGGCTACTTCACCAAGGATCTTGCGTTGCCCCAGTGCGACAAGGACCTGATCCCGCCGCCGCCACCGCCACCGCCACCGCCGCCACCGCCACCGCCGCCACCACCACCGCCGCCACCGCCGCCGCCACCGCCACCGCCAGCGCCGGTCACCATGCACGAGAAGCTGAGCTTCGGTGCGGACGCGCTGTTTGATTTCGACAAGGCGACGCTACATAAAGGCGCCGAAACGACCCTGGATGAACTCGTGGCCAAGCTCAAGAGCGCCACGACGCTCAATTCGGTCAAGGTCGTCGGTTACACCGATTCGGTTGGAGGCGTTGCCTACAACCAAAAACTCTCGCTTCGCCGCGCCGAATCCGTGAAAAACTACCTGACGGAGCACGGGGTCCCTGCCGACAAGATCACGGTCGAGGGAAAGGGCAAGGCTGACCCGGTCGCCGATAACAAGACCAAAGAGGGGCGCGCCAAGAATCGGCGTGTCGAGATCGAGGTCGACGGCAGCCGGACCGTCGTGCAGTAAGCCCGATTTTTGCTTCAGATGCCCCGCTTCGGCGGGGCTTTTTATTTGTGGCGGGTTTTGGCGGCGCCGCCATCGGCGGCAAACTCGTGCCAACATTGCGCGACTGCCGGCGCGGTAGGATGCAGGCATGCCGCTGCCGCGAGTTGCCGGCGCGCGCTTTGCCCGGGTGATGGAAAACCATGAACGACCCCAATGTTGATCCCGTCGAATTGAAAAAATTCAGCGATCTGGCCCACCGCTGGTGGGATCCAAACGGTGCCTTTCGGCCTTTGCACCAACTCAATCCGGTGCGAATGGACTGGATCGAGCGGCACGTGCCGCTCGCGGGTTGCTGCGTTCTCGATGTCGGCTGTGGCGGCGGCATACTGAGCGAGGCGATGAGTGCCAGGGGCGCAAAGGTCCTGGGCATCGACCTGGCCGGCAAGTCGCTGCAGGTTGCGCGGCTGCATGCACTGGAAAGCGGGGCCGAGGTCGAGTACCGCGCAATTTCGGCAGAAGAACTGGCGCAGGAACAGCCAGCGCAATTTGATCTGGTCACCTGCATGGAAATGCTCGAACACGTGCCGGACCCGGCGCGCACGATAGAATCCTGTGCGCGGCTGGTTCGGCCAGGCGGAACCGTGCTGTTTTCCACGATTAACCGCAACCCCAAATCCTTCCTGTTGGCAGTCGTCGGGGCCGAGTACGTTCTGGGCCTTTTGCCACGGGGAACCCACGACTATGCGCGCTTTCTGCGCCCGAGCGAACTTGCCCGCGGCGCCCGCGCGAGCGGCCTGGAAGTCGGTGACCTAACGGGCATGCGCTACAACCCGCTGACGCAGCGCTTTTCCCTGCATCGCGACACGGACGTCAATTACTTGGTGGCGTGCCGTCGTCCGTCCTAGGCCGTTTGCAATGAGTACTCGATGAACCCCGCCGTGCCCACCCCGCCAGAATCCGAACAACACGAGCGAACGTACCGACACGGCACGGCGCTGGTACTGTTTGACCTCGACGGAACCCTAGCCGACACGGCACCGGACCTCGTCAATGCCATCAACGCGTGCCTCGAAGCGCGTGGCCAGGCGCCACGCCCGCTGGCGGAACTCCGGCCCTGGGTCAGCCACGGCGCGCGCGGGCTGATCGAACGCACCTTCGGAATCGGCCCGGGGGCACAGGAGTACGAACCGCTGCGGGAGGAATTCGTGCGCCGGTACGAAGCCGATCTTTGCCGCCTCACGACGCTCTTCCCGGGAGTGGAGGACATGCTTGCCCGGATCGAGGCCGCCAGCATCCAATGGGGAATCGTCACCAACAAGATCGCCCGGCTCACCGATCCCCTGGTGCAGAAGCTGCGCCTCGACGGTCGAGCCGCATGCATCGTCAGCGGCGATACCGCCGCCCGCGCCAAGCCGGATCCAGCACCGATCACCCTTGCCCTGGAGCAGTGCGGCTGCGCGCCGCATTCCGGTGCATACGTTGGTGATGACCGACGCGATATCCAAGCGGGTCGGGCGGCCGGTGTACGCACCTTCGCCGCCGCGTACGGTTACTCGGTCGGCATCGACGACATCTCGCAGTGGCAGGCCGATCACATCATCCAAAGCCCGGTCGATCTGCTGCGCTGGGTGCTGCCGGGCGCGGGCGCGTGAGTGCAGTGGCGAACGAACCGGGCGAAGCAGCAGCGCGTCGCAAGCCACGCGCAGGCAAACGGCGCGCGCGCCGCGTGGTCCTGTTCAATCGCACCATCATCACGCATGGTCTGCAACACGAGATATGGAACGACCTGTACCACCATTTCATGACCGTGAGCTGGCCCTTTTTGTTTCTGGCGTTTGCCGCGTTCTTCGTCGCCCTGAACCTGATATTTGGCCTGGCCTACATGCTATCGCCCGGCTGCATCGCCAATCTCAATCCCGGCGGCTACTGGGGCTGCTTTTTCTTCAGCATGGAGACCCTGGCGACGGTCGGCTATGGCGACATGCACCCGCAGACAATCTACGGTCATAGCATCGCTGGCGCCGAGACTTTCGTAGGCTTGACGAGCTTGGCACTGATGACCGGTGCGATGTTTGCGCGCTTTTCGCGCCCCCAGGCACGATTTCTCTTTGCGCGCTATGGCGTGGTGCGCCCGATCGAGGGCCGTTCGACCCTCATGCTTCGCGCCGCCAACGCGCGCCAGAACATCGTCATGGAAGCGTCAGCACGGCTTCGCCTGATGTGCGACGCCGTGACCGCCGAGGGGTATCGAATTCGGCGCATCCAGGACCTCGCACTCGTGCGCAGCCACCATCCCATCTTCCTGCTTGGCTGGAGCCTCATGCACGTAATCGACGCGGACAGTCCGCTAGCGAAGGAGACGCACGAATCGCTGGCAAAGTCGCGGGCGGTTTTCCTGTTGACCCTGAGTGGGACCGACGAAACCACCGGGCAGGTACTCATGGCACGACACGCGTACGCCAGCGACGCGATTCGCTGGAATCATTCCTTTCGCGACGTCCTCCACACCGGCGCGGATGGATTCGACCACTTCGACTACGCCAAGTTCCACATCGTCGACCCCTTGGAGGCGGACCCCGCCAGTCACGGTTGACGCAAGTATTGCGCCGACGCCATCTATTGGAACGAAGGGCGTTCGCGGTACAATGTTGGCGCAACTTCTGGGGGCGACCTGGCTTCGACGTGGGTTGCGAAACAGCATGGTGCGTGCCGAGGCCCAGTTACCTCGTAAATCCGCTGGAACACTACAAACGCCAACGACGAGCGTTTCGCTCTCGCCGCCTAAACCCGGTGAGACGCTGCACTAGCCGGCCACTGGGCTAGGTCGGGCAACCGACAGCAGCGCCATATTCAGTGGCTGGATGCGTGCGGTGTCACGACGCGCGCCTCGAGAACTAGTGACTGGTCGCGTGTCGGCCTGCCGACTGGCTAAGCACGCGATGAGACAAAAATAGGTCGGATACGCACGTAGTACCATCTGTGGACCATTCGCGGACGCGGGTTCGATTCCCGCCGCCTCCACCAATACATCATATAACTCAATGAGTTACGAGCGATCCGGGGAGTCGATCCCCCGGCGTTCGCCATTGCGGGATATGCAGGATTCGTGCGTACGACTACGGCTGGGTTAATGCATCCTAGGCCTCCGTATTCAAAATGAATTGCGCTCGCTGGATTTCGTTTGCGGGTGCCCGTAGGGCCCGGAATATCCGCCTTCCCCACGATCGTCACGCTCAGAGTTCAATCGAACAATTTGGCCAAGTCAAGACTGCCGGTCAAGGTCCGGCGAATTTGGGATTTGGCGACGGTCCGCAGCTCGGGCTCAGCCTCGAATGACTACGTACGCTGCAGAGAGGTCGTGGCGGAGGAGCATTGCGAAAGACCGCAACGGGTCCAACAGCGGCGCAGGGCGACGGCTATCCGCAGCCTTGCGGCACGTTCGCTTCTCGGGCGAAAGCAATGCCGGTCGTTACATTTCGTCCGCCCCCGCTCTCGCACCAGAAGACGCGGCCTCGTGATGGGAACCTCGCATCGTTGACAAAGCGTGACTAACTCCGCCCCGAGAAGTGAGTAATGCGATTCGGCCTCCCCAGCGGTGAGTACGGAAATCGTGCCGCGCCAGAACTTAGTGCTTTGATCCAGCCCCCGCATTGCAAGTAATGGGATGCGGTCTTCCGCGATGTGAGCTACCGCTACGTGGGTAATGCGAACGAGGACCGGGGTAGAGGCTACGCGCCTGCCCGGAACCGGACAGGCGCTCGTTCCCGGCGGCTAGGGCGCTTCTGGCAAGCGTGGCAAGGCGCTCCGCGGGATATGTTCAGGGCTTGGACGAGGTAGCGCTTCCGTGCCAGTCGTGAAACACGTCGATATCGATGCCGTCGGGATTGTTCAACTGGCCCGGTTCCTTGCCCGGATGATCGGTGACGCCGTATTGCCAGATGATCTGCTTGGTCTGTCGATCGATCACGATGACCCTGTGCCGGTAATCGTCGTTCAGGATCACATCCCCGTTGGGCAGTTCCATTGCCAGCGAAGGGTGGTTCAGCATCGCCTCGCCATTTTTGGGAAAGTAATCCCAGGTCACCTTGCGCGTTTTTGGGTCAAACACGATCACGCGCCCCGGTTTGCTGTAATCGGCCACGATGACCTGGCCATCGTGGGTCGGCATCGCGTCGGACGGATAGTGCAATCCGAACGCCGACATGGCCCAAACAACTTTGCCCTCGCGAGTCAGCCGCGAAATCCAGGCCCCGGTAATCTCGGTGACCAGAATGTCGCCGCCGTCGAGTTCGACGACGCCATTGGGTAGTCCGAGAAACCGTGGTGGATCGTGCCGACAATTGGGATCCTTGCGCCAGTTTCCGTCCTTGCGGCTCGGCGCGCCCCATTGGGTCTTGATGCTCGCGGTGTCCCGGTCCAGGAAAAGAACCCGGCAGTTGCGGATGTCGGCAACCAGGATGGTTCCGTCCGCCATCACATGCGTATCGTCCGGGAAGTTCATGTACCCGGGGTCGCTGCCAGCGACGTCTGGAACGCCATAGCTCCAAATCAGTTCACGGCGTTCGTAGTCGATCAGGTGGATGTCCTGGTTGTCCTCCTCGCTGATGGCAAGCAAGTGTCCGTCCGGCGAAAAGTAGACGTCGTCGTTGTCGTGATAGATCTTCAGATCGGGCGAGCCGAATTGCCAGATGATCCGCTTGTCGGGCGAGACCTCGATCAACCGGTTGTTGCGCCGGTCCGCGATTACGACCGGGTAGGGCAGGGGTTTGCCCCAAGACGGAGTCGGCGCCTTAGGGCTGCCGGTCACCGGCGGAGGATTTGACTGGGCCGGGTCGGCTGCGGCGGCGAGGGCAAATACCGCCAACAGGACCGCGAGCAGGACACGGCATTGGAAGCGCGCCCGTGAGCCGCGCTGTATTCGGCGCTTTGGAATATTGCATTCGTCCATCAATTGCACCTTGCCTCTTAACTTCGCCAGCCGAAATGACCCGCTGTACAGTTCGCATTTGCCCAACCAAACAATAGTTTGAAGTGGTGATCGGCATTCAATGTTGAGCGAGGTCAATTGCCCGCGAACCAGAGGCCATAAGCGAATCCGGCAAGCGCGCGCAAGGCACCCCTGCGCTCCTCGACCGCCTAAGCCGCCCATCAGCAATGAATTTGTGCGACAGCGTCCATACCGACAGGAGCCGACACGTCGAATCCGTGCCGCCGGATGCTCGTGGTCGAGCTGTGCTTGCCGTACACTGCACAAATGGAAAGCGGTGCCGATGGTCGTTTGGGTCGGCCTGCCCAAAGCGCTCGCTAGGCATCGTCGGAACAATTCATGGAGTTCAAGGATTATTACGCCACCCTCGGTGTGGAGCGCACGGCCACTCAGGACGAGATCAAGCGCGCCTATCGCAAGCTGGCGCGTAAGTTTCATCCCGACGTCAGTAAGGAGCGCGATGCCGAAGCTCGCTTCAAGGAAGTGGGCGAGGCCTACAAGGCACTGAGCGACCCGGAGAGGCGCGCCGCCTACGACGACATCGGCCGCCGCTACCATCGCGGACAGGATTTCCAGCCGCCTCCCGGCTGGGAAGGCGGGTTCGAGTTCAGCGGCCGCGACTTCGGGCCCGGCGAGGCGGCGGAGTTCAGCGACTTCTTCCGGTCGTTGTTCGGCCGCCAGGCAAGCGGCGCGCACGCCAGCATGCACGCGCCCGGCGGCGATCACCATGCCAAGGTCGTGATCGACCTCGAAGACGCCTATCGCGGCGCACGCCGTACGATCTCGCTGCGAGTTCCAGTCGTCGACGCACAGGGCCGGCTCACGCTGCAGGAGCGGCAACTCGACGTCAACATCCCGAAGGGCGTGCGCGAAGGACAGCATCTGCGCCTTGCCGGACAGGGCGGCCCAGGTGATGGAAGTGGCCCGGCGGGCGATCTTTACCTGGAGATCGCGTTCCAGCCGCATCCCCGCTTTCGCGTCGATGGCCGCGACGTCTACATCGACCTGCCGATCACGCCGTGGGAAGCGGCGCTAGGCGCAACGGTGACGGCCCCCACGCCCGATGGCGATGTGCAGTTGAGCATCCCGCCCGGTTCGTCGTCGGGGCGCAGGCTGCGGCTCAAAGGCAAGGGCCTGCCCAGCAACCCGCCCGGCGACATGTACGCGGTGCTGGTCATCACGGTGCCGCCGGCGGATACGCCGGCCGCCAAGGACGCATATGCAGCTCTGGCGCGCACCTACCCCGGTTTCAATCCGCGCAGCGCATTGGAGGCGTAAAGACGATGGCCGACCCCTATCCTTCCGTTGTTGTCGATGGCATCGTCGTCGAGGACGAAATCCGTTTCACGCTTGCGGACCTGTGCCGCGCCTGCGGCGCCGCCAGAGCGCAGGTGGTGGTTCTTGTCGAAGAAGGCGTGCTGGAGCCCGCCGGCAGCGGGCCCGAGGAGTGGGTGTTTAGCGGGCCGTCGTTGCGGCGCGCGCGCTTGGCATTGCGCCTGAGCGGGGACCTGGACCTAGGTGTCGCAGGAACGGCGCTGGTGCTCGACCTCCTGGACGAGATCGAAACGCTGCGGGCACGCCTGCGGCGCGCGGGAATTCGCTGAGCCGCCGGTTCTCGCCGATTGCTTTTCTAGGCGCCCGCCCATACTTGCATCGGCGCTATGACCGATGCACTACAGCCAGTGGGGGTATGGGAATATATTGCGTGATCCTCTTCCCCGGTGGCGCCTAGAAACCCATGAAATTTTTCGAGTGGCTGCCCCCTGAGGGCGCACACATCATTTTCGTGCTGTTCCTGTCTTTTCTTGTCGGGCTGGAGCGGGAAGAGCGCAAGGCGGCCGAAGACCATTTCGCGTTTGGCGGCGTGCGCACGTTCCCGCTGATCGGACTGGTCGGCTACTCGATGGCCGTGCTATCCGGGGGCGAACTCCTGCCACAGGCCCTGGGCTTTGTCGTGATCGCGGCATTCCTGCTGATGGCCTACTGGCACAAGCTCGCCTCCTCCGGATATTCCGGCGTTACTTCCGAGATGTCCGGTCTCGCGACTTATCTGGTGGGTGCTCTGGTCTATCGCGACATGTACTGGATCGCCACCACAATAACCGTCTCCAGCATCCTATTGCTGGAACTCAAGACCCGGCTGGAGGATTTGGCGAAGCGCATTGAGAGCACGGACATCCTGACGCTCGCCAAATTCCTGCTGCTATCTGCCGTCGTTCTGCCGCTGTTGCCCGACACGCAATTCAGCCAATTCCAGATCAACCCGTTCAAGGCCTGGCTCGTTGTCGTGGCGGTGAGCGCGGTTTCGTATGGCAGCTACGTGCTTCAGAGGCTGACGAAGGGTCAAGGCGGCGTTATCCTGGCAGCGCTCCTCGGCGGCGCGTATTCCTCCACGGTTACGACAGTGGTCCTTGCCCGACGGTCAGCGACCGAACAGCAACCACACCTGTTTTCGGGCGGAATCCTGATCGCCTCCGGGATGATGTATTTGCGTCTGGCGGTCCTATTGGCGCTGTTCAACCAAGAGCTGATGAGCCGGTTGGCGCTGCCCTTTGTCGGGCTGGCCGCTCTCGCGATCGGCACCGGTTTGCTGTGGTCCCGACGAAAAGACGCAAGTACGGCGCAGGTGATCAGACACTTCGAGCCGAAAAATCCGCTCGAAATCAGTGCCGCACTTCTTTTCGCGCTGCTCTTCGTGGGCATGCTGGTGGCGACCCACTTGGCCATCGCATACCTTGGCAATGCAGGCGTTTACACACTTGCCGCCGTCATGGGCGTCACCGATGTGGATCCCTTCATCATGGGAATTACCCAGTCGGCTCCAACGCTTACGCCCTTGCAAGTAGCAGCGTCCGCTATTCTGATCGCAGCGTCCAGCAACAATGTCGTAAAGGGTATCTACGCGTTCGCGCTGTCTTCCCGCCCAACGGGGATACAGGGCTTGGGTTTGCTGCTGGGTCTGGCGGCATTTGGTTTGCTGCCCCTGGTTTGGCCTTGGTAACGGCGGCAGGGGTAGCGCTCCGGCCTTCTTTGTAATGATCCATGAACACGTTTCGCCAAATCATCCGGGCGCGGCCACGACTTGTCATTGCGATCGTCGCGGGCGCCGTATCGGGTCTTGCTTTGCCCTCGCAGTGGACTCCGGTGACCCGGGCACTGGTAAGTTGGAACATTACGGTATGGTTCTACCTGTTCCTGGTGGGATGGCTGATGGTGCGCGGGAGCCATATCCAGGTTCGCAGGATCGCAGAGCAGGAGGACAAGAGTGCCGCCGCCGTCCTGGCGATCATGTCGACGGCTGCGGTGGTCAGCCTTGCCGCGATCGTTCTGGAGCTGACGAGCACCAGGGACTTGCCCCTAAGCCATCGCGTGGCCCATTACACATTTACTGGCGTCACCGTCGTCGGCTCCTGGTTCCTGGTCGCAACGCTGTTTACCTTGCACTATGCGCGCCTCTATTACCAGTCGCCCAGCGAAGGCCGTGCGCTTCGATTTCCGGATCATGAGGAAAGTCCAGACTATTGGGACTTCCTCTATTTCTCGTTCACCATCGCGGTCGCCGCGCAGACTTCCGACATCTCCGTGATGTCACGGTCCTTGCGCAAGACCGTACTTGCGCAATCCGTACTCAGTTTTCTGTTCAACCTCGCCATTCTCGGCTTTTCGATCAATATCGCGGCGAGCCTGGTAGGTGGGTGAGGTATCGGCCGGCCGCGTAAGATGGAACTTGCCATACGGAGATCGCCAAAATGACCGCGATGCTGCAACTTACCTCCGCCGCATTCGAGCCCGGCGCGAGTATTCCCAGCATTTTGACCTGTGAAGGCAAGGACCTGTCGCCCCCCCTTGCATGGTCTGGTGTTCCCCCCGCAAGCAAGACTCTAGCGCTGATCATCGACGATCCGGATGCGCCGGACCCGGCAGCGCCGAGGATGACCTGGGTCCATTGGGTCCTCTACAATATTCCTGCCGACGTGACGCGTCTGGACCAAGGCGCTTCCCGGCAGCCGCTGCCGCCGGGAACCCTGCAAGGAAGGAACGATTGGAAGCGCGCCGGCTATGGTGGTCCGTGCCCGCCCGTTGGGCGCCATCGCTATTTCCACAAGCTCTATGCGCTCGATGTGGTCCTGCCGGACCTTGCATTGCCGACCAAGGACCGGTTACTGCAGGCGATGACCGGACACATCCTGGCGCACGCCGAACTGATCGGAACGTACGAGAAGGTCCGTTAGCGCGTTTGCGCACCGCATGCGTGCTAATCCGCGAGGTGGAATCACATATCGCGGATGTGTCGAATACCGCGGTAACGATGTCCCTATCCATGGCTTTTGCAAACCGTGCGCCGCTGCAATATCGCACGTAAGAGCCAAGCCCGCCGTTCCGTTTCGCTTCCCCTTTCCCTGACGCGCGGCCGGGACCGCTGCCGATGTCCGCTTGGCCCATCGTCGCCGTGTCCACTTCGCATCGACTTGCCCTGATCGAAACGGCCGGGCCGGTATCCTATCGCGCCCGCACGATATGCGGAGGAACGGCGGGCTCTCCATGTCGCCTACCGGGCAGCGCTCACCCTGGCACGATCGTTTCGTTATCACGGACTTCCTCAGACTTCCGGTCTCTGGGCCGCCGCGATCTGTCCCGAAATGGATTCGGCCTTGGCGAGCAAGGCCTCGGCCATGCGGATACTGGCGATATCGATCAGGCGACCATCGAGCGATACCGCTCCCCGGCCCTCCCGCGCCGCCTGCGCCATCGCATCCATGATGCGCCGTGCCTTGCCGACCTCCGCCTCCGAAGGCGTGTAGACACGATTGGCAAGCTCGATCTGCGAGGGATGGATCGCCCATTTGCCTTCATAGCCAAGCACGGCAGCACGGTTGGCTGCCGCAACATAGCCGTCCGGATCGCTGAAATCGCCGAACGGTCCGTCGATCGGGCGCAGGCCGTAGGCGCGACACGCGACCATCATTCGGGTTTGGGCGGCGTGCCAGGGGTCCGTCCAGAAGTACTGTCGATCACCGCGTTCATCCTTATCGGCAAGCACGCCCGAGTCCCGATTCACGCCGCCGATGACCGTGGTGCGTGCGCGTGTCGATGCGGCATAGTCGGCCACTCCAAAACTCATCGCTTCGAGCCGGCGGCTCGATTGGGCAATGGCCTCGACGTTGGCCATCCCCAGGGCGGTCTCGATCAGGACCTCGAAACCGATACGCTTGCCACGCTTTTTGGCGACCTCGATCTGCGTCACCAGCATGTCCAGCGCATACACATCCTGCGGTACCCCAACCTTCGGGATCAGGATCA
>Ga0209517_10001381_pt1 | contig 37007 bp, 28 predicted proteins | sample PeaSoiMetSII2010_FD_187695 | JGI IMG/M metagenome (GOLD analysis project Ga0209517, IMG submission 187695) | Peat soil microbial communities from Weissenstadt, Germany - SII-2010 (SPAdes) (version 2) | ecosystem: Environmental > Terrestrial > Soil > Wetlands > Peat | place: Germany... | reverse complement strand
CGCACTCTGATACCCGAGCCTGCTCCCTCTCCTCCTCTGGAGGAGAGGGCCGGGGAGAGGAGGCCCTTCTCTCGATTTCCGGGGCAAGGCCAAGGCGATGTCTAGCAAGCGCTTTTTCGGGTAAAGATAAGCAGCTTGCTGCCGCTTTCGAATGCCAAACGTGCCCGAAACCGCCCCCCAGCTGGCGCACGCCAAATGCCTCACCCTTGAAAATCCGACTTTATTTTTGCACAGACCCTTAGTCGGTTAGCCACCTTCTGACGAGAGCTCCTCGGAGGAGCTCACAAAACACAAAGAAGCAAATATATGAACTATGGCAATGGTGCAAAAGAGCATTTTGGCAGCACTGGCGGGTTTGAATTCATCCCCACTCAAATCTGAGTGAAGCCTTAAACACCGGCTTGGCCTCGAACAAAATCTTTGCCGCGCCTCAAGCAGCGGTCGGGGATTCGCCGAAAGCAGCCCATTTCCGGCTGGCCACGCTAGAGATATGGCGTCAGCAAACCCGCAATGCCATCGCGCAGGCGGCCAGCCAGGGGGCGGCCATCGACTTCCTGGAGACTTACAAGATGGGCGGCGCTCCGCTTGGTCTCGACCAGTTCCTCGAGCTGGCGGGCGAGTTCCACGTCGTAACACTCCACATTATACTCGAAGTTGAGGCGCAGGCTGCGCGCATCCCAGTTCGCCGAGCCGAGCAGAACCCAAGCGCTATCGACGACCATCAGTTTCGAGTGATCGAACGGCGGTGGGGTAAGCCAAATCCGACAGCCATGCTCCAGCACCTGCCGCCACATCGCCCGCGAAGCCCATAGGACAAACGGGAGATTGCTCTGTGAGGGCAAAATGATATCCACCTGCACGCCTCGCATGGCCGCCAGGTTCAAGGCCGAGACCACGGCGGGGTCTGGCAGAAAATAGGGGGTCACGATCCGCACTGAATACTTGGCGATTGATAGGCCCCCCAACAACGTCCAGCGCAGCTTTTCGAAATTTTCGTCCGGGCCATCGGTTACTCCTCGGGCCAGCACCTGCCCGGCTTTTTCGAGTTTGGGAAACCACGCATCGCCGCGCAGAGGCTCACCGGTGGTGAACAACCAGTCATCGGCAAAGACCTCCTGCAATTGGGTCACCACCGGGCCATTCATTCGGAAGTGAATATCCTGCACCGGTCTCGGTGAGTGGCGCTGCAGGCAGTGGTCCGCCCGGATGTTCATGCCGCCGGTAAATCCGAGGCACCCGTCCGTTACCAAAATCTTCCGGTGGGTGCGCAGGTTTAGTGACATCAGGTGCCACAAGGCAAGCGACGGGAGAAATAGCGCATACTTTACGCCCTCGCGGCGCAGCGTGCGATGAATGGTCGGCCAGGAATACCGAATGCCCATCGCGTCAATCAGCACTCGCACCTCCACGCCCCGGCGGGCCGCCCCACCCAAGGCCTGGGCGAAGGCCAGCCCCACTTCATCCCGATCGAAGATATAAGTTACGAACGAGACGGTTTGGCGCGCCTGGCCGATTGCCTCGAGCATGGCCGGATAGGCCTCGTCTCCGTTGACCAGCGGCTCAATTCGATTCCCCGGCAATAGTGGCCGATCAACCACACCGCCAACGAATCGAGCCAACCGGGTGAGGTGTCCGGCGCGGCCCGCCAGGCGGAGGGGCAAGTCCTCCGGCGAACATCCGGGCTCCCCGGCCTGCACGCGATAGCGCTCGAGATTGCTCCGCAACAAGGCGGCCTGATGGCGAAGCCGGTTGACTCCAAAAACGAAATACAACACCGCTCCGACTACCGGCACCAGCCAAACAAAACCGACCCACGCGATGGCCGCCCGCGAATCCCGGTTGTGGAGAACCACGTGCCCGGACGCCACTACGGCAAGCAGCAACGCGAGCACCGCAAAACCGAGGTGCCAGGCCTCATGAGCAAGATTCAACATGGTGCGGGTAATGCCAGCCGAAGTTCTTTAAGGATAGCTTTTTCCGACTGGGGTAATCCCCCCACGGTTAATCCCCAGGATGCCCCAACCGGCTTTTGGGTCTAATATTCGAGATGGCCCTGGCAGACAATGAAATTGTGAAGACGATCAGAGAATAGCTGGTTGACGATCGCACTATCCCATAAAAACACCATGAATATTCATTTTTCCGCTCTCGGCGAACAAATCCGCTGTCGTTCCCATTCACAATCTGTGGTACGTGCCAAGCTAGATTCTCATACGGATTAGTGAGCGCCTGTCATCAGAGGTATTCACCCCATGTCCTGAAGGCCCGCACCCTGCTAAGAACTGGCATACAAAAAGCGAGGATAGTGGTTTATGGCTGAAGCGCTTCGGGTGTTGGTCGTGGAAGATTCAGAAAGCGACACTTTGCTTGTCGTGAGAGAGCTTGGTCTGGCGGGCTTCGAGCCGGTATTCGAGCGTGTTGAGACGCCAAGCGCCATGTGCGCGGCCTTGGATCATCACGCATGGGACCTTATCATCAGCGATTGTTCCATGCCAGGGTTTGGGGGCTCTGCGGCTCTGCGGCTCTGCCAGGAACGAGGCTTGGACGTGCCTTTTATCAGCGTGTCCGGCACCATGGGTGAGAGCGCTGCGGTCGAGATGATGAGAGCTGGCGCGCACGACTACCTGACTAAGAACAACCTTGAGCGTCTGGCACCCGCGGTCAGACGCGAGTTGCGCGCCGCCCAAGAGCGGCGTGCTCGCCAGCAGGCTGATGCTGCGCGTGCCCACCTCGCGGCCATCGTCGAGTCCTGTAATGACGCCATCTTCAGCAAGACCATCGACGGCATCATCTTGAGTTGGAACTCGGGCGCGGAGAGCCTGTACGGCTACACTGCCGAGGAGATGATCGGCCAATCGGTCTCGCGCCTGGTGCCCCCCTACCGCCCGAATGAACTGCCGCAGATTCTGGGAAGAATCAAACGCGGAGAACGGGTCGAGGCTTTCGAAACGGTCCGCCTTCGCAAGGATAGGTCACCTGTGGAAGTTTCGCTCACTATCTCCCCGATTAAGGACGGTGTTGGTCGGATTATCGGAGCCTCGACGGTTGCGCGGGACATAACCCAGAGCAAGAAGGAGGAGCACGAGCGGCTCAGGCTAATACAGGAACTCACGGCGACCGTTGAGGCGTTGGTAAGAGCGGTTTAGCGAGCGATGGCCCATGCGGGACCGAGGTTTCCTGCAACAGCTTCAGGGATTTGGCTTCCGCCGGTGATTGGACCCAGATGGCCTGGCCCCTTTAGCCTTTAGCCTTTCCCCCTCCCCCCTCACTGACTCACTGATTCACTGATTCATAACTGTCTTATGGCCCCTCATGTGCCCCAGGCTCGTCTCGTTCACCGCATCGGACATCCCCCCATTCAGCAGCCGGCGCGCGTTGTCGATGACATAGTCCCACTGCAACGCCGGCCCCGGATCGGTCTTGTCCGTTTGGATATGGTAGTGACCCAAAACGCCCTGGTAGTTCTTCAGCTCGTCATTGGCCAGCTTGTGCGTGATCAGCCTGCCCTCCGCGTCCTTGGGGTAGTCGCAGCGGATGTTCGGCAGCACCCGGCACAGCGCGGCGGTGAGGTGAATCAGCGCTTGGTACTGCTGCGGCGTGAAATCGTATTGCACCAAGTCCTGCCCTTGAATGTTGCCCGCCACCGGCTCCGGCCGCGCCGGATGCCCCACGAAACCTTTCGTGTACAACCCCCCGTCCCCGTACTGCGGCGGAATCGTGATTCGCGTTTGGCCGTCGCTCCCCTTCGCATACCAATCCTTTAACGGGCTGTCTCCGACCGACGGATACCCGCCCATATTGGCAATTTCGATGCCGACCGACCGGGTGTTGGACGTCGTGGCGTGCCAGGCCCGTTCCTTGAGATCCAGCGTCTGGTAAACCGTGCCGTCCAAATCGAGCATGAAGTGCACGCTCAAGCCGCGGGCGTCTTGCAGCACTTTGAAGCACTGCCGGCTCGTGCCGCACACGTCGAAGTGCAGCACAAATTGATCGACCACCCGTTGCAGGAGCGGCAAATCCCACCCCCCTCCGCGCACGCGCTCGGCCTCCTCCGGGCTGAGCCGGTCGCGGCGCAGGCCGTAACGATTCGGCGTGTGCAGACCGCGCGCGCCGCTCGACGAATCGCGCCAATCCGACTCCTCGATCGGGCTGAACCGCCGCTCGACGCGGTAAGCATCGTATCCGCCCGGGTCCAGCCACAAAACCACCCGCGTCCCCGTATGAACGAGCTGGCCCGCCACCATCATTTCATCGCCGCGGCGGGTCTCCAAAGTCCCGGGGCGCGGCGCCGTCCGGCAACCCGCCGCCAGCGCCAGCACGGCCAGCGCGCAAAAGACCCGCGTCGAACCGCCAAAGCCGCCCACGCGGCGCATAAAGTAATGCAACCTAGCCACGACGCCAGTGTCCCAAAGAAACCGCCGTGCGGTCAAGCAACCCCCACCGCATTTCCCTAGGTAGGGCGCGTCACTCCGTGCGCGCCGCACTAACTATGCACTGCTGTGCCGAAGAACGTTCCCCGGCACTCGATCGTTCAAATCACCCGTTCCCCCTCCATCCTTTGAACGGGCAACTAACCCGAAGCCCTGGAAGGGCGACAAGACAATAGCCCAGGACAAGCGGGCAGCGCCGTCCTGGGTAAAAGAACCAAAATAATTATTCTTCCTTCTTTTTCGGGTTGGCTTTGCGAGCACATGGCTCGCAAAGCCAACCCGAGAAAGAAGGAAGCCCACCGCCCGGCGCGCCTCCTCCATCGCGCAGGTTTCCAAACCGGTTTCCAAACCTGGTGTGTCGCCAATTTTCCCAATCGGCAGGCTTCCGCAACCGCCCAAACCAGACTTCTTCGGAAAGGGATTTCACTTATGTCAATAACTAAATTCAAATAACTCGCCCTCGCCCCGGCGCTTGCCTCATTACCACCCCTAACCCGACGGGCAGCAAATCGTCAAAATTCTCCGTTGTCCCGTGAGGCGGGCTCACGACCCGGGATTCCCCCGGGTTGGAATTCAGACTTTGCCCGGGACCCGAACTCTCGCTGCCCTGATTGTAGGTTACGCGGCGCTGCCGCTAGACTCGGACCAGGTTCGAGAGCGTTGGGAATGAATATTGGAAGGCCAGCCAGAGGCGTAGAAGAGGCAGTGCTGCCGGGCGGGAGAAACAGCGAAAGGCTGCCGCGCCAGGTGGTGACCCTGGCGTTCCTGTCCGATCAAATTCCCTCGCCGTTCCTCAGCTCGCAACTGTCCGCGTCGTTGTGCGCCGAAACCGGAGCCGAGACCGTGCTAGTCCGGTTGCAAGCTCAAGAGGGCGGAAGCGAAAACGCCGCGCGGCTAGCGCCCGAACCTTTCCTCAACGGCGAGTTCCACTATCCACCAGAACTCCAAAGGGCGCCCGCGGGATTTTACATTTTGGCCTTAGGTGTGCGTAGCGAGCCGCCCACGGTCGCCGGCATCGAATCGCTCATCGGACAATTGACCCGGCGCTTTCGCCACGTGCTTATCGAAACCCGCGTCAGCGAAATCCCTGAGGCGTGGTTCTTCGAACTGGTGGAGCGTTCGGACTTCGCCTATGTGTTTCTCAACACCACGACCGAAGGCATCTATCACCTCGACCTGGTCATGCAGGGCGAGCGAGCGCGTCATGGCCAAGCCGTCATCAAGCCGGTGGGGTGCCTGGGCGAAGGCGAGCAGATTGATGGCTTTGATTTGCTGGCGCAAAAGGTGGCCGCCCCGATGCACATGTTTGTGCGGGGCTGCCCGAAAACGGACAGCCCGGAAACCAAGCAGCAAACGCCGTCCTCGGCGATCTTCCGGGCGGACGTGCGGCGCCTTGCTCGGGAGGTCGGTGGGCGTCTGACGGGCCTGGCCCTTTCCTCCGGCGCGGCCAAAGGCTTCGCGCACATCGGCGTCATCCAAGTCCTGGAAGAGAACGGCATCGAGGTGGACGTGGTTGCCGGGGCAAGCATGGGCGCGTATGTCGGCGCGCTCTGGGCGTTCGGCCACAATGGACGCGAGATGGAAGAGTTGGCCCGCCAATTGGAAGGCCGCTGGGCGCTGTGGTCGCTGGTGGACCCGGTGTTTCCGCCACGCCGCGGTTTCCTGGGCGGCTTCGCCGTGAAGAAGCGGTTGATGCGCACTATCGGCAACGCGCGCTTCGCGGACCTCGTGCGGCCCTTGCGCATCGTCGCGGCCAACCTGGCCACGTTGGAGCGCAAGGTTTTCTGCAGCGGCGAAGTTGCCTCCGCCGTTCATGCGAGCATCGCCGTGCCGGGAATCTGTGTGCCCATCACCCTGGAGGGCGAGACGTACGTCGATGGCGGCATCGTGGACCCGTTGCCGGTGGAAATCTTGCGGGACATGGGCGCCGCGCGGGTTATCGCTGTAGATGTCATCCCAACGCCCGATCGGATTCGTTACGGGCTTGAAGCGGAGCGTGAGTTGGCGCGGCACAACCGGGAGAAGCGTTGGCGGCTTTTGCGCCGCGCCCTGCCCTCGGACGAGCTGAACTACTTCGCCTGCGGCAACCTCTTCGACATTCTCATGCGCTGCCTGCACGGATCGCAGATTCGCGTGGCCGCAGCCTCCTGGCCGCTGGCCGACTTGGTGTTACGGCCGGACATCTGCGACGACAGTTGGCTGGACTACCGTCATCCGGGAAAGTTCATTGCCCTGGGGCGGGAAGCAGCGGAGCGGCATCTGCAAGAAATCAAGTCCTTAATGGCCAGGAAAGAAGCCGGCCTGCCAGAGCAAGCCGCGATCCCCATGGCGATAGCTGTGGGGTAGGGCGCGCTCGCCTCGCCATAGTTCGGCGAAGGCATGTCACTCCCGGCACGCCGTTCGTGCGGTAGGGCGGGCAGTCCCCTGCCCGCCGCGAACGTTGCGGGCGGTGGTGTGTTCGGAGGCGTGGACCTGAGGCTGAGGCCTCTACGGCTTGGTCAGAGCCACGTCTCTCCCCAGGACCGCCAAATAATCCACCAGGATGTGCTCGGCTTCCGTCAGTTCGACATCGGGCGGAGCCGGTTTGTCCTGATCGGCGTTCTCCGCCGAGTCGTTGGTGGCCACCGCGGCTGAGTTGGTGGCAACGGCTGCCGCGCCAATGGGGGCAGAGACCTTGGCGAGAGCGGAATTGGTCTTTTGCAAGGGCGCTGGCAGGCCCTGCTCACCGGCTTGCTTAACCGTCAGTTCATAGACGATCTCCGGTGGGTCTTTGCGCGCCGCGCGCTCTTTCTCTCGCGCCTTCTGCCGCGCATCTGCTTCGGCCTTTTCCTTGAGGCGCTCTTTCTCGTTCAACGACACGGTCTTGTCAGCCTGCACCTTCTTGAACTGCTCGATGTCCTCGCGGACATAAGCGAACTCCGGGTCGGTGGCGATGCGCTGCGAGGAGTGCTGGCGGAGTTCGGGCAAATAAGGGGCGACGCGATTTAAATACTCGTATTTGGCGCTCTGAATCGTGTCCCACGGCAGCGCGTTCTCCATGGCGGCTTCACCAATTTCCTTCGATTCGTTGAACACCGAAGGCAAAATGATATCAGGCACGACGCCGTCCTTCTGGGTGGAGGCGCCACTCGGGCGGTAGAATTTCTTAATGGTCACCTTCAAGGCGCCCGGATCGATAGCCGCCAGGCTCTCGGACAGACGCATTACCGGCCGGAGGGGGTTGACCGCCTGAACAGTGCCTTTGCCGTGGGTCGAGGATTCGCCGACAATCAAGGCGCGGCCATAATCCTGCAAGGCGCCCGCCACGATTTCCGAGGCCGAAGCGCTGAAGCGGCTGGTCAGCACAATCAGCGGACCATCCCACAGGACGCTCGGATCAGTGTCATCGAGTTCCTGGACCGAGTTTTCAGAGTCGCGGACTTGAACCACTGGGCCCTTCTTGATGAACAAGCCGGTGAGCTTGACGGCCTCCTCCAGCGAGCCGCCGCCGTTGTGCCGCAAATCGAGGACCACGCCGGCGACTTTCTCCTCTTTGAGTTTCTCGATCAATTTCGAAACATCCGCCGTGGTCGCGCTCTTGGAGTCCGACTTGTCGCGCACGTTGGTCGGGTCGAAGGGCGCGTAGAAGGAGGGCAAGTCGATGACGCCCAGCCGAAGCTTTTCGCTCCCGGCGGTGGTGGGCACTTCGATAATTTTGGCCTTGGCCGCCTGGTCGTCCAGTTTGACCTGATCGCGGATCAACGAGAGGACACGGCGTTCCGAGGAGTCCTCTGCCATCAGCGTCAGACGCACTTCGGTTCCTTTCGGCCCGCGGATCAATTGCACCGCTTTGGTAAGGCTCATGCCAATAATGTTCACCGGCGGCTGATTGCTCTGAGCAACGGCCAGGATGCGATCTTTCTCGTGCACCTTTTTGCTTTTGCTGGCGGGCCCGCCGGGCAACAGGCGGCGAATCGTGCAGTAACCTTTATCGGGGAATAGTTCCGCGCCGATGCCCGAAAGGGACAGATTCATGCTGATGGCGAAGCTATCCAGGTGCTCCGGCCCCATGTAATCCGAGTGCGGATCGTAGAGGTGGGAAACGGTGTCCAAATAGGCCTGCAAAACGTCCTCGTTGTTCCAATCTGTGAAGTTGCGCAGATTGTAATGATAGGCGTTCGTTAGCGTTTCGACAATTTCCTCATCTTCGGATTTGGTTTTGGCGGGCTCAGCCTTTTCTCCCAAAGCGGGCGCCGAATTCGTTTCGGCTTTGGCCGCGGCTTCGGCTTTCTTCCGGCCCTCGAGCTTAAGCAGGTGTTCGGACAGGTATTCGTACTCCAGGCGTTCGCGCCAAAGCTTCTTGGCCTCGGTCAGGTCTTTCGGGTAAGGCATCTCGTGGCGATTGACCGTGATCCGTTCATCAGTGGTGAAATTGAACTTCTCGTTTTTGAGCACCTCATCGACATAAGCCACGTGCGCCTGAAGCCGCTCGATGAAGCGATTGAAGACCTGGAAAGCAGGCGTGGGGTCGGCCACGCCTCGGTGTGTGAGGGTCATCCGCTCGATGTTGGTGCGATACGGGGCGAACTCATCGAGGTCGGCCTGGATGAAATTAACATGCTGGGGATCCAGGGCTTCCAGGTAATGATCCAGCAGCTTGCTGGAAATCGTTTCATCGAAGGGGTGCTTCAAATACTGCAACGACTCGAGCATCCGGACCGTCACGTAGGTGATCCGACCATCCACCGGCCCCGGCGATATGGGATGCCAAACGGCTCCCTTTTCCTGGCTACCCGGCGTCGCGGGATTATCGGCCAGAAGGTTGGCGGTGGGGGTTTCAGCCCACGCAGGCGCGGCCAGCCGGAAGGCCAACGCGGTGAGAAGCAGGATTCTCAGAACAAAACGCTCAATCATGACTTTAATTTGGCTTAATCTTAGCACAGCTTTGACGAAATGCAGCAAGAACTGTTCACTATTTGCGGAATATTGAACCATGGACAGCCGGGTCAAAACAAGCCAGATTCGAATTGGATCGCATCAGGAGCACAACATGAAGACCTCTCCAGCCATCGGCGAATACCTCATCCAACAACTGTACGCCCATGGCGTACGCCATGTCTTCGGCATCCCCGGAGACTACGTCCTGGGGTTCTACGGCCAGCTTGAGCGGAGCAAACTGCGCCTCATCAATACCTGCGACGAGCAAGGCGCAGGCTTCGCAGCCGATGCCTACGCGCGGGTGCGCGGCTTGGGGGCGGTCTGCATCACGTACTGCGTGGGCGGCTTGAAGGTGGCCAACAGCACGGCAGAGGCCTTTGCCGAGAAATCGCCCGTGGTGGTCATCAGCGGCGCCCCCGGCATCAAGGAACGGGACAAGAACCCCCTCCTGCACCACAAAGTGCGCGAATTCGACACCCAGAAGAAAGTATTCGAGCAGCTTACGATCGCCTCGACGGTCCTGAGTGATCCCCAGACCGCATTCCAGGAAATCGACCGCGTGCTCCATGCCGCGTTACGCTTTAAACGACCAGTTTATATTGAGCTGCCGCGCGACCTCGTCGCCACACCCGGCATCGGGCACCACCGAACCCCCGAGATCCACGAGCGCAGCGACCCGAAGAGCCTGCGCGCCGCTTTGGCCGAAGCGCAGGAGATGATCAATGGCGCGCGCCAGCCGGTTGTCCTGGCGGATGTGGAAGTCCATCGGTTTGGGTTGCAGGATCAAGTGCTGCAACTTGTGCAAAAAACGAATATCCCGGTCGCTGCGACCGTGATGGGCAAATCGGTCATTGGCGAACAGCATCCCCTGTACCTGGGCATTTACGAAGGAGCGATGGGGCGGGAGGACGTGAGGCAGTTCGTCGAACGCAGCGATTGCCTGATTATGCTGGGAGCTTTCATGACCGACATCAACCTGGGCGTTTACACGGCGCGCCTTGATCCGGCCCGCTCGATCTACGCCACGAGCGAGAAGCTTTCCATCCGTTATCACACCTATGAAGAAGTGCGGTTCAAAGACTTCATGCGGGGCTTGCTGGGCCTGCGTTTGCGCCGCCGCGCGCGGGGTGCCTTCCCACGACCGGTGCCCGTCCCTGCCTTCAAAGCCAGAAAGGGCGCGGTGAGGTTGACCGTCAAACGGCTGTTCGCGCGATTAAATGCCTTTCTATCCGAGAATACGGTGGTTGTAGCTGACGTTGGGGACTCCTTGTTTGGCGCTGCCGACCTGTTCATCCGTCACCGCACCGAGTTTCTCGGTCCCGCCTATTACGCCTCTATGGGGTTTGCTGTGCCGGCCAGCGTCGGGGCACAATTGGCCAATCCGAAATTGCGCCCGCTGGTGCTAGTGGGCGACGGGGCCTTTCAGATGACCGGAGTCGAGTTAGCCACGACCGCCCGCTACGGTCTGAACCCCGTCGTTGTGGTCTTGAATAACCGGGGGTATGGCACGGAACGCCACATGCAGGACGGGCCCTACAACGATGTCTGGCCCTGGCACTATAGCCGCCTGCCGGACCTTCTGGGTGCCGGGCGCGGCTTCATCGTTCAGACCGAGGAGGATTTGGATCGGGCACTTGAGGAAGCCCAAAGGTGGACTAAGAGCTTCTGCTTGCTTGATGTGCAACTGGAGCCTTTGGATCGCTCCCCCGCCCTGGACCGTCTGGCGTCGAGGCTGGCCAAGCGCTTGTGATCCCCGGCAACCCATCTTTCGCCATTTTTTTGGCACGCTTGACGGCCCTACCCTTAGTATGGTACAAACTGAGGTGCGCTATTAGTAGGTGGTGCATGGATTTATGCGATGCCCCAAATGCGGCTGTCAGGATGACAAGGTGATCGATTCGCGAGCTTCGCGCGAGGGCGCGACGATCCGTCGGCGCCGGCAATGCCTTGGCTGCAGCTATCGTTTCACGACCTATGAGGAAGTCGAGCGAGCGGGGTTGGCAGTTCTCAAACGGGACAAGCGCCGAGAAGAGTTCTCGCGAGAAAAGCTGCTCTCGGGCCTCAAAAAGGCCTGTCAGAAGCGGCCCATCAGCCCCAAGGTGATTGAGGACTTGGTCGAGCGCATTGTGAACGAGGTCACCGACAAATATGAGCGGGAGGTTCCCGCTGAGGCCATCGGCAAGCTGGTAATGGAGGGTTTGCGCCAGATCGACGAAGTGGCGTATGTGCGCTTTGCAAGTGTGTACCGGCGCTTTGCCGAAGCGACGGATTTCGTTCATGAGGTCAAGAAGCTGGGAGGCAAAACATGATCGCACTGGCTTCGGAGTGTTTGGTGTTCCAACGCCCAGACGGTGAAAGCATCGCCTGCTCTCCGGAGAGCCTTTCTACTGAATTACTAGGGGAAAGCGCGAAGTTTCTCGATTCCGAAATCGTCCGCCATGCGGCCAAAGCCGTGTTTTATTATTTCAAACACGACTTGGGCCGTCAAAGCGTGTCGGTGGGCGAGTTCGCCCAAGCGATGGAAAAGGCCCTGCGGGGGTTGGACCGCACGGCCCAGCAGGTGGCCGGCCAACTCACCTCCGTGAAGCGCGTGCTGGAATTAGATTTGTTCGGCCTGGCTGGCGAGGTTGGAGGGGGTGAGTTGTTTTTCCTTCCGCGTTTGCGGGCGGAGTTGCGCGAGCACCTCGAGCGCCGTCCCCAGGTGTTGCGCTTTCGGGGACTGCGCAACTGTGTCAAACTCCTCTTGGGCGCGCAGCGCTGGACGCGGCACTGCCGCCACCTTGAGGAGCGCATTCTTGGGTACCTGGATCAGTGCCTGAGCGCGGAAGCTGGGCCGCATGAATTGGCGTTGGTAGTGGAGTAAATCGCTCCTTGATCTTCCGGCGCACGAGAGGCAAGCTCAGCGCGCCATGAGCAAGACCCTATTTGAAAAAATTGCCGCGCGAGAAGTGCCGGCGGCGCTGGTCTATGAGGACGACCTGGTAATCGCGTTTCGAGACATTAAGCCGCAAGCTCCTGTCCATGTCTTGATCGTTCCCAAAAAGCCGATCCCGCGCATCGCCGAGGCAAAACCCGAAGACCACCAGATATTGGGACACCTTTTGCTCAAGGCCGCACAAGTAGCCAAAGAACAGGGGTTGGCAGAATCCGGCTTCCGCCTGGTGTTCAACAATGGGCGCAACGCCGGTGAAGCCGTGCCCCACCTCCATTGCCATATCCTCGGCGGGCGAAGCATGGGCTGGCCGCCAGGTTAAGGGCGCACCAGCGCTGTCAGGGGCGGGGACGTCTCGCCCCCGCAGCTTCCAGGTTCCAACCTGCCTCCCATGGTTTGTTCAATCGAACCAGTCTGGGCGCTGATCCTGCAAGTCGTTGTTATCTTCGCCTGCCAGGGCGCGCGGCTCTGCAGCGAACTGCAGGGACGAGACGTCCCCGCCCCTATGGGGGGCGCACTGCGCCACGAGGGCACGCGAGCTCAACCCTTCATCAATTGCTGTAAAACCCGTCCCAGGCGCTGGATGCCGACCCGGATATTCTCCTCGGACGCTGCGCCAAAACTCAGGCGCATCTCGTGATTGGGCTTGGGCCGTGCCGGGTCATCCGCGTAGCATAACTCACCCGGCACATAAACGACATCGTTGGCCAGCGCGTTGCGGAAGACTTTGGATTTGGCACCGGTAGCCACGTCGTCCGGCAGGCGCACCCAGAAATAAAGGCCGCCTTGGGGCTGCCAGCGTTGGGCCTCCGCCGGAAAGTATTCCTCGAGCCCCTGGCGCATCACCTCGGCTTTCTGCGCATAGCGTTGCTGCAACTGGGCGAGGTGCTTTTGATAGCGTCCCGAGGAAAGGGCGCGGGACAGCAATTGCGCCAGAAGATTCGACGACCCGAAATCGTGGTTTCCCTTGATGCGCATGGCTGCCGTGAAGATCGGTTCGGGCAGCAGGCCGAAGCCCACTCGCACGCCGGTGGCGAACGGTTTGCTGTAGGTGCCCGCATAAATCACTCGCTCCGCGTGCCCTTTCACCGTAAGCGCAGACGGCACCGCCTCGCCCGAAAAACGCAACTCTCGATAAGCCGTATCCTCCAGCAAATAGAGAGGGTGGCCGGCAGCCCGTTCATATTTTGCGAGCAACTCTAGCGCCTTGGCTTTCTTTTGGAACCGGGTCGTGGCGCTGGTCGGGTTTTGGTAGTAACTGACCAGGTAGAGCAGCTTCAGCCGCGGCAATTCGCCACCCTGCTTGAGTTCGCTCAACACCTGCTCGAGGTGCCCCACGTCCAGCCCATCCTGTTCCAGGCGAATCCCCTTTGCCCGCACCCCGTGGCTTTGCAGGATGCCTAAATATACGAAATAGGTCGGGTCTTCCACCAACACGAGGTCTCCTGGATCGCACAGGCCCTCGGTTAGCATGTAAAGCATTTGCTGCGAGCCGTTGGTAATCAACATGCGCTCCGGCGAATAGGCCTCGGAGGACCGGGTGGGGGCATCCAGGGAACGCACGCGCAAGGCGGTGAGTTGGCGCAACGTCGGGTCACCCGCGGTGGTGCCATATTGCAGGGCGGCTGGGCCCGCGTCGCGGGAGCTCAAAAGTCCTTCCAGCAGTTCACGCGCATCCTGCACGGGCAGCGATTCGTTGTCCGTAAATCCCGCCGCCAGGGAGACCAGCCGGGGACGAGACAAGGCCATGGCCATCAACCAGGAAATAGGCGGCGCCGCGGTGCGGCGCCCGAGTTCGGATAGAGCCGATGCTTTCATCCAAGCAAAGGATAGTAACTTGGCCGGTTTAGACACCCCGAAGCAAGCGAACTTTTCCACTTACAATTCCTCCGCCATCGGGTAGCATTCCATGAATGAGCGCAGACCAGGTGCCTGAACGGCCAGCCTTGCGGACCGCTGAGGAGATCCTCCGCACGATTTATGGAGATGATCTCAAGGGCTGCACCGTGAGCCTTGAGACCATCGCCGCCCTGATTGACAAGAGCTCGGGACAGGCCCTGCCCCGCGAACTGTTGGACTTATACGAGAAAGTAGTCGAAGCGGTGCATCTGCTTTCTACCCCGCCCAAGCCCGAGAAGCTAACCACCCCGGAGGAGTTAAGAACGCTCCTCGGCGAACGGCTGGACGCCATTCATACGCTCACCACCCGGACGATGGGCACGCTCGCCCGGGTCAAAGCGCAGCAAGGCGGAAACCAGCCCGTGTAGCGCAAAAACCGTCGGAGGCGGGCGAGGGTTTGAAGGGTAAGGCGCGTTCGCCTCGCTGTAGCTCGGCGAAAGCAGGTCACTCCGCGCGCGCCGTTCGTGCGGGTAGGGTGGGCAGTCCCCTGCCCGCCGCGACGGTTGCGGGTGGTGGTGTATTCGGAGGCGTGGGCCTGAGGCCGCGCCTCGCTGGATCACTGCTGCGGCAGCAACAGAAGCTCCCCACCCTGGGTGGTCTCGAGGAAATACCCAGAACCCGAGTTCTGGCTTTGAAGCAGAGCGCCTTTGAACGCCACGGTGCGGGTAGGACTAGATAGCCTCAGACTCCCGCTGAACAGCCCGCTCGGCAGCGTCAGCGTCATGGTCAACGCATTGGTCATGCTTTTGAACTTGTTGGCCGGCGTCAAAGTAACCCTGTTGGTGAGTGGCCCGGGAATGTCGCCGCCGGTAAGCACTAACGACAGATTAGTGGTGCTGAATAATTGGCTACTGCCTGTTGGCGGCTGGTAGGTTTCTCCCGTGGCGCTGAGCTGGTTGGTGTATCCTGCAGGGAAAAACTTTGCCTTTGCGGGCTTCATCCAGAGCACCAGCCCATTCAGATTATCCGCCGGTTGGTTGCTTTGCGCGGGCCGGTTAGTGAAGACCATCCAACCGGAGAGCAAGCCGTTGCCGGTCAAGGGGGCGTACAGGGGCCAATGCCCGTCTTGGGACACCGGCACTGCCTCTGTGAAGCTCGTTCCGTCGGCCAGCGAGCCGCTCACCTTGACATTGCCCCCTGCGTCCACGGTGATCGCGGCATAGCCCGTCCCCGCGGGCTGCCCCGCTTGTCCGCTGCTTGGCAGTACCATCGTGTAGGCCCCCTGGTAGGTCCTGGCCGGGTTGCTTTGCGCGTTGAAGGGCGCGCGATACGCCGTCAATGAGGCTGCCCAGGTCGGGCCGGCGATCGTGCCCGTCATTTGATCGCCACCAGAGGTGGGATCGACATAGACGCTCACGTTCAGAGGCAGCCCTGGACCGCTCGCCTTCGCTGCCGCCAAGCCATTGGTGTCCAGCGAGCCCGAGAAAGAGTAGCGGTTCGCCCCCACACGTAAGCTCCCGCTGAATTTTCCGTTGGTCCCTAAGGTCATGGAAAAGAATCCCGGCGCCGGGGCCGGAACGGCGTCCAACGAAGGCGCCGAGAACAATCCGTTGTAGCTCCCCTGGACCGGCGTATAAGCCGGCGCGGGCACCACCGACACGTAAAGGAGATCATCGTACGTGACGTTGTTTGGGTTGGCGAAAGAAAACACCGGCAAGGTGTTAAGATCGCTGCTGACGAAGGACAAATCCGTATCTTTGATCAGCGTGTTCTTCGGTCCCAGGTTGAACAAACTAAGCACGTTCGTGCCCCCAATGACATGGCCGAAGACCACGTATTGCCCGCTCTTATTGGTATCCCCAAGGGCCGCAGAGTTCTTCGCCAGATTGAAATAGAACTGCGAGGAAGCCGAGTTCGGGTCGCTGGTTCTGGCCATCGCGATTGTCCCAAGCACATTGCTGTAGAATTTGCCCGTAAAGTACTCGTTGGTGATCGGGGGCATCGTCACCACCGTTTCCAGCGATGCGTTGGTCGTCCCCCGGTATGCCACGTAGTATTCCCCGCCCTGGACGACGAAATTGCTCACGTCGCGGTGCATGATGATGTTTGTGTAAGACCCGCCCTGCATGTAGGCGAGAAAGTTCGAAACCGTCACCGGCTTGTCCGCGTCGTACAATTCCACATCCAAATTCCCCACGGAGGTGAGGAAACGAACGACCGTCCCTGCCGGGCTGGATAAGAGGCTGGCCAGCATGAAACACAGTCCAAAAATCAATCGGGAGCTAATCATGGTTCTATCATGGCGATTCCCCAGACCAAAATCAACCAAAAACATGGCCTCGCCTTTGAGGCATGATGAAGAGGGCACGCGCGGTTTCTCATCCCAGGGCGGCCCGTCTCATACCAGCCCGGGGCGGAGTCAGCGCAGCCCTGGGTTTTATCACGGTCGATTCGTACTGCGGGCTGAAAACCTGCCCCATCGACTCTGCCCATGCCAACGGGCCTGCGCATGGAGCACACATGCACAGTCCATTTCTTGTGGAGAAGAGCAGCTCCGTTCCGACATAATGCCGGGGTCATGATTTCGAAATTCCTGTTCCCGCTCGTTATTGCTTGGCTGCCCATAAACCTCTTGGCGGCTCCCGACCCTTCCTCGAACAGCCGTTTGGGCATCAATCTAAGCGGCATCGTGGACTGGAACACCGAGCACCCGTGTGTCGATGTGTTTCGTCTCTCACGGGCCTGGATCAGCCAAAAGAAGGGCCAGCCTTGGGGCAAGGGGCCCCAACTCGACCTTGATGAGCACGGCTGGGTGAAAAGGCTTGAGCCCGATTGCTTCGCCGAAACCCCGGTTCTGACCGGCGGCCATGCGCCGGTCGGGGATTACGTCTGCCTCTATGACGGAGACGGCGAGATCAGATTCGGCGCCAACAGTCAGACAATCTCGAGGGCACCCGGGCGAATCGTTGTTCACATCGACGGCCAGAAAGAGGGCACGTTCCTGTCCATCCGGCAGACCAACCCCACGAACCCGGTGCGAGCTATCCGCCTGCTCATGCCTGGATTCGAAAAGACTTACTTGGCGGAGCCGTTCTCGACCGCCTTTCTGAACCGCTGGCGAGGGTTCAACACTATTAGGTTTATGGACTGGATGGACACCAACGGCTCCAAACAGAAGGACTGGGCAGACCGACCGAGGCTCGAGGATGCAACCTGGGCGCTCAAAGGTGTCCCGGTCGAGGTCATGGTCAACGTGTGCAATCGGCTGAAAGCAAACCCCTGGTTTTGTATGCCGCATCTCGTACCGGACGATTATGTTCGGCGCTTTGCCGCGCTGGTGAAGGAGAAATTGGACCCGTCCCTCAAGGTCTATATCGAATATTCCAACGAGGTCTGGAACGGGATCTTCGAGCAGCATCGGTATGCGGAGGATCAGGCAAAGAAGACGGGCCTTGGCCCGAACGACCGGCCGTGGGAAGGAGCGGCTATCTTCTACGCCCGGCGCTCCGTTGAGATCTTCGGCGCCTGGGAGCAAGTCTTCGGCGGCCACTCCCGGTTGGTGCGTGTGATTGCCTGGCAAGCCGCCGGCGGTGCTTACTGGACCGACAACATGCTGTTGGCCCAGGCGGAGACGCCAAAGCACTGCGACGTCCTGGCAATAGCGCCTTACATCTCGTTCATGCCCAGCCCAGAGAACCAGAACCTCCGATCGGGTGAGGTGGCAAAGTGGACGGTCGCCCAAGTGCTGGACCGGGTGGAGACCAACGCCCTTGCCGAGTGTATCGGGTGGATAAAGACGCAGAAGGCGGTGGCCGACAAGTATGGGCTTAAGCTCGTCTGCTACGAGGCCGGCCAACACCTGGTCGGCGTCGGTGGAGGAGAAAACAACGAGGCTCTAACGAAGCTCCTGATTACAGCCAATCGGCATCCGCGGATGGGCGTAATCTATACTCAATACATGAATGCCTGGCGGAATCAAGGAGGCGGCCTCATGTGCCTCTTCTCCTCCGTCGCTGTGAGCAGTAAATGGGGATCCTGGGGGCTGCTTGAGGGTGCCGATGAAAACTCAGCCCCGAAGTTTGATGCGGTCATAGAGTGGAACCGACAGAACATGCTTTGATGAAAATGCCGACCGTCGCCTGGCCAACGCCATGAAATGGCTTCTCATCCCCCTGTGTGCCACCGCAGCGCAGCTCCCCACGGCAGTGGAGGAAAAGGGTGACGCATCGCGCAATGATTATCTGGTGCTCCAGATGATCAATGAAAAATGACCTATGACTAGCTCGGTCCAGGTGAATGGTCCCAATCCTCCCTAAACCCAGCAAAAGCCACGGCCTATCAAAATTCCCGAACTTCCCCCCACAAGGGTTCCAGATCCGGATCCTTCAGCGCCAAATCTTTAATCTGCTTCGCTCCCGCCAAAGCCACCGCCTGTTCCAGCCACTCCCTCGCTTCCTTCAAATCGCCCAGCCGGCACGCGTAACAGGCCAGGTTGTAGCGCATCAGAAATTCTTCGGGGAATTTGGCCGCCACCGACACCAAAATCTCCCGCGCCTCCTTAGTTCGTTTTAGCTCGTGGAGCGCATACGCGAGCATGAACCAGCCAAAATGGTTGTCCGGCAGCGCCTCAGCTATCTTTCTTGCCACCTCCGCAACGTGTTCCCATTGGCCGGCAGCTTCCGCTAACCGGACCCGCACCACTAAAACGTCAGGATGTCCGTGCAGTTCCGGGGTAATCTGCTCCAACTCCTTCGCCGCCTCGACCAGGTTGCCCAGTTCGAACCAGCCCTGCGCAGCCTGAAGATGGAAGCTGTCGGGCGGTTGGAGCAACGAAATCATGGTGCCTGGTTTAAACCCGGGTTCGCGATACCCGCTCGTCGATGGGGCTGATGGTCCCCTTCATTTCGCCGGATGATGCCATAATAAACCATCGGCCGTCAAGCGAAAACAAAGAGGGCGTCCCGCCTCGAATCTCAGATCTCAAATCGCCGCCCCTCTCCGCCCGGAGAGACTCCCGAGCGCAGGTTTCCAAACTGGAAAGGACGCTCTTGAGTTCCAATGACTTACGCACCTACGGTTTCCCTCCCGGGCTTATCCGGGTGGTAACCGTGACGAATCGTCGTCAATGCTGTCAAACGTGTATCTGGCTGGACCGCTCAGCGGTCATGTCAGGTGATGCAGAGAATGTGAACATCCAAACAATTGTCCGATTCATCTGTTTTGCGCTGATTCTCTCCCTCGTTCCATTTCCAGCTTTGGCGGAGGACTTCACTAATGCCATCCACGCGTTCCTGCAACAGCGGGTCGAGGTGGACAAGGTTTGCATCGGCATGGTGGTTGGCCTGGTGGACAAGGACGGGAGCCGCGTTGTCAGTTACGGACAGTTGGATAACGGCACCGACCAGGAAATGAATGGCGACACCGTGTTCGCGATTTGTTCGGTCACGAAGACGTTCACCGGGCTGTTGCTGCAGGACAAGATCGAACGCGGGGAGATGAGACTGGATGATCCCGTGGCAAAGTATGTGCCCCAGTCGGTCAGGATGCCGACCCGCAACGGCAAGGAGATCACTTTACGCCAACGGGCTACGCATAGCTCGGGGCTGCCAAGATTTCCTGATGACCTTAATCCCAGCCGTGCAGATCATCCCTACGATGATTATGCCGCCGAGAAGTTTTACGCCGATTTGTCTGGTTACAAACTGACCCGGGACCCAGGTGCGGAGTTTGAATACTCCAGCGTTGGCATGGGTTTGCTGGGTCATGTCATCGCTCTGAAAGCCGGGACGAACTACGAATCGCTGGTCGTGGATCGGATTTGCCGGCCATTAAAGATGGATAGCACGCGAATCACGCTTACGCCCGAACTGAGATCCCGGAACGCCACCGGACACAACGACCTCGGCTACGCTGTATATCGAGTACCCGGCTGCCCGGTATCGGACACGGGGCCCGGGGTTTGGACGAATGACCCCAAAAATGCCGAACCCATACCCCCTTTCAGCCGCGATTGGCGCCACGAAGGGATGGTGGGCTATGGCGAGTTACACTCGACGGTCAATGACCTCCTGAAATATGTGTCGGCCAACCTCGGCCTGACGCCGTCCAGCTTAACCCCGCCCATGGAAAACACGCACGCCGTTCATTTTCATCAGACACGAGATATTGGTTTGGGATTGGCGTGGTTTGTCACACCCGGCTTGCACGGAACGAAGATCATCTCACATGTCGGAGACACGCTCGGTTTCAGCTCCTTTGTCGGTTTCGACCAAACGCGGAAGCGGGGCGTGGTAATCCTGATTAACTCCTACGATGTTGCCGGCGCCTGCGCTGCGGGCATTTCTCTGCTTGAAAGCGAATGGCAATCGGACCGGCGGCCGCAGGAGACCACGATCGACAAAAAGATCTACGAGTCGTATGTGGGGCAATACCAGCTTTCACCCGATTTTGCGCTGGGAACGCTCACGCTGTGGCAGTTTCTCCGCAACGCGCCCAGAGCGCTCCTTTACGTCCCGCCAGGTGTCTGCCTTGTCCTGCTGGTGGTCCTCCTCAGGCGCGCTGCCAGCTTTCGCAAGCGATGCATTCTGCTGGGCGGCGTGGCCCTGGTTACTGGCGCTTTGGCCCCCCTCACAATGCTGACACTGAGTCACCTGGTTTGTGCGAGTTTACATCTGGGCATCGGCATTCGCCTCGAAGGCAGTCGAATGTTTGCCCAATACACCTTAAATCAGCGATCATCGCCGCTTGTCACTTCTAAATTATTACGAATCCTCAATTTTCGCGCTAAATTCAATCCGTCCCTTTCTACGGAGTTTTGGCCGTCGATCCCTGGTGAACTGCTGCCCGAATCGGAAAACCGTTTCTTTAACCGACTGACGGGCATGCCGGTGACTTTTTTGCGGGACAGGCAAAGCAAAGCGACCGGTTTGATCGTGCGCATTCCCGGCGACGGGTTTTCGTTTGCGAAGATGACGGATCAACCGCCGAAAGCTCCCGAACCACCCAAACAGCCTGTCGCCATTAAGATAGACCCAAAACTTCTCGATGCTTATGTCGGACAATACGAACTTGCGCCGGCAGCCGCGTATCCCACGGGAGTGAAACTGTCAATTCAGCGACAAGAAGACCACTTGCTCGGAGATATCCGGGGCAAGAACATCTTCGGAGGTTCGATCGAGCTCTACCCGGGATCCGAAACGAATTTCTTCGACAAAATCTATTGTGCACAATACGCCTTCACTAAGAAAGATAACGGAGACGCGACGGTTATCATCCACTATTGGGGGCTGGATTTGGAAGCAAAGAAACTGTCAGCGCCAGCCCGTTGAACGGACGGAAAGAGGCGCGGCAAAAACAACCAAACTGCCCGCAGTTATTTCTTCATCAACTCAAGCACGGCGGCCGACATGGCCAGCACGCCGGTACGAATGGTGGGCGAGGCAACCGGCGCGAAGAGCGCCGAATGGAGCCCCGGCACGGGGATTCCGGAGCGTTGGCTGTCGGCGAGTTTCCCCGGGTCGGTGGCCCCGATGCGCAGGAAGAAGGCCGGAATCCGGTTCGGGCTATCCGGCAAGCCGAACAGGCCGAAGTCTTCACTGCCCATTTCCGCGTGCCAATCCACGACACTCCCAGCGCCCAAAGCGGCGACGAAGACGGGTTTGAGTCGCGCAGCCAGGGCCAGGTCATTATAGGTGACTGGTGTGACCTCAGTCTTGCTCACCGTCACGATGGGCATCCGGTCCGGCGGCAGGCCGTTGGCGGTGGCCACACCCAGCGCCATCTTCTGCAGCGAATCCACAATCTTGTCACGCACGGCGTCGCTGTACGCGCGGGTGGTAAGTTCGAGCTTCACCTCGTCGGGAATGATGTTTCGCTTGGTACCGCCTCGAATCGTTCCCACCGTCACAACCGCCGGCTCCTGCGGCGCAATCTGCCGGCTCACGATGGTTTGGATCTCGAGAATGTATTCGGCGGCCATCACGATGGGGTCTTTGGTGACCTCAGGCCGGGCGCCGTGCCCGCCCACGCCCCGGAGAGTGACATCGACCGACGTGCTGCTCGCGAGTGTGGCACCGGAGACGATACCTGCGGTTCCGGCGGGAATAAGGGGGTCGTCATGCTGGCCAAGAACATAATCGGGCCGGCCAAAGCGCTCGTAGAGATGGTCGGCTATCATGGCTCGCGCGCCGTCGATGGTCTCCTCGGAGGGCTGTCCGACAAGAATGAGCGTGCCGTGCCACTGGTCCTTGAGTTGCGCCAGCACGCGGGCTGCGCCCAGCAACGAGGTGATGTGGATGTCGTGGCCGCAGGCGTGCATCGCCGGCGCATTATTGCCGTCGAGCGTTTGACCACGATCGTGGCTGGCGTAAGGCAGGCCGGTCTGCTCTTCAATGGGCAGCCCGTCCAAATCCGTGCGCACCAGCACGGTACGACCGGCGCCGTTCTTCAGCGCACCAACGATCCCATAGGCCTGCGAGTCATCGGGGTATTTCCCGACACGCTCGGTGACCTCGTAGCCGGCTTTGCGCAATTCGGCCGCGAGGAAGGCCGAAGTATGGACCTCATAGTGCGAAAGCTCGGGGTGCAGATGAAGATCCTTGTAGGTGGCAACCAGCCCCGGCAGTTGGGCATCCACCAGGCCGGCCAAGTCAGGCACTGACTGGCCCGCGACCGGAAGCGATCCGGCAAGCAGCAGAACCGAAAGGAATCTCATAGTTTTCATTGTGCGAAGGCTATACTGGAAATGTTCGCAACGCATCCCTGCATCGCGAGATTCTCGCCGAACGACAATCGGTTTGAGTCGCGTAAAGGGTGTGAAAAATCTGATAAACCACCGAGATCAAGGGCGCCCGAAACCCCCGTAGCCGCCGACGTGAGTCGGCGCTAACTTTTCCACCGAACCTCTCCCAACTGCGGGAGCGCAAAAACACTCGCCCGGCCCGTACCTCGCCAAGCGCTTGGAGTGCGTCCCCGAACGCTCCTGCTTCGCGAACGCCTTCGGAGTTCCGGGCTGCTGCTTTCGAGCGCCAACGGCGCCGGAACCCCCCGTAGCCGCCGACGTGAGTCGGCGCTAACTTCTCCACGGAACCTCTCCCACTGTGGGAGCGCAACAACACTCGCCCGGCCCGTACCTCGCCAAGCGCTTAGAGTGCGTGCAGCTTGCTCAGCTTGCTGCCGCTTTCGAAGATCAAGGGCGCCCGAAGCCCCAGCCACCAACTTCGCACCGCGGTCGTTTCGTTCATCGCGGAGCGATGCTTTGAAATTAGCCGTGCGGCCTCGGCCCACGGATCAACGCCAGGCCGCAACCGGATTCAGTCGCGTAGAAGCTGTGAAATAATTGGCAAATCGCCAAGTCACAATGCGAATTCCTTAGGAAAACCACAAAAAAATTTTGGAAAATCAATTTTTTCACAGCTTCGCTTCGTAGCGACGGTTGATAGGCCCGGGTGGCTGGCGCGAGTGGTCGGCTGTTCCCGTCATACTCCATTGATCTGCTTGGTAGTTCTTCCCTGCTCATCCAGCAGCCTGACATCAAGAACACGAAACTTCTGAGGGTCATGCCCGTGTCCCTGAACAGCATCTGAAAGGTGAACGAGGACCGTGGCGGTCTTGCCCGACCGAGTTCGCAGCGAATATGGAAGATAAACGTCCCAGCAGTAATAGTAGAACGAAGACCTGTAGCCTTGCGCTCGCACCCTCGAAGACTTCGAATAATCCACAGCCAACTCGTAGGCCTCATCGGATGGGACTGCCAACTCACTCTTGTGTTGCGCTAGGAAAGAGTCGGCCGCCGCCCGGATATTTGCGTGGAGCGCAGCCATTTTTGGACGTCCGCCCATCACCATGTCAAAGCCCGTTAGGCCAAGGTCGTTGGCGTGGAACAGGTAGAGCGCTCCGGCCACAGCGACTGCAACGCCGACAAGCGCTACGCCACCGATGATATCCGAGGGTCTCTTGATCTTCATCTTTACAGCCAATCCCTGGCCTCACTGGCGCCACGCCGGTGATCTCCGACATGTAAACTGAAGCTCATCATGGCGTCCACAGTGCAGGCCCGTGGTTAGATCCCCGGTGTATTTGTAATCTGTTTCCCATTTGCGTCCGTGCCCGTAATAAATCTGAAACTATAGGGGCGGTCTGTGTTAGTCGTGTCACGTGCAATGAAAAAGAACCTAGCGCCAGAAGAGACTCTAACCCCGACTGCGTCGGGCAGAGACCAGTAGCAGAGCGACCAGCACCGAAGTGCGTCCGAATTGGTTGCGGGTGCCGGAACCTCACCGCGCAGAGCGCTTTGAAGATAGCTGGCTTTGATCCGGGAGCTCACCCGCTTGCGCTTGATTGCCCACACCCACTCGCCTCCAAGGTCGAGTAACATGAAACCCATGAAGAGGATTACGGCCAGAGCAGAAACCTTAGCGAGAATCTTCATCTAGCGATCCAAAGCTGAGCAGCCATGGCCACCGGCGGCCAGGATCCAAATGCAATAATGACATCCTATCTTCATCGCTCAATCCAAACTCCTGGGGCAGTGGCCGTTGGCTCCAGCGCGGGTTAGGCCACAGCCTCGTCGTCATCAATGAACGGCCAGTTGGCTCGTTTCTCCTGAATCTCCCGAATCGTCTTAATCTCCCGCTGCCGCTCTTCATCGGATGGCACATAAGCCGTCTACTCGTCCCACTGCGCTCACCGGCTGCCGCACTGGTTGCAAATACCGCAAATAAAAGATCCGTGCGGTCCTTGTCTATCCCGCCCCACAATCCACCGGCAACGCAATCAATCCGCTTGCTTCCGCATTTCGGACATCTCAAAGGATTGGATGCTGCCTGCCGAGGCGAAAGCCGTCCGGCGCGATAGCCCTCAATGGCCGCGTCTTCCATGACGTGGCGGCCCACCGAAAAGACTGCGGAAAGGGCTGATCCCTGACTCTTGCCTTGCTGCCGCCGATGCCGTCGTCATGGCAACGGCGGACCCACCAATACCCGATAGAAGGAGGCTTTATTCGTTAGGCTCGCACTTGTATCCACCCAGGTGAAGGGCGACGGCGGCGAATTGGTCTCAAAGACGGTCCTCCAGCTTAGGAGATTGGTGGAATACTGCACCGCATAGTCAGGTCCAACCATCCCGCTGACGGTCAGGGTGAATCCTCGATTGGAAAGATCTGTGGCGGACCCTGACAGGGTCGGCAACGTGATCGGATTTACTACCACGGAAAAGTTCCGGGTCGCGCTCAACCGCGGGCTGCCGCTGTCAATCACCTGGATCGAGATGGTATTGGTGGAATTGGCTTGCGAGATTGAAGGCCGCCAGTTGAAGGCGGCGTTCGTGTTGCTGGTTTGAGTAAGCGTGGCACCAGCCGGCGCGCCGACCAGAATGAAGGTCAGCGCCGGCGGCGGCAAGTTCGTGTCGGTGGCGCTGGCGTTGACCGCAACGGTCTGGCCAACGTTGACGGCCTGATTAGCGATCGGAGCCAGCGTCGGCGCGGTGATCACCGGGAGGAAACCCGCGGTGACATAATTCATCACCGAGGTGTTGAGCACGGAGTTGTCGTGCGCGCATACGGCCAGGCCGACATAGGCCCCGTTGGACATGGTGATGCTCGTGGTTCCGAACTGCGTCCACGTATTACCATCAGGCGACCAATAGCCATTGAAGGTGCTGTTGGTGCGGGTCAGCCGCACCCAGTTTGGCGCCGTCCCGTTAGTGACTGACGCGCTGCTCGATCCGCCGGTGGTGGCCCGCCACAGGAACTCGATCCCGGAGCTGGGCTCCACATCCACCAACGCATGAGTGGAATCCGCCACGAGGGACTCGCGGATCATCACCGCCGCCTTGGCGTTGGAATGCGTGTCCTCAACGCTGGCCACAAAGGCCCGAATGTCGCAGTTGGTGCACTCCGGCACATAAACGTAAACAAACTGGAACGCGTCAGCGGTCCCCCAGATGTCGGCGCCTGAACCGGAGATGGTAAATTGGCCGCCGCAGTACGAAACACTGCCCGGCAACCCGACCGATCCAATGTCGGTATTCAGCCAGGGTGAAGGCGGAGCACCTCCCCGGATGGTTGCGCTGGCCTCCTCCGAGGCAGGACTTTCGTTGCCCGCATTGGTGGCTGTGACAACATAAAAATAGGTCTGGCACGTTTGCACGTTGGAGTCGGTGTAATTGGTGCGGGTGATCGCCGAAGCGATGATGGCATAGGGGCCTCCAGTAAAAAAAGAACGTTTCACGTTGTACTCAGCGCCGGGCAAGCTATTCCAGTCCAATACAATCTGCCCGTTGGTCTCAAATGCCGTCAGGCCGGTGACGAACGCAACCGGCGTGGCGCTGACTTCCATCGAATTGCCACTGACGCCGTTTCCGTTCGCTGTCACCACATAATAATACGTTGTCAGATTGCTGACCGTATTGTCGGCATAACCCAAGTTCACGCCCCCGATGTTTCCGGCAACCAGCGTATAAGGGCCGCCCCTGGTTGTGGCCCGCCACAGGTTGTACGTCGCTGCACCTGGCACAATGTCCCAACTCACCGTCACTTGGCTGTTTCCTCCGATGGCTGTCACTCCGGTGGGCGCGGCGGGCGGGGGCAGCGTGCCCGCTTCTGTGATGCTGATATTGGTCGAGGCCAAACCAAGGGAAGTTGCCGTCAAGGTAATGGCCCCGGGCGTGTTGGTGGATTGAACGATAACCTCAGCCAGACCACCGAAGGCGGTGCGCTGGCTCCCTTTGTCCGCGTCGTGGGAGCTGGGGTTGCCGTTGCCGACACCAATGATCGCGCCGCCGCCTCTCACTGTGAAATTGACGAGATTAGTGGCGGTGGGCACAAGGTTGCCCTGGGAATCCAAGACGGCCACCGTCACCACCGACACGTCGTGACCGTCGGCAAGGATAGCGCTGCGGTCCGGCCAGAGCGCGAGGACCGCCGGCGCCCCTGCGGTCACAATCGTGTCTTTAATCACGGCCACGCCTTGGTTATAACCAATGGCCTGGATTATCCCTGCCGCGTATGGAACGTTGTTCCATTCGACCTGGCCCTGAACATTGAGTGCCTGGCGTCCTTGGCTGACGCCATTAACGATAAGTTCGACCGTCTGGCAATTGCCGTTAGCCCAGAGGTTGATGGGTTGTCCCGTTGTTCCCCAGTTCCAATGTGGAAAGAGGTGCAACACGGGCTTGAATGTCCAGTTGGCCTGATAATAATAGTAATAGTCTTTCGGAAATCCGCAGGTGTCCATGATCCCAAACTGTGAATTGATCGCCGGCCAAGCATAGGGTGACGGCTCCCCACGATAATCGAAGCCGGTCCAGCAGAACCCGCCGGAAGCCCAGGGCCGTGCGTCATAGTAGGGCCACCACATTCCGGCATTCTCATCAACGTAAGCCGAGAGATAACAGTTGACCGAGTCATTCGCGTAGATTCCCCGCGTGGCGCTTCCGCTCGACGTTTCCGTGCCGATGATGTTCGAACCGGGATTGGCTGCATGGTAGGTATCAAGGGTTCCGTAATTATAGTTGAATCCCTTCACATCCAGCATGGTAATGAAACCCGCAGATCCATACGCGCCGTTGATCGCTGCGGTGCATAAGCGCGTTGAATCCAGGGAGTGAACAAGGTTTTGCATGACAGTCATAATCGCCGCACCGACGGTAGTGCCTTGCAGACCAAATTCTTCATTGGCCAGCGACCACATGAAAACCGAAGGATGATTCCGGTCCCGGCGAATTTGGCGGCTCAGTTCGCCCAATGGCTCCGCATTGGTCCCCATGCGGCGGTTTTCATCCAGCACCAACATACCCAACTGGTCGCAGGCGTCGAGAAACTCTTCCGTTGGCTCGTTATGCGAGGTCCGACAACCATTGACGCCCATTTCCTTGAGCCTTTCGACCCGGTAATACTGCAATCGATCCGGCAGCGCCGAACCCACCCCAGCGTGATCCTGATGGTTGCACATCCCCTGGATTTCCACATGCTGTCCATTGATGAAAACACCGTTGGTTGAATCAATCGATACTGTCCGTACCCCAAACGGTTTGGTGTAAATGTCCGCCACCGCATCCTGGTTGCTGACCGTGGAAACCATTTTGTACAGATAGGGCGTTTGCAGGGACCACAAATTGGCCGTCATTGTCATGGTCTGCGTCACAACCAAATCCTGGCCGGCCGGCACACTCAATGCCGAGGTGACGGTGGCAACCGCATTGCTGTTGGCATCAAAAATCGTCGAAGTCAAACTGCCGCTGGCTGTCGCCGTCCCGCTTTCGTTGGTGACGTCAGTTTGCACGGTGATCGTCGCATTCGAACCCGCCAGCGAAGTTGTCGCCACGTAAGTTCCCCATTCCGCGACGTGAACGGGATTCTCCGTCGTCAGCCAGACATGGCGGTAAATGCCGGCTCCCTCATAAAACCAGCCCTCAAACCGGCTGGCATCCACCCGCACCACCAGCACGTTCGTGCCGCCGGGATTGGCGTATTGGCTCACATCAAAATAGAAACTTGAGTAGCCGCTGACATTCCGCCCCAGGATGTGCCCGTTCAACCACACCAGGCAATTGCGATACACGCCGTCAAACTCCAGCCACAACGCCTGCCCGGCATAATTCGAGGGCAGGGTGAATGTATGACGATACCAGGCAATGGTGTTCGCGCTGGTTGATCCGCTCATTCCAGATTTGTAACCGTGTCCACCGTCCGCGCTGGAATCAAAAGGCAATTCAACAACCCAATCATGCGGCAGGTCGAGCTGCCGCCAGGCACTGTCGTTGTAGTTCGTCTGCACAAACGAAACATTCTCCCCGGCCAGCGTGGCAAAGATATTTACCCGGATGCTCTCCATGTAGGTTTCCGAGAGGGTATTCGTCGCCGAGCCGGTTTCATCCGGATCCAACTTGGCCAAATCGGGGATCTCGGGATACCAGGTGACGTTGGTGGTCACGTCCGCGGGGTCGCCCAACTGGAACCTCCATCCGGCATCCAGCAAAATCCGATTCCGTGGAGAAGCAGTGAAACTGACCCGCGTGTTGGCGGCAATCGTATTGGGCGGAATAGCCTGATCGAGAATGCCATTGATGACGAGCGTGTAGTTGCTGCCGTAAACCAACGGCGCCGTGGTAAGGATGACCGACGAGCCGTTGGGCATCAAGGACGCGGCGGTGATGGCAAGGCCATCGGTGAAAACATAATTCGCAAGACCCGTGGCGCTGGCGGCCCCGACCGTTTTGGAGAAATTCACTTCAACATTCGTGGCGCCGAGAGCCAAGCCGCTCAAAACCACCGGTGGATTCGTGTCCAGAGTCACCGAAAGCGCGATCGGAGCGCTGGTCACCGCGCCATAATTATTGGTCACCACCAGTTCATACGAACCGGTATTGGTGATTGCCGCGGTCAGCGCCAGTGTGTTGGTGTTGGCCCCGGGGATGTTGGCATATCCCCCGCCGTTGTTGAACAGCCATTGAAAGTATAGCGGCGCGGTGCCGTACGCGCTGGCCGTGAAGGTCACCGGCGTGCCGGCAAACACATTGCTCCCCGGCGACACGGTAGCTGGATTCATGATTATTGCACTCACGGTCAGGGCAACTGGAGCGCTGGTCACCGCGCCATAACTGTTGGTCAGCACCAGTTCATACCAACCGGTATTGGTGATCGCCGAGGTCAACGCCAGCGTGTTCGTGTTGGCTCCGGGGATGTTGGTGTATCCCCCGCCATTGCTGAACCGCCATTGGAGGTGGAGGGGCTGCGCGCCCGTCACGCTGGCCGTGAAGGTCACCGGCGTCCCGGCAGCCACATTGTTCGTCGGTATCAAGGTAATTTGGTTGATGAGTGGCATCTGTGCCGGCGTCAATCCCAAGTCGAAAACCGTGTCAAAGGCATGGCTACTGCCGAAGGTAATCGTCCCGCCAGAGGGGAAGAAAAGCCCAATCTCGCCTCCGACGTACGGACTGCCGCCCGCAACGGCGAGCGCCTCCCACCCGCTGGTCGAACTTGCCTTGCCGAACGACCAGGCATAAGTCGTATTTGCGGCCAGCACCACCGAAAGCCCGCTCCATTGCAGCCAGTCGCCGTCGTTGAAGGCGACATTCGCCGAGGTGTACGTTTGCAGCGGTGTAGCCGTGGTGCCAGAAACGGAATAAAGCTGCAGGTAATAGGGTTGGGCCGTACTGATACCGCTGTAGGAATTCAGCCCGGCGGTCATCAGCGAAACTGACGTTAGCACATATCCCGCGGAGTTGGTCCCTGTGATGAATGTCTGGCCCGGTTCGCCAGCGTCATGGCTGCTCTGGTTGTCGGTATAGTAATTGAGACCATCTGGGAACGTCGTATTTCCGGAGGTGCTCAACTGCAAAATGTCATTGGGACCCGGAGTCGGCGGGGCGGAACCAATGTCCGTGAGGGTTTGGGCGCAAGCTGCCTCGGCTAACGCAACGGCCACCATCAAAATCACGGACACCGCGGCTCGCCACCGGCAAGCAGGGAGAGGTAGTGAATTCCTGATTCGCAAGCGAGGAGCCATAATAGGATACAATATCCAAATACCGTCCCAGGTTACAAGAGTAATTCAAGTCCTCAACACGTCCAGTTGATGGCCGCCCAGCCATTTGCCTTATAGAAATCTGCAACCGAAGAGCAACGAAGCCAGCCCCTCTCGCGCCCGCCACCAACCCGGTAGGGCGAGGCTCCTGCCGAGCCTCACCATTCCTCATTCCTCCTTCGTCATTGCTTGCCCTTGCGCGCCCACCCAGCCAATTCGAAGCCCCAACGGGGCGACGCATACCAGCCCAAGGCAAACGAGGAACGAGTGCCACCCTGGGTGAGACGCCCAAAAAAATCCTCTCGCTTTTCTCGCCGTTTTGGCTTGTCCGCAGCCCCAAACAGGTTTGGGGCTGCGGATGTTTGGCAAGCGTTTTTCAGGTAAAGATGAGCAGCTTGCCGCCGCTTTCGAATGCCAAGGACGCCCGAAAACCCCCGTAGCCGCCGCCCGCGACCAACTCCAATCTGACCTCCAACGGGCAGTCGCGGTCGTCGTTAGCGTCCACCTTGTCATCCCGAGGGCAGAACTCCCCCTAAGGCGCACGCGTTGACCACACGGCACTCTTCTACAAGTAAATGCGGCCGGGGGGTTTCACCTACAAGAACAGCGTTCCAGTAAAAGTGCCGGCGGCGAGGGGCGCTTCAAGAGATCTTCTTTTTCGCCTCTTCGGGCACTTCTACCTTGGTTTTGCCGACGTCTTTGACCTCGACCGTGGTGGTCCGTTTGATCTCCACTTCGTCACCGTCACGGTTTTTTCGCTTACCGGAGACTTTGGATTCGTACTTGGTGATCACGCCGTCCTTGATCCAAAACTTTACCGAAGCTTTGGCGTCAGTCGGTGCTTGGGCCTGGCCACCGCCACGGCCCCGAAAACCCATCGTCAATAGCGCCTTCGCACCCTCCTCCGTCAGGTCGCCGCTGTAAACCTCGCCGTCCTTCTTAATTTCCTGGGCCTTGGAAGCGAGGTCTTCGACTTCGGCGGCGGGCCCCTTGAGATTTTGCATCCGGCGCGCCATGAAAGCGCCAGCATTGAAGCCGCCACCGCTATCCCCGCCGGCTTCTTCCGCCGGCTTCCAACCATCCTCGGTTTTTACCGCGACTTTGCCGCCCTTGGACACTCCCTCGGTGGTGTTATCATTGAACGTCACGGAGAGCCAGGTGAAACCATCCTTTTCGGTTTTGCCCTCGGTGGGACCGGGGGTGAATTGAGCGTTGGGGCCCAGGTCCACGGTGGCTTTCCAACTGTAGCTGCCGCTGTCCGCAAGTTTTTTGGCGGCGGCGGTCACCTCATCCTTGGGGTTGGAATCCGCGGCGAGGAGCGATCCGGCCATCAAGGCCAATGCGCCTGCTGCGATGATATTTCTCTTCATGGTTTATCCTTTTGCAAATGTTACACGTTTCGCGCGATACGGACCAATCATGGATAGGGTAGCAGGCGGGCAGCCTGGAAGGCAAAGGAAAAAGCAAAGGGATTGGCCAAAAAATTCCTAGCCGGCTAAGCCCCAACAGGGCGACGCGTAGAAGCTGCGATAAAACTGGCAAATCGCCAACCAGCCTGATTGCACCCCAGTCAAGGGTGCCAGACAACTTATTGCAAACAAAAAAACAGAAACGCTACCGGTGCGTCCACTGAAGCAGCCAGGCTGGGCCGGCGAGATCGCCCTATCTCAGTTATTTGTGGTGATCTGCTGCGCTTGTTAGTCTGCGCGAGCTTGACGAGCATAAACTTCGTCAGCTAAATGTTCATCCCAACCGAGTGGCGGGCCGAGAAGTGTCATGCCGTGGTCCCTAAAAAACTTACGTCACTCATCCAGCGATAGAACCTCATGGATGGCTGGCGCGCTAAACTTGCCTGCCTCGCGGAAGAACTCCTCCATCTTGCCCGCGGGTTGGTACACATTAATGACTTTGCCCGGCCGGCCGCTCACGCAGCCCCACACATGGGCAACCTTGCGCGGCAAGAAAACGCTCTCACCGGCCCGCACTCGAAACGGCTTGTCCTCCAGGTCCCTTAGGTATTTCACGCCGCTGGAACCGCCAACCAGAAACTCAAACTCACCGTCGATGACATAGATCCACTCATCCTGGTCCGCGTGGAGGTGACGAGGCCCACCGCTTCGGCCGGTCAACTCGAAAACACACATCGCGCCATCGGTGTCCTGGGCGGACACCTTGCAATCAAGTGGTTCGCCACCGAGGTTGATCCGCTCGCCGAATCGATCGTTCCCCGCGGCCACGCTGAAACCCGCAAACATCTCTCTACTCTTCATTTTCTTTGTTCCTTTCAAGTGCTGGATTGTTCTGTCGATGGTTTCAATCAGCTTGCGCGTCCGGGTCAGGTTCTTTTCCAGAACCTTCCGATGCGATTGGAGGGCGGCGACTTTCTCGAAATCGGCGCGGCCCAGGATCTGTTTGATTTGCTTCAGCTCGAACCCCAGTTCCCGGTAAAAAGGGATTTGCTGGAGGGTCAGGAGCTGCGGCTCCTCGTAGAACCGGTAACCATTCGCCCCCTGATAGGCCGGCTTCAGCAGCCCCGTTTCATCGTAGAAATGAAGCGTGCGCACGCTGACGCCTGACATCGTCGCCACTCGTTTGACTGTGTAAGCCATCGCTTTTTCCCCGCGGGAACCACCATGGCCACCGCGGCTGCTTTGCATTCTCGGGTATCACGTAACGTGAGGGTCAAAGGATATTTTTTGCGGCGCTAATAACATACGGCCAGCATCGCGGATCCGCCCATGCTCACCGTAAAACCCGCATCAGCCGTTTCGGATGGACCGGATGAACCGGAGCGAGATCAGCTTCATCGAAAGCCAGCAATAAAGCCTCCTCGTCAATGTCCAGCAGATGTCTATCCGAAGTGACCAGCAGTGGAACTTCGGCCAACGAAGTCTCGGCAAGGATAAGGCCGTCATTGAATTCGTCTTCGGGAATCAGACGCTGCTGGAGCAAGCTGCGAACAAATTGTTCGGAAACCGCTCCCTCCGCACTGTCCAGGTCGAAAGGGCGAATGCCCCATTGTTTCAAGTTGAGCAAGGCGATCCGCGCCAGTTCTCGTTCCGCCTCGTTTTCGCCTTCCGTGAAGATGAGGTGGAGTTCATGAACGGCGGTGGGTGGCAAGACCAAGCCGTACCCTTTGCCTTGGAAAACCTCGCGAAAATCGTGGGCAAAATCTTTCCTTTCGGCTAGATCGAAAACGATATTAGCGTCGAGCGAGAGCTGTTTCTTTTGCGTCCGCCCCGCCATAGATCATTGCCATCCCTTTGTTGAAGTGCGCCCGGCGTTGTTCGGCAGTGAGTTTGCTGGCCATTTTGCGGGCCTTCGCGGCCAGCCGGCTCCCAGCCGTCGCTTCCGGGTAATCGAGCTTCTTTTTTGCGGTGCGGCGCGAGTGGCGCATAAGGACCGTACTTTCCCGTTTCCGCGGCCCGTTGTCAACAACGAGCGGGGGATTTTGTCCAACCTCGCGTTATCGGCTTCCAGGTCCGCGGAGGCTGCCCCGGGCGCGTTTCCGCCCGTCCGCGGACCCGGGCGGCCACCTCCGCCAGAGTGCCTTTTGGCTGCAGTTTCGCCAGAATGAGCCGATCCCCGGCCGAGGTCGTCTTGAGTTCGACCACGAAATCGTCCGCGTTCTGGTAGTCCAGGATTAACACATGGGGGCACATAGCTTCGTGTGATGCCTTGGTTTTCCCGAGACCGAAGGCGCGGACCTGCTTGCCAGCGAAACTGAACGAATCGTCGAGCCGCTCGAACGGCACGGGAAAGAACAGCTTCTTCGCCAGGCACGCGTACACCACAAGGTCCTGCGGCCGCGGCGTTAAATGCTTGTCTGGGACCAGGCGCGGGTTGAATTCAAGTTTGGTTTGAACGGCACTCCCGATCTTGGCATGGATGTGGTCCTTCACCAGACCTGACATCACGACGTAACTGGCGTCATCAATACAATCCTTCGTAAAGGAATGCCGGTTGAGCGCAGCCGCCATCGGACTCTGGATCAGTGAATCGGGTTGGAGGCTAACCAGTCGCAGGTCCCCGCCGGCGTGGGTGCAAGACTCGTTCCAGGCCAACTGGAACGTCCCGCACCAAAGGAGATTCGTTCCTGGCTGAATTTCGGCGGCCAGATGAGGAGTGACGAAGGTTCCTTTTAGATTGGCTGCGTCACCCTGAACACTCTTCTCCCGACGGAAGACTCCATGCCAATTCTTCGGACCGCAGAGCGAATCGAGGCCAAGGACTGCAAAGAGCACGAGCCCACCAAGGCAAACTTTTCCGGAAACAAGCGCTTTCGAGGAGTTTCTGAGCAGCCATGTGCCTAACGCGAGCGGAGCCCCACCGAAGAACAGCCAGAACAGGCAGCCGACAAGGAAACCAGGCGCCCTCGGTCCGCCGCCGACCCGACTGGCCAGATAAAGCAGGAGGAAGATGACGGCGAACATGCTGACAAATCCTCCAAAGGCTGCCAGAGGGAAGCCGAATATCACCCGAACCCAGCCGGGGACCTCCTGGCCGGTCGAGGGGCGCTGGTCTGTCTCAGGGGTTTCCATTTCGCCATTCAGGGGTACCGCCACTGCCGTGCAGCCGGACCGAAGCCCATGATGCGCCTGCGCGTAGTACTTTGTCAAGATCCCTGAATGGCATGGCCCAAATCGTAACCCTAGCACCGGCAGCCCCCATTAGCGCCCATCAGCGATTATTAGCGGTTAAAAAAGCTCCCCTCCCCATCCGTGTATCCCGTGGTTTAACCCGATCTTCCCTCTCTTAGCCCGCTTGTGCCATCAGGGTGCCCACGCCGCCCGATAAAATCGCTGGGCAAACCTGGGCGCGCTTCGGTCAACAAACTGCATCGCCCCACTGACGTTGAAAAGATTCGTCAGTGCGACCCAGTTCACAAGGTCTGCGGATGCATCGACCCGATAGGTAAAATTGGAAGCCCCGCTGAGCGAAAGCTGGAAGCTGCTGTCTGGCAACTGCGCGACGGAAGTGAACTGCGGCGGGACTGGCGCGAGCCGGAACACAACGCCGTCGCCATAGCTCCCGCCGGCCGCCGTGCCACACCATGCGCCGTCTGCGCCTTGCACCACCCCGGCATAAGGAAGCTGAGCGCCCCCGTTAGTGGCGAAGTTGTAAAGCACGGCATAACCTGTGCCGTCCGCGTTGACCCTGAACACCGTTCCCGCGTTACACGCTCCACCTCCGACGGCCGTGCCATACCACGCTCCATCACGGCCCTGCGCCAGCCTCCCCTCGCAGGAAGTGCCGTCGATTGGGCCCTGGCCGAAGCTGTGAAGCACGGCATAATTTGCTCCGTTGGTGCTCATCTTGAACACCGTCCCGTAGAAGTTGCTCCCGCCGGCTGAGGTGGCGCCATACAACGAGCCGTCGTTGCCCTGCACCAGTCCTGCTTGCGGGTTTGGCCCAAAGCCGTCCTGGGGGTTGGCCCCGAAATTGCGAAGCACCACGTAGTCCGCGCCATTCGTGTTCAATCTGTCCAACGTGCCGTCCTCCGCGCTCCCACCCATTTCTTCCATGCCATAGAGCCCTCCGTCGATTCCCTGAACCAGTGCGGTGAAAGGATAGCTTGGATCGCCGTCGAGGTTATAAATGATCGTGTACCCGGTTCCATCAAGGTTGAGCCTGAAAACCGTCCCAATGCCGTAACTTCCGCCAGTCCCGGTCGTCCCATAAAGTGCGCCGTCCTGGCCCTGGACAATCCAGAGCAGTTTTGTCCGTCTTGCCCGCTGAAGCTGTGGAGCACCGAAAACCCCGTCCCGTCCGTGTTGAGCTTAAAAACCGTCGCATTGAACGTCGGAGCGGCGCCCAGAAAGGTCGCGCCATACAACGCCCCATCGCTGCCTTGAAGCACTCGGCCCCGCGGCTCAAGTCCATCGCTCCCACCAGTGAAAGAATACAAGCTGGTGAAAGTGCCGTTGGCAGTTATCTTGAACACCGTACCGTCGTCGTTCGTGCCCCCGCGCATCGTCGTCCCATAGAAATTGCCATCGCTGCCCGGCAGCAGTTCACCGTTCGGGCTCCGCCCGTCGCTGCCATGGAAGGCATGCAGAATCTGCTCACTGAATTGGCCATGCGCGAGGCTCATCGTGGCTATCGCCGTACAGCCCAAAGCGAGTTTGGCCAGCCTGTCAAAGGTTCGTTCCATAACTTAACGCCATTACAAGCAAGATGGATGCCGTTCCCGGTTCCCCGTCAATCCCGGTGGTCACCCCATTAGCAGAGATTTTTAGGGGGGAAACAATTTGACGTTTCTCGCGTTTCGGCTGGCTATCTGAACCGGAAGTCAATTTTGAAGTTGTACAGCCAGGGAATTTGAGGGTCAACCCCCTCGCGCGCCAATTTTTCGGGCAGATGCTC
>Ga0209517_10001380_pt1 | contig 37044 bp, 41 predicted proteins | sample PeaSoiMetSII2010_FD_187695 | JGI IMG/M metagenome (GOLD analysis project Ga0209517, IMG submission 187695) | Peat soil microbial communities from Weissenstadt, Germany - SII-2010 (SPAdes) (version 2) | ecosystem: Environmental > Terrestrial > Soil > Wetlands > Peat | place: Germany... | reverse complement strand
TACGGGCAGCCTTCAGGCAACATCACTCCGTATCCCGGCGACTGGGGCACTACCGCCCAAGAACAGAACCTGGCCGGTGGAGGAGCCGCGTGGGGGCTCATTGCCGTCAACAACGCGACGGGCGTGATCTACTTCTCGACCGGGCACCCGTCTGACGGCTACGAAGCGTCCCTGAGACCTGGCCCGAACCTCTACACCGACTGCATAGTAGCGCTGAACACGACCGACGGGAAGATGCTCTGGTATTACCAGATGACCTCGCACGACATCACTGAGCACGAAGGAGGGTGGAGTGTGGGCCTCTCGACCGTGACGATAAACGGCACGGCTGTGCAGGTGGTCACCCAGGCGTCGAAGAACAACGAGATTTACGTCCTCAACGCGGCCACCGGAAAGCCGGTCTACAAGCCTATAGTGGTGGGCCCTCCGGGAATCAACAACTGGAACGACGGCCTCACGAGCAACTCGAGCCCTCCGGCAAACCTCACTGCGTCGCAGGCGCTCTTTGGGAACAGCCAGGAGATATGCCCGGGCACTGACGGAGGAATCGAGATGGCACCCGCGATCTCCGGGAACTTCATCTACGCGGTGACCCAGAACGCTTGCGGCCAGATGTCGCCGGCGCCCTACTATTACAAGGGGAGCACCTTACCAAACGGGTATCTCTACACCGGCGACCCATCCGCTCGCCAGAACGCGACTGTGTACTCGATAGACCTCTCGACTGGAAAGACGGTCTGGCACTACAACATGCCGAACAGGTACCAAGGGTCGTCGGCAGTTGTGAGCGGAGGGGTGCTATACACCGTCGACAGGGCGGGAATACTCTATGAGTTCAACCAGCAGAGCGGAGCCCTTCTCAAGACCAAGAACCTCGGAGGCACGGGGGCTTCAGGAGTGTCTATCGGAGAGGACAGCTCAGGGAATATGGAGGTCTTCGCGCCCGCGGGAGGCGGTGAATTGGGCGGCGCGACCCCTGGAATACTCGTCGCCTACTCGCTAGGACAGATAACGAATACCACCGCGTCCACCTCTGGCACGAGCACAAGCTCATCCACGGGGACATCGCTTGCAGGACTCGAGCAACCCATCATCATAGTCCTCGGAGTGGTGGTGATCGTGCTCGCGATGTACGTGCTGCTAAAGAGACGAACCCCTACACAAGCTCGCGCGACGCCCCCGTAGGCTCGCGCCCCCTGTAAGCGAAGAATACCGCGACCGCCGCGAGGCCAGCCCCAAAGAGGAAATACAGATGGATCGCTGAGACGTACTTCTCCGGCGTGAAGGTCCCGCCGGTCTTTGCGAGGTTCTTGCCGAAGAGAAGCAGCCCGAGGAGGATGCTCCCGATCGCGAGGCTCACGCTCTGCCCCGTGGACCTCATCATGCCGAGGATCCCGTTGGCGGACGCGCGGTCGCCCGGAGGAACCGAAGCGAGGTTGGCGTTGGTGTTGGTGGGCGCGAATATCCCCACTCCCGCGCCCAGCATCGCCAGGAGGAAGGCCATCGTCGTGGTCGAGGTCGTTTCTGTGATTGTACTGAATAGCAGGAGCGAGGCGGTCACTATCACGAGCCCGGCGACGGAGGGGTCGCGGCTAGAAGTCCTGCTCGCGATCCATCCCCCGAACAGCGCGAATACCGTTACGGACAGCGGCTCGACCGTCAGGAGAAGCCCTGCGGTAAGCGGGCTGACCTGCTGGATCAGCTCGAGGAAGAATGAGAGGAGTATCAACGTACCGTAGTGCGCCATGTAGACGAAGAGCGCTGAGAAGTTGGTCGACGCGAACATCGAGTTGGTCCTGAAGGTGTCGAAGTTGATGACGGGTTGCGAGGTCGACATCTCCCTGACGACGAAGAGGGCCGTCGACGCGACGCAGACTACGGCAATGTAGTCGAGGGGTATCGTTATCGCCACGTTCGGGTAGAGGAAGAAGTGCAGGAATGGGATGTAGATGCTCTGGATGTAGATGCTTATGGGCGCAGTACCGTTAGATGAGTACGAGGTCAGGGCCACCAATGCGGCCCCTAGTCCTCCCGCGAAGAAGATAGCGCCGATCCAGTCTGTCCTGATCTTGAGGTTCTTGGGGCTCTCCTTGAGCGCGACGAACGAGATGGGAATCGCTATCGCAGCAATCAAGGACCCCGCGTAGAAGACGTACCTCCATCCTACCGTTTGTGTCAAATCTACAATCGTTCCCGTGAGCGCGACGCCTACGGTCATCCCGATGTAGATGGTCGAGATGTGGGTGCCCAGCGCGAAGCCCCTTTGATTGGGCTCAAAGGCGTCGACGATGAGAGCCCTCCCGTTAGAGAGGATGAAGGCTCCCCCTATGGATTGGATGAATCTGTAGATTAGGAGGTCGTATATCGTCAGCGAGTTCCCGGAGAGGTATGCGCCGATGGAGAAGAGGGCGAGGCCGAGGATGAAGTAGCGCTTCCTCCCGTGGGCGTCGGAGAACCTCCCGAAGATGGGCATGAAGGCCGCGGTGATGATGAGGGACTCGAGGGGGACCCAGAGCACCAGCGAGATCGGCGCCTTGAGGTTTATGGAAATCGTGGGAAGTATGAGCGACATTATCCCGGTGTCAAGCGGCGGGACGAAGTTGCCGATGTTCACCGCCGCGAGGGAGAACCACTTGCGCCGCTTCGCGAGCGCTTGCACGTCATTGGCGGGAAGATTCGGCCCTTTATGACCGTTCCGAGCGTGATTCGGCCGCGCCCGCGCGGAGTAATCTCAAGGGAGAAAGCCGGCCCTCTCCAACCTTAAAGTGCGCACGCGCGACGTCCAGGAGCGAGGAAGGCCTGTGAACGCGACGAGAGGGCGGAGTTCGGTCATGGCGGCGTTGCTCTTGTTCCTTTTCGTCTCTCTCGCAATCCCGTCTCCTCCGGCGGAGTCTAAGGCAGACCCCTCCGCCGCCTCGGCGGTCGACTGGACGACCATGAACTCTGACGCGAATCACACCAACTACGTCGCCCAAGACCAGATCGGCGCGTCCAACGCCCAGAACCTCCAACTGGGCTGGAGCTTTCCGTTCCCGGCCGCGCCCGACGTCCACGGGCTCAACGTTACCGGGCAGGGGTCGATCTCGCCGCCTCTTGTGGTGAACGGCACCGTCTACGTCGTGACCAACTACCTCACGGTCTACGCCATAAACGCAGAGACGGGAGGGGAGCTTTGGTCTTACGAGCCGAGCCTCAACACCACCGGGCTTCCCCTTGGCCCGCTCACCGGCCACGTGCACGGGATCAACTATTACCGGGGAGACATCTGGGTGAGCATGCCCGACTGCTCGGTGGACGCGCTCAACGCCGCCACGGGTGACCTGGTCATGAAGATCTCAGACATATGCAAGGACATCCCGGGGAACGCGGGCTTCTACGCAGCCACGCAGGTCCCTCCCGTCTTCGACGGGAACACGATGATTTGGACGAGCTCGGTCTCCGTCGGGACGGACGTCGGGCGGGGCTTCGTAGCAGCTTACGACATCACGAACGGCAATCTCTTGTGGAGATGGTATGTCACCCCACCCGCGGGCGGGAACGCGAGCTGGGACGTTGAGTCTTGCCCTCCCCCATCGTGTCACGGGAACGTCGCTCCGGTGACCGGCGACTGGGGCACCATGAGCCTGAACGGCCCTGGCGCCATCGGGCCGCTCGCGGGGGCCGGGCCGAGCTTCGGAGACCCCGTTGTGGACTCTCGGCACGGGATAGTCTACGTTTCCACTTCCCAACCGTCTCCTGGCTGGAACGGGACGTACAGGCCGGGGCCCGACCTCTACGCGGACTCGGTGATGGCCCTCAACGCGACGAACGGTCACATGATCTGGTTCTACCAGACCACGCCCCACGACCTCTACGACTTTGACTGCGGGTGGAGCACGGTGCTGGGCAACGTCACGCAAGGCGGGAGCACGCAGGAGGCGATCTTCAAGGCGTGCAAGAACGGATACCTTTACGCCCTCAACGCCCTGACAGGGGCCCTCCTCTGGTACTTCAACCCCCCCACGGTGGCTAGGCACCTCACGGGGAACGCGAACTACGTGGTGACGCAGAACTACTCGGGCAGCCTCCCGTGGATAAACTATCCTTCTGCGCAGCAGTTCGAGCAGTGCCCGGGGGAGAACGGCGCGATCGAATCGGACATCGCGTTCGCTTATTCGACGATATACGTCGCGACGATGAACTTCTGCACCTTCGGGCAGGTCGCGCCGGTGAACGTGGAAGGGGGGCAGGTCTGGGGGGTGACCAACCTCTCGCCTGCCTATCTCCAGGCCAACACCACGATCTACGCGGTCAGCGCCTCGAACGGCAAGGTGGCTTGGAGCCACTCGCTCCCGACGATCCCCTACCGGGGCTGGCTCACCGCGAGCAACGGGCTGGTATTCGCTGGGGCCCTGGACGGGAGCATCCACATCCTGGACGCGAAGACGGGGAATCAGGTCGATGACCTCTACGTCGGGCCGTCGCTCTACGAGAGCCCCACGCTCGGGTCCGGGATCGACGGACAGGTCTACCTCTATCAGCTGACCAGCGCCGCGTCTTACGGCGCATTTGGAGGCGGAGTCCCTGGTGACCTCATGGCTTACACGCTGCGGGCCGCTCCTTCTCCGTCCTGGGAAACCTACGCGCCCGGCGTGGCGGTCGGGCTCCTTGCCGCCGTCCTGGTGGTGCTGCTGGTGGAGAACAGGTCGCTGAGAAAGGCAGCGAAGCGCGGCTCGCCCGTCTAGCCGGAGAGCGAGTCTGCCAATGGCCTGTCCTGTATGACGTAGGCGACGTAGATCGCGTCGTGCAGGCTCCAGTAGATGTCCGCCATCGACTCGGCCGCGTCGATCGCGCGCAGCTGCATATCCCTGGTCTGGCAGTATCGGAGCACGATGCGAAGGGTCGTCTCGTTGGCTTCGTCGAGCTGCCCGAGCCTCGACATGAAGAACCGGTAGCCTTCCGGCTCTATCCACGGGTAGTGCCGCTTGAACGCCTCTATCCTCTTGATCAGCTCCCCTTTTGCGAAGTACTCGATCAGAGAGGCGGCGACGCCCTCGGTCCAGTCGGCCCTCCTCGCGAAGTTGACGTATCCGTCCACCGCGAACCTGACGCCGGGAAGGCACCGTGCCCTCAGGATGTCGTCCCTCGCGACGCCCGCCGCCTCCGCGAATCCGACCCAACCTTCGACGTCTCCGATGCTCCCGCCCAGACCCTCCCGCCTCAGGATCCTACCAATCCAGAGCCGCCTGACGTCGGTCTCTGGGCAGTTGGAGAGGATTGCGGCGTCCTTGATCGGTATGTTCTTCTGGAGGTAGAACCTGTTGATGACCCAAGCTCTGACCTGCTTCGGGGTGAGCTTTCCTTGGTAGAGCATGAGCATGAGCGGGTGCTTGTCCTGGTCCTTCTCCCTCAGCTTGTCTTCGAGGAGCTTGAGGAACTCGTCCCTGGTGAGAGGCCTCGCCTCCGCCTCCCGGCCTCCGGGCCGATGTGAGCTCCGGCGACCTCCCGCACCGTCGGGGCGCGATGCCCTCCTCGACCCTTTCGGTCTCTTGCTCAGGACTTGAAGCTCCTCCTCTTCAAGGCGTAGACGCAGGCGGACGTACCGGCCTCTGGCCTCACCCTCTCAAGGCGCAGGGTCCCGCCGTCCCTCGCCCGGATCGCTCCCGTAAGCATCCCCTTCGTGAACGAGCAGACAAGATTTCCGTGCTCCCTGTTCTCAAAGCACCCGGCGCAGACGAGCCTGGGCTCTTGCCCCTTCCTCAGAGAGGCGGTGACCTCGGCGAACCCCTCGGAGGCCAGGTACTCCGTCAGCTCCTTCAAGCCGCTCCTCAGGCCGGAGAACCTCAGAGCCGGCGAGATTAGGCCGTCCCCGACGCGACGGCCATAGTCCTCGAAGATGTGTTCGTCAAGGGAGTCGGACTCCGCTAGAAGCCTGAAGAGGTGGTAGAGGAATATCTCCATCTCGTCGGCTGGCTTCCGGCTTGGTCCCAAGCGCATGCTCATCAGGAGCCTCTCGAACCTCTCGTCGAGCTTGGTCAACGAGCCGGTCTGGTCTTCCTTCCGTCTCGCGAGCACCAGCGACCCCTGCTTAAGCGCGTAAGTCTTGCTGTAGACTCCGCCCCGGATGCTCTTGATGTCCGCAATCTCTATCATGTCCCTCCTGATGAGCGCCTTCGTGTGGTAGGAGATGGTCGCCTTGGACACCCCCAGAGCTCTGGCGATCTCAGTGGCGGTCCCGGGGCGCCTGGCAAGGTATGAGAGGACGCCGTCCCTGACCCAGCCCTTCGACGGGGACGCCCTATCGTCCGTAAGAAGCTGGTGGCTCAATCTTCCGGTTCAGATAATTCTAACTGGGCACCCTCTATAAAAGGCTGGGCGGAGGCCCTCAGGTGGACTTGCCACGGCGTGTCACCGAGGAGAAGGGGGACGAAGGGGCGGCTCTGCGCATAGGCGAAGCGGGGGCAAAGGGAAAGGGCGTCTTCGCGGCGAGGCGCATCGAGCTCGGAGGGCTCGTCTGGGACTATGCCGGCGAGGAGAGGTGGATCAAGGAGATTCCCAAGAGGGTATGGCTCCACTGCTTCCAGGTCGACTACGACAGGTACGTGGTGCCGGAGAAGGGGTCGGCAGGGTGGTTCATGAACCACTCGTGCCAGCCCAACTGCGTAATCATGGGGAGGACGAAGATAGTCGCGCTCCGCAGGATCGAGGCGGGCGAGGAGGTCACCTTCGACTACTCGACCAACGTCGGCTGGGACGGCTTCTCGATGAGGTGCAGGTGCGGCACGAAGGGGTGCAGGAAGGTCGTGAGGAGCTACGCGTTCTTGCCCGACGAAACTAAAGGGCACTATGGGGCTTGCGTGTCGGCCTTCCTCCTCCGCCCGCTTCCCTCCTCTGACAATGTGGGGTAGTCATACCCGCTCCGCCATGCGCAAACACCTCAGCTGGCGGTTGCCAGGCTGAACCCCTTCGCCAGGTATTGCCGAACCAGCAGGATCAGGGCGAAGGCGGGGACGAAGGCGAGGGTCCCCGCGGCGTTGATCGCGTCCCAGTCTGCCGACTGCAGTCCTCCGAAGGCCTCTCCGACCCCCGACCACACTCCCAAGCTGACGGTCTTTGTTGCGGCCCCTGTGAGAAGGCTCGCCATCAGGAACTCGTTCCAGATTAGGACGAAGGCGAATACCAGCGTGGCGGCGATGCCCACTGCGACGGAGGGGAGGGCGACTCTCCAGAAGATCTGCGTCTCCGACGCGCCAGAGGACTCGGCCGCCTCATATATGCTGCCCGGCACTTCCCTGAAGAAGCCGCTGAGCATCCAGACTACGACCGGGACGTCTATCACCAGATAGGCGAGACCCATCCCCAGATAGGTGTCGAACAGGCCGATCCTGATGTACGTGAGGTACAGGGGGAGGACGATCGCGAACGGAGAGACCGTGCGTAGCGCGAGGAGCAGGAACCCCATCGCGCCCATCCCCCTTAGCTTCGACCTGGCGAGCGCATATCCGGCGGGTATCCCCGCGGCCATGGCGATGGCGATGCTGAGGAGCGCGATTGTGGTCGAGTTCAGAACCAGCCTTGGGAAGTTCCCCCAGAGCAGCGCGTCGCGGAAGTTCGCCCATGACGGGAAGAACCCACCGCTGTAATAGGGGACGCCAGACACGAAGGAGAAGCCCTTCCCTGACCATAGCGGCCCCAGGTCGATGCTGGCGCCCTCGAAGAACATGGTCAAGATGGGCCAGAACGAGAAGAGGCAGGCCAGCAGGAGCCCCAGGTAGACCGGTAGGCGACGGAGTACCCAGGGCCTGGGCTTTGCGTTCGAACGTCGAGTCAGATCTTTCTCAACCCTCTCATGAGGCGGTAGAGCAGGGTGGTCGCAAGAAGGGTCACCACGAGGAGGACGAGGGCGGCTGCGGAGATGAGCGGTATCGGTATCACCCCGTTGGGTGGTTGGAGGAGGAGCTTGAACAGGTACAGGCTCAGCGTATCCGTAGGGGCGCCCGGGTAGAGGTAGTTGAGCCACCCGGCCCACGCGAAGGGGATCTCGAAGGCCCGCATCGCGTCAACGAAGCGGATGATTATCATGAAGTGCATGACTGGGGAGTTCAGGATTGCGGGGAGCCCCACGGTCCGGAACGTCCTCCACCTAGAGGCCCCGAATGCCTCTGAGGCCTCGTAGACTGGCCTGGGCACGGAGGCGAGGACGCTCAAGGCGACGAGCATCATCATCGGACCCCACTCCCACGAATCCGAGAGGACCATGATCGGGAGGAAGAGATGGTTGCTGGCCACGTTGAAGTACGGCTGCCCTAGGACGTAGTGCGAGAAGGTGTTGACGTCGTCCCAGAACCCGCTTGGGGCGAATGCGACGCCCGCGACGATCGGGGCTGCTGCGAGAGGCATCAAGAGGATGGCCTCGAAGAACCCCCGCCCTCTCCTCACGAGGGTCAGGAGGTAGGCGAAGAGCACGCCGAGGACTATCGAGAGGACGGTGCTCCCGCTCGAGAAGACAACGGACGTGGAGAGCGCGGCCCAGAAATCGGGCTGGGAGAAGAGCTGGGCGTAGTTGGTCAGGCCAACGAAGGCGCCCCCGATGCCGGTGTTGGTGACGCTCAGGTAGACGCTATAGGCCAATGGGTAGGCCTCGACGACGGCGAGTAAACCGATGAGAGGGACGACCAGGAAGTAGGCATGCCTATCCAAAGGACTACGGGACTCCAGAGTGCCTTGGCGCAGTTAAAACCTCTTCTCGCCCGAAGCGAAGAGACCCGACGCCTTTCTCTCTCGCTGGCGGCCCCCTGGCGGTGCTTGCCCGGCAGGATCAGTCCCGCAGACCCTCCGGCGAGGAGTCAACGGATAGATTCTGTCTGGAACGGAGGCGAGAGTTGCTGAAAGCGACTTAAATGTCACTGGCTGGTCGCCAGCCCAAGAGCGGTCGGGCAGTGATAGCGCGATGAGAAGAGCGGAGAGCCGCAAGCGGTCCTCGACGGAGGTGCAGACAAGAGCTCTGGTCGGCATTGTTCTGGTCGGACTGGTGCTCGCAGCGACGGCCTCGAGAGCCTTGGGTCAGACCGGGACTGTCTCAGGCAGCACGCTCTACACCTTCGGTTCGGCGGTCTCAGAGAACGAGAGCAACTACACTTTGTACTACTCCATGCCGCAGGTCATCCATGCGGGAGTCAAGACGAACATGACGTTCTACATCTACGTCACGCTGCTCTCTGGATGGAAGATACAGAGCCAGACGCAGATTCTGCAGATAATCGTCAACACCGACACCAAGCAAGTGACGACTCAACAGGCCCAGAACAACGTCACGCTCTATCAGGGAGGAAGATGGGGACCTTTCAACATGACCCTGGACCTCAACGATTCGCAGGCCGGGCTCTCCGCAGGGCAGGTCGCCAATGCGACCGTCTTCGCGAACCTGGTGGTATACGAAGCGTATGACGACCCCAACGCTCCCTTCGTCCATGACTCCGGCATGACTTTGAAGCTCAATGCGGTGCAGATTGCGGCGACGCCTGAGGGCTCAGGATCGTCGACCGGCCGTTTGTTCGCGTCGCTGGCTGTCGGAGCGGCCGTCATCGCGGTCCTTGCGGGAGTCGGCGTGGCCACTCGAAGGAAGACGAGTGAACGGTGAGCCTGCTAGACCAGGTAGAGGATGCGAGGGAAACGGCAGAGGCGGGAATGGCCTTCCAGGCGGGCTAGCCGGCCTGGCTGTAGCCGCCCGCGATCACCATGCACGCCGAGGCAGGAGAAGAGCACTCGTGGGTGTAAGGGTCGCAGCTGTTGTCTCCAGCGCAGCCCGCGTCGAAGACGCAGTTGGTACAGGTCTTCCAGGGTTCTTGCCCCGAGCCAACCCCGTTGCCGCAGGTCTCCTGCAGGAGAGCGCAAAGAGAAGGATCTGTGCCCTGAGGGCATGCAAACGACGGAGAGTTCGCCCCCTTGGCTGGGACACTATAGCTCGTCCCGTTGTACTCCACCGTGATGGAATGCCCGGACGAGTCTTGGTTCGTCACGACCTGGCCGATCGCGGCCGGCGGGGTGCCGCCAGCACTTGCCGAGGCGGGAGGCAGGGTGTAGAAGTAGACCGCAAGGCCCCCGACGGCGATCGACCCTAGCGCGACCGCTAGGATAGTTACTTTGACAAGCGCTGCGCTTCTCTTCAAGTGGGGAAGCCTCGGTGATTTGTTCGGTGACCCGTATTATAACCTTGTTACGGGCGCGGGTGTTTTCTTGGGGGATGGTCACGCAGAGCGGACGCCGAATCGCCCCGCCGGACGCGGTTCCCAACCGGAAGCCTTCGGGCCCGCGAGGGAGACGCTAGCGCTCTTCGGAGGTCTTAAATCGGTCTCGGTCGGCAGAAGTTTTACGCCGCCGATGAATTTCTCTCTCTGGTCCTACCATCTCTGGTGGGCACATGAATAGGCGCGACTTCCTCAAGGCCGGCGCGATTCTGGGGGCCGGCGCGGCAGCCGCGGCGGCGGCGTACGTGACGCTGGCCCCGACGCCAAGCAAAGGCGGCAACCTGGCGAGCACCGCATCGTCGAGTTCGAGCCTCAATTCAGGGCTAGAAAGCCGGCTGAACGACCCCTCTGTCCCAAGTGAGTACAAGGAGTTCCTAGCCTGGCTGCAGTCGGTCTCAGGACCTTACAAGGGGACGAAGGTCGAGGTGAATCTCCAGGACGAGCCTGACTATCGGGCGTTGCAGAACCTGGACGCCGACTTCTTCTCCGCGTCCGGCATAAACTCGCAGTACGACCTGGAGCCGTACATCATCAACCTTGAGAAGACCAGGCTTGCCGTCCAGACGGCGTCGCCCGCAATCGACATCATCGATTTCGACGCCATAGACATCCCCACGTTCGAGCAGAACCTGATCCCCCCGAAGGTCCTTGCTGACACGTATCCCGACATCACCTATCCAGGCTTGAACCTGGACGACTTCCTGCAGACGCCGATCGACCTGATTGCGACATACCCGCCCGTCCTCCCCGGGGTGCCGACGCCGCAGGGCGAGGTGTTCTGCCTGCCTTACAACACTCCCGTGATGATTCGGTTCTACCGGACGGACATATACAACGCGGTCCAGCTGCCCCAACCGGTGACCTGGGACGACTACTTCGACCAGGTGCAGAAGATCGGCTCCGGCACCAACGTCTACGGGTGCGTGAGCCAGGCCTCGACGACCACTCCCATCTATCACGAGTTTGCCAACCACCTGTACAGCTTCGGAGGTCAGTTCTGGGACATCAACGGAGAGAGCATCACCCCGACAATCAACTCGCCGGCGAACGTGGCGGCGCTGGAGAACTTCGCCAGGTTCTACCCCTACACCTTCCCCTCCTCCATCACGTTCACTTGGGACGACTGCGTCGCGACCATGGCGCACGGCCAAGCGGCAAACGCGATCACCTTCGAGGACACTTCGGCCATCATAAACGACCCTCTGAGGTCAATCGAGCAGAACAACATGGCTTATTCCGTCAACCCGGCCGGTCCCAGCGGGGCCTACTCGACGTACATCGGCGACGGGATAGGCGTGTCGAAGTACTCCAAGAACCCGGAGGCTGCATGGCTGTGGCTCCAGTGGGCGACGGCGACGGGCACGCAGATGATGCTCGTAGCCGACAATCTGACCAGGTACGTCCCCAGCAGGTCGTCGGCGGCGAACTCGTCCTTCGTCCAGGAGATACTGGCCACGCCGCTCTACGAGCCGGTGCGCCTTGCCCAGCAGATACTCGCTTCCGGGAAGATCGGGCACGTCCCGGCATTCAAGGGTTCCACGAACGCCGCCGGCACGATCGCGGCCCAAGTCTTCAAGGCTTACACGGGCGCCTCCACGGCTCAGGCCGCGCTGGACGCCGCCCAGGCCCAGCTCGAGGCCAACACCTACAGCTTCTAGTCTTGATTCGGCCGGGAGGCGGCTTTCGCATCAACAAGTATAGTAGACCGCTGAAGTCGTCCTTGGTTTCGGAGTTTCCCGAAAAAGATATGATTCGACCAGGCCGCGACAGGGGGGGTCGGGGATTCATGCGGCAGCTCGCGGAGGCTTGGTCCTGAGGATGTCGGGGACCCACGTGGCGGAGACGACCTCCAAGATCACTGGTTATGTGATCGGGGCGGTAAAGAGGGTCATCCCCGCGTCCGCTCAGCCCGGCGCCAACCGGCTCTTCGACAGGACGACGAACGCGGTCGAGAGCGTCCTGGGCTGGAGGGAGGAGCTGACTCCCCCCCTTAGGATCAGGATCCACATAGGGCCGTTCGCCGACCCGAGGCTCTACAGGCTGGCTGGCGACATGAACGTCGAGGCGTTCAAGGACATTGCGGGGCTCAAACCGAACGCCTCATTCCTTGACATCGCCTGCGGATGTGGGAGGGTAGCGCGCGCCCTCACGAAGTACTTGGACGCCAGCGCGACGTACGAAGGGTTCGACGCGGCGAAGAAGCCTGTGGAGTGGGCGCAGAGCGTGATCACCCCGAAGTTCCCGAACTTCCACTTCCGGACCGCCGACACATTCAACAAGAGATACAACCCGCAGGGGAAGACGGGCGCATCAGAGGTCATCTTCCCCTACGAAGACAACACGTTCGACTTCGCGTTCGCAGGGTCGCTCTACACGCACATGGTCCCGGACGAGGTGGCCAACTTCGTCGCCGAGACGAAGCGCGTCCTGAAGCCCGGCGGGACCACCCTGGCTACCTACTGTCTCCTCAACGAAAGGACTCTGCCGATAGTCGACGAGGGGAAGAGCATGCCGCGCCTGGTCTACAAGTACGGGGACTGCAGGATTCGGACCTTGAAGGACCCAGCCCACTTCATCGCGCACCCCGAGTCGTGGGTCAAGAACCTCTACGAGGAGGCGGGCCTCAAGATCGTCGAGCCCATCGCGAGGGGGACCTGGGCAGAGACCACCCCTGAGTCGATAGCTCTCGAGAAGTACCACCTTGGAGGAAGCCCGAGCCGAAGGGCGAGCCAAGACGCCGTGATCGCGGTAAAGGGATGACATGACCGCCACACGCCGCGAGGCGAGTCCAGCTCCTGAGCATGGTCACCCAGAATGATGACCAAGCAGTTCGGAAAGACCGGAAGGGCCGTAACGGAGATCGGCATGGGGACCTACTACGACAAGCCCTGGATCAGGATCGCGAAGCACGGGATATCGATCGGGGCCTCGAGAAAGATCAAGTCGATCCGCACCGGGTTGGAAGGAGGGGTAAACCTCATCGACACGGCGGAAGCATACTACTCCGAGCCGTTCGTCGCGAAGGCGATCAGCGGACGGAAGAGGGACGACCTCTTCATCGCGACGAAGGTCTGGCTCGACCACCTCCATCACGACGATCTGATAGCCGCCCTCGAGAGGAGCCTCAGAGCCCTGAAGGTAACTTATGTGGACCTGTACCAGATCCACTTCCCGAATACGAGCGTCCCGATCAGGGAGACCATGGGAGCAATGGAAGAGATGATGGAGAAAGGGAAGATACGTGCGATAGGAGTGAGCAACTTCTCCCTCGACCAGATTATGGAGGCGAACTCCGTGCTGACAAGGTCGGAGATAGCTGCGAGCCAGATAAACTACAGCCTCATCCACCGGAAGGTCGAGAAGGACATCGTCCCATACTGCCAGAAGAACGGCATCGCAGTGCTGGCCTATTACCCACTTGGTCACGGGCTTCTCGCGAAGCCAGACTCTAGGATGGAGGCAGTCTGTAGCAGAAACTCCAAGACGCCGGCCCAGGTAGCCCTCAACTGGCTGGTCTCAAAGCCGGGTGTCTTTGCGATCCCCCGAGCCTCGCGAGCCAAGCACGTAGTCGAAGACTTGGGCGGAAGCGGCTGGAGGCTGAGCGAGAGCGATGTGGCTGAGCTCGAGAAGGAGTTTCCTCTCGAGATGCCGCCTTCCTAGCAGCCGAACCCGCGAATCCCCACTCTCGAAGACCGCCGACGGAAGGCAGCGACAGACCGACCCAACCCAAGAGAGAGGGTCGTAGAGTGCGGGACCCTCGGTTCGCTATCCGCCCGGCTTCCGGTTGCGACCGCGGATCGCCACGTTGGCCACAGTCACTATTATGGCGAACGTCACGGCGGCATAGGAGATGTAGTTGAGCGGCAGGTTGCTCGCTACCGCCACAGCTGTGGTCGACACCGTCGTGGTGCCCGCTCCCACGCCCGTTCCAACCGTGAACGCCATCAACGCTCCCGGCTGGGTCTGCGATCCTCCCACGCTGCCAGCGGACGCCCAACGGCCGCCGCCTAGTATCTGCAGCATCACCCACTGCCCGTTCGCCGCTTGCCCGATGGTCGGGTCGGAGAACATCGGCGAACCGTCGTAGAGCTTGCTGATCGTGCTTCCGTCCTTGGTGTTCAGGAAGAAAATGGTGCCGTTTCCTGTGGGGACGATGAGCATCCCGTTGGTCACGGTCATGCCTCCCCTGAACACGAAGTTGTTGAAGAACCGGGTCCAGACCGGCTTGCCAGTGTTGGCGTTTAATGCTATGATAGTCGTGTTGGTCGGCCAGTTGAGGGTCCTCACGGTGTCGGCGTACTGGGTGCTGTTGTCCATCTTGTACACGATTGGAGCGCCGTTGAACCAGGCGCCATACAGGTTCTGCCCGTCGTAGGCGACGTCACTCTCGAGCGCGCCTCCCAGGCCCGGCGACTGAATCCATGTCGCGTTGGGATAGTCAGGCCACGGCGTCATCATCTGCGTGGCATTCGTCGGGTCATAGGGCAACGAGCCATTCGCGTACTTCACTACCGATGCGGGGGGGACGTAGACCCAGTTCGCCTTCCCTGTCGCTGCGTTCAGGGAGAAGAGAATCCCCTCCTTGTCCCCCTTGAAGATTGCCTGGGTTCCGTTTGTGGTCCCGATGACACTGTTCCAAGAGGCGTCCTGGTCGTTCAGGCCGTGCGGGAGCAGCTGGTACCACCACACGATCTTGCCGGTATGCAAATCTACGGCCATCTCGGCCGAGGAGTAGAGGTTGAGACCCGGTCTCTCGTTCTGGTTGGCGGGGCACGTAGGGCCGTAACAGTACTCGAATGGGCCGGCCTCACCAGTGCCGAAATACATGAGTCCGGTCTTGTTGTCGATTGCGTACTGTCCCCAAGAGGTTGAGACCCCTGACGCGGCGGCCTTCGGGACTCCCCAGTCACCACCTCCTTCGGTCTTCACGCTGTTCGGGATGCTGGTGCACGGTATTCCTGTGGTTCCGTTCTTCTGGTAGGCCGCATAGTCGAAGACCCATCCCACGCTACAGGCCTCGTTGTCCCAGTTGGCGTCGCCCGTGCTCGGCGGCTGGAGGAAGAGCTGCCACAGAGGTCCCTGCCCGGCCTTCTCGGGGGAGCAGGTCGAGTATAGCGTCCCGCCTGGAGAATAGGTCCCGCTTCCCGCTGCACAAGCCCCATCGAACCCGGCAGCCCCGGCAGCCAGGACCGAGGTCGCATTATAGGCGACCAAGAAAGTTCTGCCGCCCATGTCGGTATAACCGCCCATTACGTAAACGAGCATCCCGTCGTAGTACTCGGGAGGGTCGGAGGTGTAGGTGGCTGGATACGCCCCACCCCCGTTGCCTGGCACGTTCACGCATATGTTGGTTATGTGGTAGACAATGTCACCCGTGGACGCATCGAAGCCCCAGACTTCGCAGTCGAAGCCTGTGACGCTTATGATCCCTTGAGTGGTCCCCTTGTAGTTCATCGATAGATAGGTGACTCCGTGCTTGTGCTGGACCGGTGATGGGCAGTTCTGGGCCGGATTCACGGCGGTGCTGCACCAGAATGTGTCGTTGAAGCCGCATTTCCCAGGGGCGCAGGGCTGGAGGTTACCGGCTCCGACCTGCGTCTCAATCAGCGGGACTGTCTTTATCGCCGTTTGGAAGCTCCCAGTTATCGCCTTGGTCCACACCTGAACCCCGTTCTCCGCATTCAGGGCATAAAGGACGCCTTGGTTAGTGACAAAGTACGCGATTCCCTGCACGATGAGAGGAGGCGAGTCCGCCCCCGGCTCGACCGCCCACGTCGCGCAATTGGGATAGCAGTTGGGTTGGTTGACCTGCGCCCATGTGGGATCGGTAGAAGGCATCGGGACAGTCCAGTTCATCACGAGACTGCCCACATTGCTGGGACTGAAAGCGGTTTGCGGCGAATCGTTCGTCCCGTTCATGTCATAGTTGATGTTTACCCAGTTCGCACCCGAGTCGGACGAGGCGGCCGCGTTTGCAGGACTCGGAAGCGAGAAGATTCCGAGGACGCCTGACACCACAAGAAGCGAAAGCATCAATACCGCGATTGCGCGATAACGAACCATCGCTTCTTTCGTGGGATTTTTCGACATTATATAGTTTCTTGCGAGCGCAATTCGCCATTGTCTCTTGAGCGGCCCAGGTCGTCCTTGGAAAATCTCAGCGAATTACCCACGGTCCGGAGACCACCGCCAGGGGTCAGCTCTGCCTGGGCCTGTTCCTGTACTTTATCACGCCGAACGCGAGCAGACCGAAGAGGAACGCGTAGATGGACGCCGCCACATACGGCCCCGCGTTCCACTCGAAGCTCTTCTCAGACACCAAGTTCGGGCTTTGCCCTTCCTTCATTGCGGTCCACTGCGGGAAAGTCGTTGCCGACACTGGGAATTGCTCGTTGAACGTCACGTAGTTCCAGGTCTCCTTTACGATCTGCCACTGTCCCCCGATGTAGTTCCACTGCTGAGTCGCGGCTATCGTGATGCTCAGCGCCCCGACCACGCTGCTGTTGCCGGCCTGGTCGAGCGTGAACGAAACGTTGGCGTTGTATGGGTTCACGTCCTTCTCGTTGTAGTTCGCTATGCTCGCGGTCAGGGAGGTCGTCTTGCCGATTGAGGAGCCCAAGAGGATTCGGACGTTTCCGACGCCGTTGTAGGTCCCAGTGAGGCCTGGCGCGGTACCCGTCCAAGTGACCGTGGTGTCTTGGGCATAGAAGTTGCCAACACCTGTCACGTCACGGGAGTTGAGGTCCGCAATCCATTGCGTGACGGCGGATTTGACCGTAGTCGCAGGTGCGGCACAGCCTGAGCAGGAATATGCAGTAGTAGCGGTCGTAGTAGTAGTCGGGGTAGACGAGGTGGAGGCCTTTGGTAGGAAGACGAGCTCGACCGCGATTCCAATGGCCACGAAGGCCACAACCGCTACCGCGATGGCTGATATTGCCAGCCTCCCCCTGGGAGTCCTGACTGAACGCGAAAAGTTCGTCATGGTTGCCCGACTTCCGTTAAGCATCGTTGGAGGGGCGATATTAAGCCTTGGTCTCTCCCGTTGAGCTTTGCCATGATTATGCGCTCGAAGACTTTGCGTTCATGTAGTTGAGTATTCCTAGGAAGATGCCGAGCAGCGCCACCACGATGAACGCGGCTTCGATCACCACGGGCATGTCGTTGAAGACCGAAGTGGTATCGTTCGTGAGAGGCGGGAAGATGTCGAGAGAGATCGCCTCCGCAGCGACCGCCGCGCCTCCTCCCGTGGCCACGACGCCTCCTCCCACGTATCCGACAGCCGCCATGCAAGCCGTCGCGCCAAGGACTCCGACCTCGAAAGCGATCACATGGACTTTGGAGAAGAAGGCGTTGACCTCCGTCTTGCCCCGCAGGGTGTCGCCCAGGTAGAAGAGGCCGGCCCATCCGAAGGAGCCGAGGACGCCCACGATCAACCACGTGAAGTATCCTATGAAGAGCCAAGTCCCGGGCCAGCTCGTGACCATGTTGTCATGGCACCCGAACTGACCGGGTGAGACGGAGACGCAGAGGAATGGGTCAAGGATGACCGCCGAGAATATCACGGAGAGGATCACGTTGAAGGTCCCTAGAGCCAAGAACCTCTTGGCCAAGTCGACAGTTTTGGTCGTTCGAGAGAACAGATTCATCGTTCAGGCACCCCGTCCAAAGCCGTTCAAAGGAAGCTTTCGTTCCAATTGCTTGGAGCGATGCTTCCCATGTCAAATTATTAAAGCATTACCTAAATTCGTAGGCGCGTCGGGCCCGGCGATTTGGAGGTCGAAAACCCGCCTCGCGAAGAAGCCGACTCCCTGCTCAGGTCGTCTTGACACCGTTTCGCTCAATCGAGCGAGTATGCCGTTAAATACGCCCGCTCTTCGGCGAAAGATGTGGCTTCGATAGGCCTGGACAAGCTCGTCAGATATTTCGTCTACCTGACGATATTCAACGTCTTCGCAGCTATCGCGTTCACGACCCCGGTCATCATCCCCCAGCTAGCCTTCCCCCTGAAGCTGACCGTCTGGCCGGGGACGTGGATGTTCATCGCGTACTTCGTCTTCCTCATCGTGGGCGTGCTCGGAACGCTAGGGTGGGCGGTCTTGCTGGACCTCATAAGGCGAATCACCGGCGTCCGGTCCTGCGACAAGTTCCTCGCCATCACAAGCATAGTCCTCATCGAGGTCCCGGTCTATACGCAGACGAGCCTCATGTTCACCGCTGGCTACATCGGCGGGACCTACGCGTTCGCGACACAGGTCGGGTCGTCCTTGATCACATACATCATAGGCCCCCTCGTGATCCCGATCGGTGTATCCATCTTCATCTATTGCATCGGGACCCTGCTAGGCCTGATGAACGTCATCTTCATCTTCACGGACAGGACTAGGTCTCCCGCAGCGGCCGTGTCCTTTCCCCCGGCAGAATCCTAAAAAAGGCCAGGGCGAAATTCGTTGAGCGTGCCTTCGTCATCGTTGCTGCGAAACCCGACCCTATATTGGGCAGTCGCGGTCGTGACGTTGCTGTCTGGAGCGAGCTTCGTCTACGTCTCTATCAAGGCGCCCTTCTTTTGGGGAGTTGTTTACCTCCCAGGCGTCGTCTTGCTAAGCGTCTGGGCGCTGAGCACCATCGCCGGTGTTTGGGCCTTCCTTGCGAGACGCCGGCGAGAGCGATGAGGCACAACAAGGCGAAACTTCCGGACACCTCCGCGGCTCGGAAGAGAGGGAAATATAGCCGAGGTGATGAAATATGTGGCCTAGAACCGGTCGGGAATTTCTCCGTTGAAGAAAAGCAGGTTTAGCCAGTGACTACGACTTGGCCGGTCATTGCCGTGCCTTGCTGTGCGCTCTCGTAACTCACCGTTCCGGCAGCTGTAAACGTGTGGCCGTAGATGGAATATTGCCCTAGAGTCCCGGTACCTGAGGAGAAGGAGTGGTCAACGGCGGAGACGTCGTGCATGTCAGGGCCCAGGTCGGGGCTCACCGAGGGGTCGAGGTTGAGCCAGTACACCTTGGTTCCTGTCGTCACTGAAAGGCTGGACGGCTTGAACGAATTACCCTGGATCAAGACCAGGGCCTGGACGCTCATGATTGAGAACGGCTGAGTGAAAACGCTCGAGCCGGCAGTGGCCTTCACGTTCATCGTTGAGTTCAACACCGCAGCCCCGCTGGCGGCGGTCAGGGTCATCGTGACCGAGCTTGAAAGTCCGGATGGGAAAGACACGGAGCTGGGTTGGAAGGTGGCAGTGACGCCGCTCGGGAGGGCCGACGCTCCAAGGGTGTAGTTGCCCGAGATGTTCCCTAGCGACGAGAAGGCCACAGAGACGCTCTCGGCCTGCCCAGGGGCGACGATGAGGGGCTGGGCGACCTTGAACGTCAGCGTCCCCGTCGAACCCGCGGTGCTGGAGCTGCCGGTGGCGCTGGTAGCGCTCGACGTCGATACGAGCGACGACGTGGTAGAGGAAGAAGACACCATCGGTATCTCGATGTAGAAAGCGGCCGCGATGATAACGACGACTACGAGAAGAGCTATCGACGCGCTGACACCCCGCCGTGGCTGATTCAAACAGAAGCACCCCCGCCTTCGAGAATTTATCTCTTTCCCGAATGGCTCGGGTTCTGAAGGCAGTGGTTCAGCGTGGGCGTGTGCCATCACATGTTCCAGGAGCTTGCCGTGGCCGGACGGTCAGACCCAGTCGTAGCGCATCCGCCTAGTCCGCGCTGGGGATTCCGGCGCTTCATCCGCCTGCGACGGCTTTCGCTTCTTCCGAATATGCCCACCGGAAGTTCCAGAACCCCAGGATCGTCACGACGAGGAAGATCACGAGGACCCCGATGACATACCCCAGGTTGTACTCTTCGAGCCCGGGAATCCCCGGCTGAATGTTGGGACCTATGCTGAGGAAGAAGTTCGAGACCGAAGGGAACCCGTGGGTCAGCGCAATTAGAAGGACTCCTAGGGAGACCATCAATAGACCGGTGGCGTTCGCGTCTCTCACGTCGGCCCTTCCGCCACCTAGCGCTGGTGCGCGCCGCTCGTTCCACTTCCGACCCACCAGGCTGAGGAGCAACAACGCGACGGCGCCTCCCAGCAGTCCATCTCCGACCGCGCTCCCGAGTATGCGAAGCGCTACGTCCGATATTATGAAGGAGATTGGATACAGATAGATGCCGTGCGTGAACCAGACGATTGGATACCAGAACATCGCGCACGCGATTCCCGCTAGGCAGACCGTCGGAAGGTCATACCTCTTGTAGCGGAAGGACGCAAAAACCAGGTCTGCGCCGAGACCGGGGACCCCATAGAGGAGGTGCGGGTCGTGCGTCCCGTTGACGAAGACTTGGCAGATGCCGTTGATCGTCAGCGCGATCGTCCCGGCGGCCGGCTTTCTCACTAGACAGGCCGCGACGACCGCCCCGTACTCTAGCCAGGTCTCAAGGACGTCCCCGAACACCGGACCCCCGGTCTTGAACGCCAGGTAGTCGTTGAGAAGCACGAGAACGTGAGTGCGGGCGACCGTGGCAAATTCCACGGTTTCGACCTTGTCATTCAAAAGCCCGGTGACGAGCCCTACGGCGACGATTACCGCGAGCTCCTTTTTGGAGAAGAATAGGATGTTACCCAACTATCTGCACTCGCCTCTGGCACGCGGCGGACTGAAGCGGTCTGGCGCAAGCAACCCATCAATAATGTTGGCCTTCAAGCAATCCATTCCCGGGACTTGCTTAATCATCTCCGCATCCGTCTGGCCGCCCCCGTTCGAGCCCAAACTCTCGTCGCTCTTCTATGGCGGGTTCGGCAGGTGTCGGGCATGCGGGTTAGCTTATGCGCCTCGAATATAACGTCAACGATTATTGAACGGACGAATGAGCAAATGGTGCTGTCTACCCTCCGTTCGGATTTGTTGAGCACTACGGAGTTCGGCCGTTCTCACAGACTTGCAACGGGTAGCTTCTTGGGCCGAATCGCTAGGCGTGTGAGCCTCACCGCCAAGTAGAGGCCGAACACAATCGCCGTTATGAAGAAGCTGACCGGATAAGGCGTATAGAACGCAACGAAAAGCCCAACCCACGTTGCCATCAGAGCTATGCCTGTTGAAATTATTATCGCCGTCTGCGGCCGTCTAGACAGATATTGTGCCGTCGCCGCTGGGGTGACCATCAGCGAGAAGATGAGGAGAACGCCGGTCACCTGCACGGCGAAGGACACAGCGACGGCGACGATAAGCATGAAGAACGTTCCGAGGAAGAGCATTGGCATCCCCTTTGCCTCCGCAACGTCTTCGTCCAGCGACGCGAAGAGAAGCGGCCGGTAGACTAATCCGATTCCCGCCAAAATTGCGACGCAGGCGCCGACCGTCAGAAGGACCTGGTCGCGGCTTACCCCCAATATCTCTCCGAACAGGATGGAGTAGGCTTCGGTCGCGTAGCCAGTGTATAGGCTTATGAAAAGCAAGCCCATCCCTAGCGAGAACGCGAGGACTATGCCAATTTGAGTGTCGCGGTTCGTCGCGCGGCGACCTAGGGCCGCTATCGCCAGGCCGCCGGTGATCGAACCGCCCAGAAGACCTGCGATAGGGGCGACATTCACAAGCACTGCCGCCGCCGCTCCGGCGAACCCGATCTCGGAGAAGGCGTGCGCTGTAAAAGCGGAGCGGCGCAGTACAACGAAGTAACCCGTGATTCCAGCGACGATTGCGACCAAGGTCCCCGCCTCAAAGGCGTTCACCATGAACTGGTAATGCAGCATCTGCTGCAGGTCAGTCAAGGGATTGACGCTGAAGGTCATTGAATCGCACCGTGGTGCTCCTCGACGCCTATGATTGCGACGTTACCATGTGGGTCGCGCAAGACCTCGACCTGGACCCCATATAGAGCCGTGAGGCTTTCAGAGGTCAGGACTTGGCTGGGCTTCCCCGTCGCAACCCTGCCGTTCGCGATATACACAACCTCATCAAGATGCGGCAGGAGCGGGTTGATGTTGTGAGCTATCAGCAGCGCCGTCACCCCTCGCGTGCGGACGACGTCGTTGACGAGGTGCAACAGGTCAGTCTCACGCCTCAAATCAAGGTTCGAGAGCGGTTCGTCGAGCAGCAGAATGTCTGGGTTGCTCACCAACGCCTCCGCAAGAAATATCCTCTGCAGCTCCCCTCCTGAGAGCACTCCGAGGGGGCGGTGTGCCAGCTCTACAGCCCCGACAGATTCCAGCGCGGCCCAAGCCGCATCGCGGTCTTTCCGGGAGAACGGATTGAAGCCCCACTTCTTTCCTGAGAGCCCCAGCCGCACCAATTCGAGGGATTCTATGTTCGTTTCGCTGTCGATTATATGGCGCTGCGGCACGTACCCAATCTGTGGGTTGCCGCGCTTGGGCTGTTCGCCGAAGATCTTAATGGTCCCGCTTATGGGCTGCTGCAGGCCGAGGAGCAGACGAAAGAGGGTTGTCTTCCCTGCCCCGTTGGGGCCGATGATCGCCACGAATTCCCCGCGGCCAAAGGCGAAGTTGGCACCCTGCCAGACTGTCTTGTCCCGGTAGCCGGCTGTGAGGTTTTCAGCCGTTATGAGGTTGGACTGCACTCCAACCTCGACGGTTCTGGAGCCTGTTATATTCATTGGGTCATTGACCTAGTGAGGCGGCATTGAGCGCGTTCTGAAGTGAGGCTACTTCATTACTCATCCAGCTCTGGAAGCTCAGGTCAGGCGGCTGAATGGTCTCGGTCACGCCGATGACTGGAATCTGATTCGTTCCGGCCAGCGCTTTGATGTTTTGCGTGATTGGCGTCACCGTCTGCTCATTGTAGACCAGTACGTGCACAGTGCTGTTTCCGCCTTGCATAAGCTGTTGGAAGGTGGCCACATCCTGTGCAGGGGGGTCGTTTCCTTCGGCAACGGCACTCATGAATCCAACAGGAGAGACGACGTTGAGGCCAGTAGCATTTGCCATATACACGAAGATGTCCTCCGTAGCTGCCACTGGCACGCCAGAGAAGCCATGCTTGATGGCGACCTCTCGGCTCATGTAACTCGTCCAGAGAGAGGAGTTCAGAGTGGCGTACTGCTGGTGGAAGTACGTAGTGTCGGTCGGATCGATGGCGACAAGATCATTGTATATGGCGTGCACGGTATCGTTTACGTAGTAGGGACTGTACCAGAAGTGAGGGTTGAGGTCGCTTTGCCCTGCGAGCCCGATAGTGTTTTGCACGTTCAAGACAGTCTGGCCCGGAGTATTGCTCGAGGCAATTAGCGCTAGCGCCCATGTGTCGTAGTCGGCTCCATTGACGATTACAAACTTTGCGTCCGTTATTGCTATGGCATTGGCGGGATTGCTCTGGTATTCGTGCGGATCTGTGTTGGGGTCCGAAACTATGCTCGTCACGTTGCCATGTATCCCAGCAAGCTGCGATGCTAAGCTCCCCCAGAAGTTTTCGGCGGCGACGATGTTAATCACCGTGTTTGAACCCGTACTCGTGCCATTGCCGGATGAAGAGCTCGACGTAGAAGTAGTTGAACCTCTTGTGAGATATACGCCTGCTGCCACTCCGACGACCAGGAGGATTACAATCACTGCCGCGGGGACTATGTATTTGTTGTGTGCCTTACCAGTGCTACCAGACATGGCATAGGCTTCGGTCGTCGGGTTAATAAATATTCGTCTAAATGTAATATCTTGCGCAACCTCGTGGGGGTCACAGCGCATAAGTCTTATGCATCGCATCGGTAAGTCATAGTAATTTCGTCAAGAGACGGCATGAACTGCTTGAAGGAATTCGGGCTATGCGAAATTGCACTCGCACTCTTGCGAGAGACCATCGTCAGGCCCACGGGATGACCAGCCGGAACACTTCTAGATAGGTATCAGCTTAGTGCTCTTCATCTTGTCTTCTGCTTGGAAGGACTTGGTCATGGCGTTGATCTTCTTGGAGTCCCCCTGAAGCACGAAGAGCTCGATGCACATGGACGTCTTCGTCTTGTTGTGAACGTGAGTCGTAATGATGTCCTCGTATTGGTGCTTCAGCTTTGTCACAGGTGCCTCCTGCTCCTCGTCGTGCGTGACCACGAGCAACCCGTTCATGTCCCCGACGGCGAGCGCCCTCTCCCTCGAGTCCTCGAGCATCATTCGTATGGCCGCGCGCACCAGCTCAGAGCGTCCTGTGAAACCCGAGTCCTTTTGCACCTCGTCCATCTCTTTTAGCATGCTCTCCGGAAACGACAGGCTGACGACGGTCAAGAAAATCTGAATTGTCGGATTGAAAGTGATATATAACTTATGTTCTCGTTAATAAGCAAGGGCTTCAACGCGACGACAATCGCGAGTCTGGCTGTAGAAGGGATTTGAGCGGGCCCGGTGGGATTTGAATTCGTGGACGCTTTTGGCGCCTCCCACGACATGCTGGTATCTCCCGAGAGCTAGCTAAGAGCCAGCCGCTCTGACCTGGCTGAGCCACGGGCCCGCGAGCATGCCGGCCCAGACGTCGGATATTTACTTTCCAGTTGAGCGTCGAGTATTATTAGGCACCGACAGTGGCGGTAGCGAGCGTCAGTGAAGCTGTCTTGGGAGAGCTGGTCTTCGTAGGTCTGGGCCTGGGGGACAGAGGGATCAGTCTGGCAGGCTTGGACGCGATAAAGGCCTCTGACCTGACGTACCTTGAGCGCTATACTTCGCCCCCATCTCCTACCCTAGTCGCCGACCTAGAGGCCGCGACGGGCAAGAGGGTCTTGACTGTCGGGCGGGAGTTTGTGGAGGACGGGAGGGAGATCCTGGACAAGGCAGGCACGTTGAGGGTGGTGCTTGCGGTCCAGGGCGACCCCATGATAGCGACAACGCACGACGAACTGCGCGTCAGGGCCGCCTCGCGCGGGATACGGACGAGCGTAGTCCACGGAGCGACCATCCCGGCCGCGGCGGCGAGCGAGAGTGGGCTCCACTACTACAAGTTCGGGGGGACCATCACATTCACTTTGGAGAACGCGTCGCACTACCAGGACGTCTATCAGCGGATCCAGCGCAACCTTCTCGAGGGGCAGCATACGCTCATTCTCCTAGAGTACGACCTGGAGAAGAAGCGGGGCGTCGAGCCCGGCTTCGTCTTCGAGAGGCTCTTGGACGCCGAGAAGAACTTCAATCGGGAAGTCCTTTCGGAGAAGACTCTCGCGGTCGTCCTTGGGAGGGTGGGAATGAAAGACGAGGCCGCGGCCGCAGGTCCGATAGGGGCACTTAGGGAGAAGTCTTTCGGGCCTCCGCCCCACTGCGTCATCATCCCAGGGAAGCTGCACTTCACCGAAGAGGAGGCGCTGGGGACGGTCCTGAGGCTTGACAAGGCGGACATCGTAGACAACTCCTCCGGAGTCAAGCGCACCGCGCAAGTCCTCATCCCTCGTTACGTTGAAAAGGCGAAGAGGGCGCTGGCAGAGGCCAGAGCGAGTTTGAACGGCAAGCACAAGGACCTGCTCGAGAACGCCGAGCTGTACCTCAGGGATTCGGAGAACTTCCTGGCCAACGACCAGGACGAGCTTGCGATGCTGAGCGTGGGATACGCTGAGGGGCTCATCGACGCGCTCTCTTTCACTGGCGAGGTGAACCTGAGCTGGTGACCCCGCACAAGGCAGGGAGCGGGCGCCACCTCGCGACCCTGGACCTCCTGAGGGCGGTGTATGTCGCCAGCCTGCGGGACGGAAGGTCGCGGACAGGGTCGATAAGCAAGGCGCTGGGCGAGCCGGTTTCCTCGGTGGGCTCCGCGCTCAAAGAAGCGTCCGCGAAGAGGCTTGTCAGGGTGACGAAGGGGTCCGCCGAGCTCACCCCGGCCGGCAGGCGCCTGCTGAAGGTCGTGATGTTGGGCGGGGCGTTCGAGATAATCCATCCTGGGCACGTCTTCGCCCTCTCGGAGGCGAAAGGGCTAGGGAACACGCTGGTGGTCGTGGTCGCGACGGACGAGAGCGTCGAGAGGAACAAGGGGCGGCCTCCCGCGACCAACCAGGCCTTGAGGGTGGCGCTCGTCTCGTCGCTCCGGCAGGTCGACCTCGCGCTCCCGGGGAACAAGGGCAGCATCTTCGACATACTCGTCAGGATAAGGCCCGACGTCGTGGCGCTCGGGTACGACCAGCGCTACAAGGGTGAGGAGATCGTTCGGGAGGCGGCGAAGAGGGGCGTCACGATATCGACGGCGAGGCTCGGCTCGCCCATCCCAGACGTTAAGACATCGAAGATCCTGATGTCGCTCTGAGCGCCTTCAGCTGACGGAGACGCTCACTTCTAGGAGGTGGCCGTTCTCGAGGCTCAAGGAGCCTCGCAAGAAATGGGGAGAGATTATCTCGAGGACGCTGTCGTCGTAGTGGGTGCGGTCGATCACGAGGACTGCGCCGGGCAGCTCCTTCTTCCCCACCTTGGCTCGGTAGCACCTCGCGCCGCCATACGTCCTGCCGTCGCGCTGGAACCCCTCGATACGCAGGCCGTCGAACCCCCTCAGCTCCCTCTTCTGCTCGATCTGGATAGCGCTCTCCAGCTTCACGTTGAGCGTGCCTGGGTAGGGGTCGAACCCCAGGGCGGTCTTTAGCTGCGTCCTGTAGCCCTCGAGCCCGATGTAGTACGCGCCCTCTCCCAGGCCTTGGAAGACCTTTCCGACGAAGGCCATCTCCTCTTTCGGCTTGCGCTCCAAAGCGACCTTGAGGCTCGAGTAGTAGGTGCGGACGATGTCCTGCCCAGCGTCGGTCAGTTTCACGGTGAACTTTGGCCCCGACCGCCTCCTCTCGACGTAGCCGAGCGACTCCAGCTGCTGCAGGTGCTTCGAGGCGGACTGCTGGCTCTGGCCGAGCTTCTCGGCGAGCTCGTCGGTCGACAGCGGGACGAACCCCACGTGGGCCTTGAGCTTGGCCAACTCCACGAGGGTAGGGATGAGGACGGGCTTGATCTTCTCCAATTCTCTGATCTCTTCCACTGCGGCTGAAGGAGCGAACCCCCGCCGCCGGGATATAAGTCCGTGGTGTCAGTTTGTCGTCGCATCTCTTTTAATAGCCTAGGTCCGCGACTGGCGCAGGTCGCCTCAACTTGGGTCAAGACAACTCCGCGTCAGAGATCATGCTAGCGCAGGAGCAGGCCGTGATTCGCCGCGGGCCAGGAATCCGCAAGGGGGTAGAGGCAGCCTTCGGGCTCGGCGGGGAGACGGAGGGGACGCTCGTCCTCACCGACAGGCGACTCGTGTACGTCCACGGGGACGAGAAGGAGGAGAGCGTAAGGATAGGCGGCTTCAGCGCGAAGCGTCTCTTCTTCTCCGACGTGGAGAGCCTGAGCTCGATGCCGCTGGACTCCGAGAGCGTCGAGATACCGATTTCAAAGATAGTCAAGGCGGTCGGCCACCACGGGGAGGCTATCGCGCCCAAGCTCGAGGTGAGCTGGACCGACGGCGGGGGAGCCACGCGCGCCACCGAGTTCGTACAGCAGATATCAGGGGCCTCGAGGCGGAAGAACCTCAACGACTGGGCGAAGGTCATCGAGAAGCTCAGGGCGAAGCAATTGAAGATCACGCCTCTCCCGCCCGCGCCGGGAGCCGAGACCCTGGACGGAAGGATACTGGGCATCCTCGGAGACATGCAGGAGAAGGGATTGCTCACGGTCGAGAACGAGGTGGAGGAGCGATACAAGGTCGACCTCGACCCTGACGACGTCGAGGCTGCCTGCGAGAGGCTAGTCGCCGCAGGCCTCGTCCTAAAGCCCGTGCCACGATACGAGGACGTATACTACAGGAAGGCCTCCCCGCTCGGGGCCGACGACCTCAGCGCCTAGCTCGACAAGTCGGCCATCAGGCGGACTTGCGCGAAGCCTTGGGCTTCGACCTCGCGCCCTTGTGCTCCATCGAGGCCTGCAGGGCCTGGATCGACGAGACCATGATGGTCCTCCTCGCCTCCTCCGCCATCACTCCGCGGACGTCCTCGGTCAGCATCCTGTCCACGTCTATCTTCCTCCTGACCCCGTTGGCGACGTGGTCGTAGACGGCGAACGGGGAGAGCATCGAGTAGAGCCCTTCCATGAGCTTGAAGTAGCTCGTCGCCTTCTCTATCTCAGAGCGCATGACGGCGTCGAGGAGAAGCCTCTTCACCTCGCCGACCGTGTCGAGCAGGCCCATGAGATAGCCCTCTCCGGAGACGCCCAGCTCCCTAGCGCTCGGGATGGGCTTGCCCAGCACAATCGCCTCGACCGAAGACGCCTCGACGAACTCCGCCTCGGGGGAGGCCAGGTACCTCGACAGAGCCCCGACGGTCGCCTCCTTCCTCATGCTCCTCAGGATCTTCTCGGCCTCCTTGATCTCGCGGTGGGCCTCGTCGGCCTTTGCCGTGTGGATGTGGACGATCGCCTTTGAGCAGAGGGAGATGCAGTCCCTTGAGGTCTTCAGGATAATCTCCCTCCTCGCGAGGACTTCCTGCATGTTCGCCTCGATGTCCTTCAGAGACTCTTCGACTCCAGGTTCCAAGTGACCGTCGCGGCCAGGGAGAACCACGGAGACATAAGGTTGCCCCCGCTTGAGAAGCGATGTCTCTATAACTCACTCGAGAGCGGCGCCCGCGTTTGGTCACCCAGTACGAGAGAGGGAGGTCGAAGGAGTACAGGGCGATGGAGATTCTTAGGACAGAAGGGTGGGTCGTCGCGAGGAGCGCGGGCTCCCACAGCCCCGTCGACATATTCGCGGCCAAGCTCGGGGCGACACTGCTGGTGCAGGTTAAGAACGGGAAGGCGAGGGTGAAGGCCGAGGAGGCCAAAGAATTGGTTAAATGGGCAGAAGCTTTCAACGCCGACGCAGAGATTTGGCACTTCAAAGGTCGGGGACACCTGGAGAAGAGGCGCCTGCGCGCGCGGAAGTGAAGTGAAGTGCCTTGGAGCTAAAGTGCTACTTGTGCGACGCCGAACTAAAGTCGGACGCCAAACCCTTCAAGATAGGGACGAAAGAAGAGTTCATCTGCGTCTCCTGCTTCACCAAGACCGTGAACAGGCGCGCCGCGCTCGACAAGGAGAAGTCGGGCTAGAACGGGCGCGCTAGGAGGCGACGAAGCACTTGTTCAGTTGCTCTATCACGGACGAGCAGAGCTCGACCTTCTCCTCGTCCTCGCACATCGTGTAGAACGCGCGCGCCTTCTCGTACTCTGGAAGGGCGCGGATCGCGTTTGCGACGTCGCTGCTTGTCTCCCCGAGTGAGAGCAACCCGCTCATCTCATACCACTCGGCTGCGCTTCCGTAGTCACCGAGGCCCTCGAAGCACGCGGCTATCCATTTGCAGAGGTTGACCCTCTGCTCCGGAGACTGGAGTTTGCCGAACTCTTCCTTCAAGAGAGTCGCGGCCACGTCCCTCTTTCCTATCGTAGCCATCTGGAGGGCGTCGGAGAAGCTCATCGGTGGTTGTTTCCCACGGCAGCGTTAACTCATAGGAACTCTATATTGTTTGAACTGTTTATCAAACTCGTTCCTTCCTCTTTCCGAACATCGCCTTCCTCATCTTCCTCCTGGCGAGTGCCTCACGGTACCTCCTCTTCTCGTCGGCTGTGACCGGGATCACAGGTTCGACCGGGCTCGGCTTCCCGTTTCCGTCGAGCGCGACGAACGTGAGGTAGCAGGAGCCCGTGTGCGCGGTCGTCCCGGTCAGCGGGTCCTCGGCCTCGATCCGGACCCCCACCTCCATGGACGTCTTCCCGACGTAGTTGACGGCCGCTTTCAGGATGAGGAGGTTCCCGACGTATACTGGGGCGTAGAAGTCCATCCTGTCGATGGACGCGGTGACCACGTTCTTCCTCGCGTGGTGGAAGGCTACTATCCCTGCGACTTCGTCCATGTACCTCATTATCGCGCCCCCGAAGACGTTCCCCAGGACGTTCCCATCGGTCGGCATCATCAGCCTGACGGTGGTCATCTGGGAGACCGAGACGTGCTTCCCGCGTTCGTTGCGACTCATTCTGGTTGCGACGGGAGGACCCGCGATGGTTGATAAAGCTGATTCGCCGCGTCTGCCCTCGGACGACAACGCCGCTTGGAGTACATCACGCCCGAGGCCATGGGGGAGCTAGAGAAGGGGGCCTCGGAGTACGGGCTCGGCGTGAAGCAGCTGATGGAGAACGCTGGAAGGGGTGTCGCCGAGTTCGTCCTCTCGAGGTACGGCCCGGCGAGGCGGGTGTGCGTGGTCTGCGGAGGGGGCAACAACGGTGGGGACGGGTTCGTGGCAGCGAGGTACCTCTCGGCGAGCTGCCGAGTGGAGGTGATCCTCCTGACCTCGCCGGAGAGGATAAGGACGGAGGAGGCGCGCCAGAACTGGGAGGCCCTTGCCGGCACCCAGGCGCAGGTCCACGTGGCCGGCGAGACACCGACCCTGGTGAGGCTCTCCACCGCTATCGCGGAAGCCGACGTGGTAGTCGTGGCGATCTTCGGGACGGGGGTGAAGGGCGGGGTGGTCAACGAGCCCTGCGCGACGGCGATCTCTCTCGTGAACGGCTCGAGGGGGGTCAAGGTCGCGATCGACCTCCCCTCGGGGATAGACCCCGCCACCGGGTCGGCGAGCCGGCCGACGGTGAGGGCCGACGTCACTCTCGCGCTTCACCTCCCAAAGGTGGGGCTCAGGGGGCGGGAGGAATTCACAGGAGAGGTGGTCGTCGTGCCGATAGGCATAAGGTCGGAGCGAAGATGAGCGAAGAGGTGGCATGAAGGTCTACCAGATCCCGGTCGGGTCGATGCAGAACTTCGTGTACCTGGTGGAAGACGAGAGGAGCAGGGAGGCGATGGTCGTCGACTCCGGCTGGGAGACCCAGCCCATCGTGAACCTCGCGTCGCGCGAGGGCATGCGCGTGAAGTACGTCTGCGCCACCCACGGACACTTCGACCACGTCGACACCATCGAAAAGCTGGCTTCGGAGCTGGGCGCCGCGACCGTGGCTTTCGAGGGGTCGGTGGTCCGCCCGACGGTGAGCGTCGGCGACCGCGGAGTCCTTGAATTAGGAGAGAGCGAGGTCGAGGTGATCCACACCCCTGGGCACACGGAGGACAGCGTCTGCTACTACGACGGGAGCCACCTCTTCACCGGGGACACGCTCTTCATCGAGGCCTGGGGGCGGACGGACCTGCCTGGGGGCTCTGACGCGAAGCTGTACTCGAGCCTGCACGACATCATAATGACCCTCCCGGGCGACACGGTCATCTATCCGGGTCACGACTACGGGGAGGTCCCGTTCAGGACGCTGGGCGAGGAGGCGCTGAAGAACCCGGCGATGCGCGCGAAGACGCTGGCCGAGTTCAGGCGCCTCACGCAGGACTAGGGCGGGCTACCCGAACCACTTCTCGAGCGTCTCGGTCTTCGAGCTCTCGAGCCCGACGACCCTCTTGATAGCCGCGTCGACGCGCTCCGCGGAGAAGGAGTGCTCGTCGACCAGGAAAGACTTCAGCGCGTCAGGCTTGAGCTCCCCCCACGAAGGCCTCACGCCTGTCTTCGCGGGAGGGTGCATGAAGAGGTCTCGTATCGCCTGGTATTCGATCTTCGCGACCTCCTCCTTCAGCGGCTCGATCTTGTCGATAGAGTGGTACGTCTTGAGGAGCTTCATCCCCTTGACGGGGCCTATCCCCTTGAAACCGTCGGGATCGAAGTCCGTCCCCATGAGGATGCCGAAGTCTATGAGCTGCTCCCTAGTCATCTCCAACGCCTTCAGGGTCTCCTGGAGACTTATCGTCTCGGGCTCCACCTCGATGAAGACGTTCTTGCTCGGGAGCCTCCTTCTCCCCGATATGGTGATGTTCCTCACGAGCAGGGGGGCGCCGAAGAGGAGCGAGTCGTGGTCCTGCGAGCCCACGGCGTCCACGGTCCCCTCCGTAGCCATGACCGCGGCCTGGGCCTCGCCCTCGGAGGGGGCGTCCACCCACGGTATCCCCATGGCTTGGAGGAGCTGCTTGGACTCTACCACCATATCCTGGCGCAGCGAAGTGGAGGCCTCAGCGTACTTCCTCGCGCTCGCCATGTCGCCTGCCTCGACGGCGACCGCATACTGTCGCCTCGCCTCGTCCCGCTGCTTCCTCCGCCTCTGGATCTCCACGGCCTTGAGCTCGGGCGGGGCCCCGTCGAAGACGTAGACGAGCTTGACGTTGAGCTCCATGAGGTTGATGTTCCTATAGAAGAGTCCGCTCAGGTGGCTGGTGACCCTGCCCTTGGAGTCCTTAAGGTGCTCTCCTCCGACCCCCCGGATTATGGCCAGGAACTGGTATAGCGTGTTGTAAGCGTCGATGGCTATCTTCTTGCTGCCTAGGGATTCGAGGGAGACCTTCCGTCTGGGAAGGACGTCGCCCAGGTCTACGCCCAAGGCCTTTGGTTCACCAGACTGCTTGCCACGTCCGAAGCTCCCCCAGCGAAAGCGCGCTTCTGCGGGCTAAAAACCTAATCTCACTCGGCGTATCTGACAGGGGCTGGGGCGGCCTCGACGAACTCGATCCGGCGCTTCTCCTTCGCCACCCACCTCACGCTGATCATCCCGAGGATCTCCAGGTCCAGGAGCGCCTTGTTGAGCTCGTGGATGGAGTAGCCGCCTCCCTTGCTGATGATTCCCAGGAGCTCGTCGTCGGTGACGTGTTTCTTCTCCTTGACAATCTCGAACACTGCGAACCGAAGTGGTGGCTTCAAATCTCTAACGACGCTCTATTCTGCCTGATACCCTGCGGAGAGTTAAGGAGAGCGCTGCGGGGCTTATAAAAGCTTCGAGAGCGAGGCCTCAGACCTTGAGGTGGCTGGACATCCTGCTCACACCCATCAAGTCGGACTGGGTGACGAGGGGCGCCTTTGCGATGGCCTGCTCCACCCTGTCGACCATCCCTTCCTCCTCGGGGGCGACGACGTCGACGATGAGGGCGTAGAGGCCGAATGCTATCGGGTCCACCTTGCTGCCCTTCAGCGACATCTCTTTTCCGAGGACCCCCTTGACCGACTCTAGGAGCTTGTCCGATGGGACTTCGGGGCCTGAGGGCATGACCTTCACGCGCACGAGGTACGATCCCATGGCTATGGCCCCTCGAACCCGCAGTTGACGCACTTGTATCTTCGGGAGAACTTGCGGCACTTTTCGCAGCGCCAGACAAAGACCTGGGTGCAGCTCGGGCAGTTGAACTTCGAGGCCTTCTCGCCCGGCATTACCGGCCGGTTGCAGGACGTGCAGACGGGGAGCGCGATCGACTTTTGCGACAAGCCAGAATTGCCCCGCCGAGGCTAGGAATTATACCTTCCGAAGTGCGCCGGCCCCGCGCTCAGTTCTCTTTGGACCCTGATGAGCGCACGAGGGAAGAGACCGCCTGCTTCGCCTCCGAAGAGACAAGGACCCCCGCGAGCTGCAGGAGCCCCTTGACTCCCAGGGCGGAGAGCGCCGCGCTGGCGTGGAAGTCGAAGGAGCCCGACGCGAGCTTGGCCGCGACCTTCGGCCGCTCGAGGGTGGCGACGAGCTTGTCGAGGTCGCCGTTGGACAGGTTCTCGTAGATATGCCTAAGCCTCGTCATAAGCCGATACTCCTTGCCGTACCTCCCAGACCAGTCCGGCTGGTATCGCAAGACGAGTGAGGGGTCCTTGAGCATGACCGAGTCAGAGACCCAACGCGCGGCGATGATCCCTCCCGCGACCGAGCTCGGGATCCCTCCAGCGGTCGTGGGCTTGACCTGCCCCGCTGACTCGCCCACGTACACGGTCCGCCCCGAGACGAACTGCTCGATGGGGCCTCCGACGTAGATGGTGCAGGCGACCTTGCTGACGATCTTGGAATCACGATCTGAGAGGAAGGCCTCCAGCGCCTTCGTGGCGTTTATCCCGAAGCCAGCCGCCCCGACCTTCGCTATCCCCGGGCCTCGGGGGATCACCCACGCGAAGAAGCCAGGATACTTCTCCTGGTCGGTGTAGACTTCGACGACTCCGTCGGTGAACCAGTCTCCCTCCACCTCGTACTTGGCTGTGGGGACAAGTCTCTCTCTGTTGAACTTCATCACCCCGGTCGGGCCTGTCGCATCGACATAGTATGAGCCGGCGTAGACTTCGGAGCCCGCACGAACCTTGACCCCGTCCTGCCGCTCCTCGACTCCGGTGACCCGCACCCCGAGCCTGACCTCGGCGCCCCAGGCCTCTGCGTTCCCGGCTAGCTGCTTGTCGAAGGAACTTCGGTCGATTACCACGACGTCCAAGCGCGAAGCGTCGAGCGAGGCCTTGCGCCCCGAGGGAGAGAAGACGACGCCCTTCGTCACGCGGCTCTGGACGCACGATTTCTCAGGCATCGCGTACCTCCTCAGCTCCTGCAGGCTGACGAGCCCGTCGCACTTCTCGGGCTCTCCTATCTCCTTGTCCTCCTCCAGCACGACGACGCTCAGCCCTCTCTTCGAGGCTTCCGCTGCGAAGGCGAGCCCCGCGACGCTCCCTCCGCCCACGACGACATCGTAGCGGCGGGAGGAAGAGGTATCAGAGGCGTTTGGCATTAGATCGACCGAGTCCAGAGCCGGAGCAAGCCTTAATCCGGCGCGTAATAACCCTTCGAAAATTGGAGGCCAGGCCCACGTGTCCGAGATCAAGCAGGTCATAGTGGTCAGGTCGGACCTGGGCATGGGGAAGGGGAAGGTCGCTGCGCAGGTGGCGCACGCCGCGCTCGACGCCGCCGACACTGCAAGGCGGAAGCACCCCGGGTGGTATGAATCGTGGAGGGAGCAGGGGCAGGCGAAGGTGGTGGTCAAGACCGACGGAGGCGAGCAGGCCCTTGAGGCCCTCCAGCGGCAGGCGAGGAGCCTCGGGCTGCCAGTCTCCTTGATCCAGGACAGAGGCCTGACTCAGGTCGAGCCTGGGACGACGACGTGCCTGGGGATAGGGCCAGGACCGTCAGGCGAGATCGACAAGGTCACCGGCAAGCTGAAACTGCTTTGAAGACGACGGCTGATGCACAGCCTCCTCAGGTCGACGTCGAGTCTGGGCTGCTGACCTACTCGACCGGCGGAGCCCGTCACGAGGGACAGCTCCGGACCAGCTTCCAGGACTTCCAGGTCCAGGAGCTAATGTCCCTCAAGGACGTCGTCCAGGTCAAGGCTCCTGGGCTGGTCCCGGTCTACAGGGTCACCAAGGCGGGGGTAGACACGCCACACGTCGCAAGGGAGATTGCGGCGATGATCAAGAGCGAAGTGAACTTCGCCGGCCTGAAGGACAAGAACGCGACGGTCGTCCAGTACGTCAGCGCCAGGAGCAGCAGGGCATCCGCCCCCGCCGAGCTCAGGGGGAGCAGGTTCGAGGCCCAGCTTGTCGGCTTCTCCACGCCGGTCACCCGCGGGATGCTCATGGGCAATAGGTTCAGGATACTCGTGGAGACCTCCGAGGACATCGGGGCCGACGTCGAAGCATGCTTCAAGGCATGCGCGGAGAGGCGCGTCGCGAACTTCTACGGCTACCAGAGGTTCGGACTCAAGGGAGGGGTGAACCGAAAGGCGGGTAAGGCGATAGTCGAGAAGGACTTCGCCCGAGCCACAGGGTTGATCCTCTCCGAGCCCAGGGAAGGAGAGGACGAGGAGGCCAAGGAGGCGAGGAGGCTCTGCGGGGAAGGCAGGTATGCAGAGGCGGTGCCGCTCTTCTCTCAGCGCCAGGACACTGAGCGGAGGGTCGCGGCGCACCTCTCCCAGAAGCCCGGCGACCACGTGGGAGCCCTCAGGAGGATACCGATACCGATCAGGCGGCTGCTCGTGAACTCCTACCAGGCGTATCTCTTCAACCTCGCCTTGAGCCGCGCGATCGTGGAGGGAATCGGCCTGTCGAACGCGCGGTCAGGGGACAACTGGGCCCACCTCAAGGAGGGCGGGCTCACCGTGGGAAGAGTGCATGGCGTGAAGGAGGACGTGCCGGAGAAGGGAGAGGCGGTCCCCCTCATTCAGATTGTAGGATACGCATACCGGAACTACGGCTCGAGGTTCGACTCGGCGCTCGCCAAGGTCATGGAGGAGGAGCGCGTCTCTCCCGCGTCGTTCTACATCAAGGAGGCCGAGGAGATGAGCAGCGAAGGTGGCTTCAGGCCCGCCCCCCTCCTCTCCAGCGACAGGTCGTTCAAGAGGGAGGATCGTGGGTTCGTGCTGGAGTTCTCTCTGGGAAAGGGGGAGTATGCGACGGTCCTCCTGAGGGAGGTGCTCAAGCCCGAGCAACCCCTGCTCGCGAGGTTCTAGAGCTAGGAGGCGATGCCGAGCCGTCGCCGGTAGTCGTAGTCCTTCTTTATCGCGGGGTGCGACGGGTCGACCATGATGCACTCGTACCATCTGTGCTTGCCGTCCACCCACAGCTCGTAGGAGCCAAGCATCTTGAGGTTCGTGTGCTTCTCTCTGACGCGCCTCTCCGCTACCTTCTGGACTGGCTCGTCAGACTTCATCCTAAGCACGCCGAGGTGCTTCGGCCTGCGGCCCGAGGTGGGTCGCGGCCTCCTCATGCCTCCGCCTGCGACCCTTATCCTGATCACGACGACACCTTCCTTGGCCTTGTAGCCGAACATCCTCGCCTTGTTCAGGCGCGAGGGGCGCTCGATGCGCTCCATGGTCGGGCCTCTCCTGAGCGCCACAGCCCTCTGGAGGATGTCACCCGACTTGTCCTTGAAGACCTTCTGCCATGTCTCCCCTATCTGCCTGTACAAAGCGAACGTTGCCCCGGTTCGAAACCGGAAGATAAGTCTTCGCTATTGTCTTCCCGAGAAGAACTGGTTTATCTTGGCGCCTACTATCGTGACGGCGTTCGTCTGGGCGTCCTTGGTCTGCCCCCCGATGTGAGGGGTCGTGACGAGTCTTGGGGCCCCCACGATTTCTTCTCCCGGGGGCTCGCTCTCGAAGACGTCTA
>Ga0209517_10001379_pt1 | contig 37045 bp, 38 predicted proteins | sample PeaSoiMetSII2010_FD_187695 | JGI IMG/M metagenome (GOLD analysis project Ga0209517, IMG submission 187695) | Peat soil microbial communities from Weissenstadt, Germany - SII-2010 (SPAdes) (version 2) | ecosystem: Environmental > Terrestrial > Soil > Wetlands > Peat | place: Germany... | reverse complement strand
TCCAAGCGGTCCTGGAGCACGAATCGGCCGGCCACGGCCGTCAACCACGGCCAGCCCCCCGCGAAATTCGCATTACCCAGCCACTCAGCTTTCAAGCCCTTCACGCGTTACTCGGACAGGCTCCTAGGGTACTTTACGTATGGATGATCGAATTTTGCGTTATCGGTCGGCCTTGGCCTACAACCGAGAAGTATTTTTGATCGAGCGCGGGGAATTCATGAAAGCCTTCAGTGCAGTCGACTACAACTTTAGCGAGATAATCGAACTCCCTCGCACGATGCGGGACGGCGACGGGAAATCCCATGTCGGCCTTATTCCTTTTGTGGCACTTCTTCAGCGACAAAGCCGTGCTGCCTTCGAGGCGTTTGCTGTTTATCAGTCGTACCAAGCTTGGGTACTTCTGAGGCCGGGCATCGAAGCGCTGTTGATTGTTGGGAAGTGGGTAGATGATCCCGCCAACGCCAAAGTCTGGCAGGAACGCAAGGAGAATTCGAAGGCTTATCAGAAAGCCTATCAGGGCCGAGCGTTGAGGTCCAACAGCCTTCCATCGTCGGCTGAAATCCAAGGCGTTCTGTCGAGGATAAATGACGATTTTGTTCATGCCAACCCGGACTACTATGAGCGACATTTTAACGTCGCGGCCGATGATCCAGGTTACGTGAATTTCTGGTTGGACTACTTCGACGAAGATTCTCTCCAGGAGGCTCATACGCTTGCGTTTCTGCACCTGTTACTAGTCATGCAGGAGGCGCTGGCGGGCTTGTTTTCGGGTCTGTTCACCGTCCCAGTAGCGCTGAAATCGCCGTTGGGTTTGTTCAATTCGACGTTTGCGGCGCGGATGAGGGATGTCGCGTCACGGTCTGCGGAGAGCGCGAAGGTTCTTGAGCAACTAGGCTTGGTTGCATTGGACGGTTCCAGCCATACATAAAGCCCCGCGCCGTTCCAAGCCAAAACATGGAATCATAGTGGTCAGGAGGTCGCTATGACTCCGACAGAAAACATCGATTGGTCGGAATGCCCACTCGTCGAGGTCAAGCCGGGAGTGCACAGCGGCGCTCCTGTGTTGCTCGGTACGCGGATGCCGGCCGACGCGATTGTCGATAACTTCGACTATGGCGTGAGCGTCGCCGAAATCGCGGAACAGTTTGAAGTTCCGCCGGATCGTATCGAGGCGATTTTGGCTTACGCCAAGAGTCACCGCATTGCGCATCGTCTTTGATAAGAACCGTTCCGGTCGGTGTGCGGCGCTTCCTGTCCGAACATGAAGTGCGCACTTTCGTCGAGATGCAGTGGCACCCGCAGCTTGAAAACGGCGAGTTCCTCGACGCGGCGGAAGCGGCGGGGTTCGACGTGATCGTGACGTCCGATCAAAACATCGGGTATCAACAAAACCTCACGGGGCGGAAACTCGCGTTCGTCGTGCTCGGTTCCAATATCTGGCCGGTGGTGCGCGATCACCAGACGGCGATAGCGGCCAGAGTAAAAGCGGCAACGCCGGGGAGCTACGCCTTCATCGAGATGCCGCTGCCGCCAAAGCGCCGAAAGGAGGTGTGAGAAGTTGTTCCGCGCAGAAATATCTATTCGAATTAGGCGGCGGGTCACGTGCATCTCGCGCGGTCCTTCCCAAATATTTCCTATCACATAGGTGCTGCAGATCCCGGCCCGATGATCCCATCGGCACTAAAATCGGCTTGATGACGCACTGCTCCCATAGACCCAGCCGAATGCCCCAGCCGCAGGCTGCCCGCACGACCCGCGCAAAATACAAAACGAACCCAAGCGGCACGCTCCGGGACCTCCACCAAAACTACAAAACGAACCCAAGACCCCGCCCGTCAGCCTGCGGAGCAAAACTACAAAACGAACCCAGGACCTCACCGCCAGCCCGCGCGACCAAGCCGCCGGTTCCCCAGATGACGGCCTCCCTTTCGCCTCCGGGAGCTGGTGCGACCGGCCTGCCGGCACTGAGCGCCGCGGCGAACGCCCGCCAGCTCGCGGAGCAAAACTACAAAACGAACCCAGGATCACCGCCCCGGCCCCTTGCGTTAATCCACGGCCGGTTGCCGTCTCCACCGAGCCCAGCGCGCCCACGCCCACCACGGCCACCCGCGCCGCGCGGATCTTGCGCTGGCCGGCTTCTCCCAGCGGGGCGAAACGGCTCTGGCGGGAATATCGGGATTCTTGTGGGGAGTCGGACATGCTCGCTACTCATCGATGGTAGCAGCGGCGGCGAAGCGCGGCTCCGCGGGCTAGGAATCTGCCGTTGGTTGCGTGCAAATCGGACGGCCCAAGCAAGTTGCCGAAAACTCCAATGGATTGCGGCTCAAGAGGGTACTCAACTGTATACACGGCCACTACCCGATTTTGGCGTACGCCGAGAGTCGCTGAAATCCGATGCCGGCGCGGTGCGCCTTATTGAACTGCTCTTCCGCCCGCACCAAAAAACATTTTTTATCATTTCTGTTTTAGGCGTGCTGGACTTACAATAGGAGATGGCGCGCTCCGCGCCGCCTCGAAACGGTTCAAGGCCGGAGCGGATCGAGAAAAGGAGCGGCCGAACAGATTGCCACACGCAAGCCTCCTGTTGCTGGACGTCAACCTCTGGGATCTGGTGAATACCAAGGACCCGATCCCGCTGGGGGTGATGGGCATTCTGTTGATGTTCAGCCTGTTCTCGATCACCATCATCCTTTCGAAGCTGTTTGGATTCCGCCGGGCTGCCGCCGCCAACCGTAGCTTTTTGCGGACTTTTCGCAAGAGTCCGCATATGGAGGCGATGTCGGCGCAGCTCGAGCAGTTCCGGGCGGCTCCGCTAGCCGTGGTCTTCGATTTCGGCTACAGCGAACTGAGCCGGCAACTCACCGCGCGCCGGGCCGTCACCAACAAAATGGCCCTGGAACGGACGCTGCAACTCGCCATCAGCGAAGGCATCACCCGCCTGGAGCGCAACATGACGTGGCTCGCGACCACGGCCACCGTCACCCCGTTCATCGGACTGTTCGGGACCGTGTGGGGCATCATCGACGCGTTTCAGCAGATCAGCCTGTCCGCTTCGACCAGTATGCGCGCGGTGGGACCCGGCATTGCCCACGCCCTGGTGGCCACCGCGATGGGCCTGTTCGCGGCCATCCCGGCGGCCATCTTCTACAACTATTTCGGCTACGTAATCAAGACCATGGGCCAGCGCATGGAGGACTTTTCGCTGGAGTTCCTCAACATCACCGAAAGGAACTTCGAAGGTTAGGGGCACGTCCATATGGCGTTTATGCTAGGCGGAGGAAACGGAAACGGCGGCGGATTCGGACGGCGGCGTTTCGGGCCGACCGCACTCTCCGAAATCAACATCATTCCGCTGGTGGACGTGGTCCTGGTGTTGTTGATCATTTTCATGCTGACGGCGCAGGTGATGGAGTTCGGCCTGGAGGTCAACGTCCCCCAGGTGAAGCAGGTTAAAGATACGGCCGAGGACCTGCCGATTGTAACGATTGACCGCCGCGCCAAGCTCTATTTAAATGGACAGGCGATCAACATCAACCAGATCGTGCCGGAGGTGAAGCGGCGGTTCAAGGATGCCCAAGCGGTTTACATTGTGGGCGATACCAACGTGGTCTACGGGATGGTGATTAACGTGGTGAGCGAACTGAATGAAGCCAAGTTAGCCGTCAAACTGGTGGCCAAGCCGGAAGACTACATTAACGTCAACCAGAAGCGATAGCGAAGACATGGCGAAGCAGTGAGAGAGTGACAGGCCAGTGAGCGGGCACGCCGACATCTTAGACGACCGTGATCGTTTAGGCGGAGCCTTCACCGGGGCTCTGGCTCTGCACGTGGCGATGGTCGGGGCTCTGGTGGGTTACCAGTTGTACTCCGGGAACCGCGACACGTTTGGCGCGAAGGACGCCGGCGGGGGCGCGATCGGCGTAGAAGCGGTGAGATCGATCCCACTGCCGCACCACGGCGCGGAGAACCCGGTGGCCAACGATACCGAGTCGCAGGTCCCCCAGACCCCAGCCAAGCCGGTCGAGAAAACGAAGGCGGAGAAACCTCCGCCCCCCGATGCGGTGGCACTGAAGAGCAAGAAAGCCAAGAAGGAACCAGCCAAGCTGGCCAGCGAGAAGCAGCGCTTCCGTCCGTTCAAGGAGCTGGACTCCAATCAGCTCACCAACACGGAAGCGCCGCAGATTTCGAGCTCGCAGTTCTCCGCGATGCCCGGCGCAGGCCGCATCGGAACGGGGGCGAATACCACTCTGGGAAATCGCTGCGGAGCATATTCGGCGCAGCTTCAGCAACTGGTGGGGCAGAAGTGGCGGACCGCCGACGTGGATGCGCAGGTGAGTTCGGCGCCTACGGTGATCGCCACGTTCAACTTAATGGGTAACGGAACCGCGCGGGATGTTCAACTGCTGCAAAAAAGCGGCATCACCTCCTTGGATTCTTCGGTGCAAAGAGCGATCCTGGAGGCGAGTCCGTTTCCGCCGATACCGCCGATATGCAATCGGGACTCGGCCCGCGTGGAGATTTGGTTCGAGCTACAACGATGAAGGCCAAAGCCATGAAGACCATAACTGGAACAACCATAACTGGAACAAAAAGATACGTTGCTGGACTGCTGCTGGTGGCGGCTTTGACCGCTGCCGGCGCGCTTCTGCTGGTCGCACAGGACATCCAGTTCCGCGTCAAGGAGGGGGACCGGCCCGTGATCGCCGTGCCGGATTTGCGTGGATCGGGCGAGGCGCAACCGCTCATGGACGGCTTCAACGCCACGCTGTGGAACGAGCTGTCGGGTTCGGGCGTGTTAAAGATGGCGTCCAAGAGCCTGTACCCGCTGGATCTCCCGCAGCAGCCGGCGGACTTCAAGCCACCGACCGTGACTAACCCGGTGCAGCGCGGCAAGCAGTCGCAGACTGTGAAGAATGGCCCGTGGCTGACGGACTGGTCCAGCCCTCCGGTGCAGGCCAATTACCTGGCCTTCGGATACACCGGCGTGCAGGACGGACGGCTGGTGCTGTTCGGATGGTTGTACAACGTCAGCCAGCCGGACACGCAGAGCGCACAGTTGATCGGCAAGCTATACTTCGGAGCCCTGAATGCCGATGGAGCAAGACAGGTAGCGCGCGACTTCGCCGCCGACATCCTGCAGCAGTTCGGCGGGCAGAGCCTGTCGGGCACCAAGATCTATTTCGTGAGCGACCGTACCGGGAACAAGGAAATTTGGTCCATGGACTACGACGGCAAGAACCAGAAGGCGCTGACCAGCTACCGTTCGCTTTCGAGCATGCCGGCCGTATCGCCCGACGGTAAGATGGTGGCGTTCACCACGTATGCGGGCGGCAATCCGCAGATCCGGATTCATTCCACCGAGACGGGGCGCCGGATGAACTTCTACAATCCGGTATCGTCGGTGGTGGAGACGCCCGAGTTCACTCCGGACGGCAAGAAGATTCTGTTCGGCACGGCCATCGACGGCTGGGTGCAGTTGGCCGTCGCCAATGTGGACGGCGGGCAGATGCAGCGGCTTTCGCACGTGCGGGCAATTGAAGTTTCGCCCAAGGTGAATCCCAAGACGGGCACCGACATCCTGTTCATCTCCGGACGCACCGGACCGCAGCAGTTGTGGCGCATGAACCTGGAGGGCGGCGACCTGGAGCGGCTGACGCCGAACGAGGGCGGCGACGTCGCCAATCCCGCCTGGAGCCCCGACGGCCACCACATAGCGTTCGCCTGGACGCGCGGCTATGAGCCCGGCAACTTCAACATCTTCGTCATGGACGTGGGCGACAAGAAGTATGTGCAGCTCACGCACGGCAACGGGCGTAACGAGAATCCGGTGTGGGCGCCGGACGGCGTACATCTGGTGTTTTCGATCAAGCGCGGACCCTCGACGCAGATCTACACCATGCTGGCGGATGGGACCAACATTCAGCAACTCACCACGCAAGGAAATAATTTGCAGCCGGTGTGGGCGAAAGGGATAAACTAGGGTTCGGAGATGTAGGCAGTCCAAGCGAGCAGCGAGCGTTAAAGATGTTGCCGGAGTTCATTTGGGTATTTTGAATATCGAGTCTCAATACAGGAGGCCATCTACAGGATGCGAATCAATACGAGAACACTGAGTGCAGGGGTGTTCGCCGCCATGGTGTTGCTGGCGGCCGCGGGATGTAAGAAGAAGGCGCCGGCTCCCGCGCCGCCGCCACCACCGCCCGTGACGGAAGCGCCGAAGCCGCCACCCCCGCCCAAGCCGCAGGCTCCCGTCATCGCCAATTTCAGCGTGGAGCCGACCAACATCAACCGCGGGCAGTCGGCCATGCTGACCTGGAGCGTCTCCAACGCCACCGATATGAGCATCGACCAGGGTATCGGCGCGATTCCGGCCAACGGCACGCGTCAGGTCTCGCCCACCGCGACCACGAATTACACGCTGACGGCGCGGGGACCGGGCGGAGCCGCGAGTCGCTTGGTGACGCTGACGGTGACGCAGCCTCCGCCGCCTCTGCCGCCGCCGCCGGCCAAGCCTAAGATCTCCGGCGCGGACATGCTCTCGCGGGAGGCCAAGGACGCCTATTTCGACTACGACAAGAGCGACATCCGCGACGATGCGCGGACGGCTCTTACCGCGGACGCCGACTTGCTGAAGCGCATTTTCGCCGCCGATCCGACGTTTAACGTAGTCGTCGAAGGGAACTGCGACGAGCGCGGCTCGGCCGAGTATAACCTGGGCCTGGGCGATCGCCGCGCCACGTCGGCGCGCGACTTCCTGGTCCAAATGGGCGTGCCGGGCGACCGGCTGCGCACCATCAGCTACGGCAAGGACCGTCCGGTGTGCACGGAAGCTAACGAGGATTGCTACCAGCGCAATCGTCACGCGCACTTGGCGCCGGCGCAGTAGCGCACAGGCATTCAAACGGGGGCGGTCCCGGACCGTCCCCGCGTCGAAGGAGGATGTTATGAGACCTTCTCGTGGATTTCTCACTCTGCTCGGGTTGACCATCCTGCTGGCGGCCGGGTTGTTGCCTCCGAGCCTGATGGCCCAGAAGCGCGAGGATTTCATCGCCCTGCAGCGCGACGTGGCGCAACTTCAGGATCAGATCAAGCAGATGCAGACGGAGCAGAATCAGAAGCTGGCCGCGTTGCAGACCTTGATCCAGCAGGCTCTGGACAATTCTACAAAAGTCAACGCCGAAATGGTTTCGCTCCAGAACAGCCTGAGAACCGGCCTGGCTGAGCAACAGAACCGCACGGCGGCGCCGCTGGCCACTTTGAACAACAAGGTCAACCAGGTTTCCGAAGACGTCGGCGCCATCAAGGAAAACGTCGCCGACGTGGAGAACCGCCTGACCAAGCTGGACAGCAAGCTTTCGGATATCTCGACGGCGGTGCGGACGCTGTCGACTCCGCCGCCGGCTCCGCCGACGCAGACGACCGCCCAAGCCGGCGGGCCCGCGATTCCGCCGGGAGTCACGGCCGAGAGTCTGTTTGAGAACGGCCGTCGGGACTACGCGAGCGCCAAGGACGACTTGGCCATGCAGGAGTTCGCCGACTATGTGAAGTATTTCCCCAAAAGCGAGAACGCCCCGGATGCGATGTACTACCAGGGCATGATTTACGACCGCGCCAAGCCGCCTCAGTATGACGACGCCATCCAGGCCTTCGACGCGGTGGTGGAGCGTTACCCTGAGAATCCCAAAACTCCGGAAGCGCAGTACATGAAGGGCGTCGATCTGATGAAATCCGGCCGCAAACCCGAAGCCGCGGCGGAGTTTCGGGATTTTCTAAAAACCTATCCCAATCATCCCAACGCCGGCAAGGCTCAGGCACATCTGCGTGAGTTGGGCGTGGCCGCAGGGCCAGGGCGCGGCAAGAAGAAGTAGAGTCACCCTTTGGGTTAGACTCGCGATGGTTGCTGCGCGGCCGGGAAATGCAGCGGGTCCCTCAGGTTCTGCAGCTCCCGGTAATAGTACAGCGGCGATGGCCGACGGCCCTGGAACTTCAGCATCTTCAGAAACTCGATTTCCTCTTCCGTGGCGTCGCCGCTGAGCGATTTGTCCTTCAGGAACTGCTCAAAGCCCGGTTCCACGGCCGCAGTCCGTTCCGCTGCCACCTCGGCAAACTCAAATCGCTTCAAGCTCCCTGGTGTCAGCCGGGCGTTTAAGACGATCTCCAGCCCAAAGGTCTTGAGGTCGATGTCCCAGGAGTCGAGCATGGGATCGAGAAACGAAACACAGCTTTCCGTGGTCAGGTGGAACACGTCGGTGTCCAGAAACTCGAGAACGGCCACTCGCAACTGCTCATAACTGCGCGCGCCCAGTTGAGCCATTAAACGGAGCCACTCCTCGCTGCGCAGTTCCTCCCGGGCGAGTCCCTGGGCCACATCCAGAAGCTTCTGCGTGACCAGGCGTTCCAGTTCGCCGAAGGCTTCCTTCTCGAACACCCGCCGCACCTCCGGCCGCCTGCCGGGCTCGCACTTGCGGAGAATCAGCTCCCGGCACTCTTTGAACAGCGGCCGGGGCGGCTCGGCGACCTTCTTCTTGAGCTCCAACTGGCGCTGATCGGCGGCGAGTTTGGAAAGCTCTCCGCTGGGCAGCTTCAGGAACTGGCCGATCTTCTCGTAAATGTCGGTCCGGCCCGGCGCGGGCGGGGCCTTCTTCCTGCCCAGCAACTGGGAAATGTAGGATTCGGTAACCTGGGCGGCAGTGGCGAGGTCCTTCTGATCCTTGCCCAGCTCGCTCAAACGCTCTCTTATCAGCAATGAAACGTCCATTTTAGATTCCCGGTCGCACCAGAATTAACTTACTCCAGTAAAGCTGAGGTCCAATTGTCACACAAATCGTCTTGACAAGCAACGATAATTAACTTAGAATAGTTAATGCCTGGGCGATTCTGCCCACCCACAGGTCAGCTGAGCTAAGGCAGCCGATCTGACCCTTCCTCCTTAGGCACACCCCACAACCCGAGGAGGTCGCCATGTTCGAATCCCAACAGAAATCTACAGGAACGCAGTACGTCATCACGGTCGCGCTCCTGGCTGTAGCCTTCATCTTCGTTCCCGCGGTCTTGATCGTGTCACGCCCGTTCGGATACTTTGGCATTTCGCTGGCGATCGCTTGCAGCACTTTGTGTGCCGCGCTGGCCTGGTTTAATTGGAAGAACAACACGCAAGTGACCATCCCGTCGCTCGAGACTCCGCTGGAGAGGTCGAAATGACCGGGGCGCGCGCGGCTTCCGGCGTCATCGCGATTCGGACGGCGACCCTGTGCGCAATCCTTTGGACGCCGCTGCTGGCCGGGGCGGACTTCTCCACCTATCGCGGATTCCAGTTCGGCGCGAGCCTCGCGGCGTCGGCCAAGCAAGCGGGTATACAGCCGTCGGAGGCCACCCTCGTCCAGAAGCGGCCGGCGGCGATTCAGGAACTGGAATGGCGGCCCCGGACTTCGTACCAGGAAGACAGCCAGAAAGCGGACCCGGTGCGGGAAGTGCTGTTGCGCTTTTACAACGGAGAGCTGTTTCAGATTGTTACCACCTACGACCGCGAAAAGGTCTCGGGCATGACGGCAGCGGATATGGTGGAGATGATCTCGCGCACCTACGGAACCGCCACCAAGCCGGCGGCCGAAGTCGCCTATCACTCCAACTATGGAGAGGCAGCACCGGTCATCGCGCGCTGGGAGAACCCGGAATACTCGTACAATCTGGTGCAGACGGGCGACCGGACCAGCTTTGCGTTAGTCCTGAATTCCAAGCGTCTGGACGCCCTGGCTCGGGCGGCGATGGTGGAGGCGGCTCGTTTAGATGCACTGGAGGCTCCGCAACGGGCCATCGACCTCCAAAACAAGCTGGATGCGGATGACCGCCTGGTGCTGGACCAAGCCCGCTCGGCAAACCTGCCGAACTTTCGTCCGTAAAAGGCCACTGACGATGAACCCGGACCCACGCAATACCCGGCCAGATTTGACCGCTCGAAACTCGACCAGCCAACCTGCGAGGAGGCACATGAAGGTTCTCACCATGAAGTTCACCATCAAGGAACTGGAGTTGTTAACCACTTTGGCGTCGGACCAACTCTTCCGAAGAGAGTTCATCGACCCTAGAATGCCGGGTTACAAGACCGACTCCGGGGAACTACGCTTGGCCAAGGTGTTGGTGATGCGCCTGCGAACCTTGCTGGATCCGGTTTCAGCGAGAAGAATCCCGGTAAGGATCGCGGGATGACACTTTCAAGGGAGCCCCATGCCTTTTGATCCGCCATTCCCACGAACGTTCTCTGCGCCATCGGTGCGGGAGCATGCGCCCACTCTGTCGGGAGTCTATGGGATCTCGAACGCCGGTGAGTGGATCTACATCGGCGAGAGCGACAACATACAGGCGGCGCTGTTACTGCACTTGCAGGAATTGAGTACGGCGCTGCTGAAACGGCAACCCACTGGGTTCGTTTTTGAGGTGTGCGACCGGGCCCGGCGGCCCGATCGTCAGGATCGCCTGGTTCTGGAGTACGAGCCGACCTGCAACCGGCATTGGTCGGGGCATCGATGAACGGCGAGAACGGCGCACCCCAGCCGCGGAAGGAGACTATGGCGGAGAATTCGAAAATGCACTTCGTTCTTACGGGATTCAATCAGGTCAAGGAATTCCGGGTCTTCGCCTTCGAAGGCGTGGCGGCGAACTGGGCCCGCATGGCGTTCACCGTGCGCACGAATCTGGCCCTGACGCGGCTGTATGGCATTCGCCTGCAGGAGCTGCCGCTTTTGTGCCGGGCCGTTCTGGAGCGGCGCGAGGACGCCGACCAGGAACGGGCGTTCACTTACGGCGAAGAGGACATGCGCGTCTTTGCCGATGCCGCGGCAGCGCGGGCCGAAGCGGCCAAGCAGAAGAAACCGCCGCGACCGCCCGTAAACCCGAACGCTGGGTCCGCTTGGCGAGTTCCTCCGCGGTAGGACTCTTGTGGAGCGGGCTTTAGCCTGCAACGGAGGCTTTAGCCTCCGCTTCAGTCTGACCGACACCTCAACTCGGGGACTCAAGTCCCCGTTGCAAGCTAAAGCTCGCTCCACGGCGGCGGCGAACGCCTGCTCCGCCTCACTTGCCGATGGCGAGAATCGCGAATGAATCCGGAACCATCTGGCCGCGGCCGGCGCGTCCTCCCGGCGCAGGTGTGGGTGGGGGAGTATACTCCGCCGCGATCACCAGGATGCGGTTGGTCTTGCTATCGAGGGTCAGCGTCTTGCCGCCCGTCATGGTCTGCAGCGTTTGTTCCACCACGAAACTGGTGGGGCTGTTCTCCTTGACGATCGTCAGAGTGCCGTCGCCCTGCGAACTGAACGCCTCCATGGTGTTGGGGTTGAACACGGCGCCGTCGGTCCCGGTGCCGATGGGAAGCGTGGTGATGATCTTGCCGTCCGCGGCGCTCATGACGACCATGACCTGCGGATTCCGGCACGTGGCGAACAGGATGTTGTTCTTCTGATGTTGTTCTTCACGTCCATGGCCAGCCCGGCACAGGTGCCGCCCTTGCCTTCGAGATCGTATTCTCCGGTTTTCGTCAGGGTCTTGGCGTCCACCACCGCGATCTTGTTCTTGTCTTCGAGATCCACGTAGAGATGGCCTTTGCCGTCGCTGGCGGCCTGTTCCGGCATCCCGCCCAGATCGACGGTCCCCACCACGGCCCCGTCGGCCGCGTTCAGCAAAGTTACGTGGGGTGCGATGTGGCTGAAGACGTAGACGCGGTCGTCAAATGCGTCGTACATGATTCCGTCCGGACCGCCCTGCACGTCGATGGTCTTGATGGGCATCAGCGTCTTGCTGTCCCACATCGCCACCGGCTTGCTGCTTCCGAATCCGTGGCCGGATTTCGGAGACACCGCGGCGCCGCGAGCGTTGGTGTTGGCGATTTCTCCCACGGGCGCGAGCGTGTCCAGATCGAACACGGCGATCCGCGCGGGATTACCGATGCGCGGGATGTACAAGCGGCGTCCCGCCGCATCCGCATACACGTAGTCGAAGCCACCGGCGCCGCCGACTTTGGCGGTCTTCAGCACTTTGTACGGTCCAGCCGATGAAGCTGACTGGGCCGATCCCACCAGAGCGCACGCCGCGAAGGCAATCGCTATTCCAAAGTACGTTGGTCGCATGTTAGTTTCCTTCCTGGATGATCGTCGCCAGTATACCCCGGCTGAGCGTTAAACGCAGCGGTTTCGAGAGATTGCGAGACTCAAGAACTGGCGGAGAGGGAGGGATTCGAACCCTCGGTACAGGTTTAGGCCCGTACGACGGTTTAGCAAACCGCTGCTTTCGACCACTCAGCCACCTCTCCGCGAGGTGTGGAATCTACTGTACGGATCGTAACATATCGCGCTATCGCGATGGCGTTACGTTCCCCGCGCCAGCAGTCCTTTCCACTTGCGGAGGACCAACTCGGTCAGGCTCAGGAGCACCGCCAAACCTAGAAATCCCGGCCACAGGTCGATGGTGGTCATCACCGAGCGCCGGCCGCCTTCGAAGACCGCCGACGGCGAGGGCTCGAAGCGACCGCCGGTGAATTGGGCCACCTGCTTCAGCAGCGCTTCGTTGGAGCCGTAGTCGTTCAGCTCGGATTCGGGACGGTACAGGCCGGTCTCCGGGAAGGCGCGCGATTCTTCCACTGGGCGCACGCGGAACAAGCCCTCGCGCGCGCCGATGGGCAAGCGGCCGCGATAGGTTCCCGCGGCGATCTTTTTCACGTCCACGGGCTGCTGGAATCCGTCCGGACCGAAGGCGAAGATCTGCGGGATTTTCTCGGGTTCCTCAACACCGCGGCCGAGGCGATAATCGACCACCAGTTCGGAATTCGCCCGGTCGAAGATCGTGACCGCTTCGCCGGCCTCGTTGTGCGGCAGCAAATCGCGGCACAGGTTGGTCCAGAAGCGGTCGAAGCCCTTCCATTTGACCCAATCCACGGCCCAGCGGGTTTTAGCGTCGGAAGCGAACACGGCCGCGCGGCCCAGTCCGTATTGCCAGCGCGTCAGCAGAGGGTCCTTCACGTCGAGAGCCAGAATCGTTTCCGCGGCGGGCTTGGCTTGGAACCGCACGTAGCCTTTGAGCGCCGGTGCGCTCTCCATCCCGACGCCTTCGAGGATCTCGACGTTCTTCTTGACTTCGGGCGAAAGCGGGCGCTCGACGGCGGTGGTGCCGGTGTGCTCCTGTACGTCGTGCAGGAGCAGTTGCTCCAGGCCCTGCGGCTCGTTGAGGAAGTACGACTTTCCGCCGGCGACGGTCGCAACTTTCTCCAGATACGAACGGTTCACGTCGGTGCCCAGGCCTACAGTTGAAATGGTTACCCGTTTGGCCAGAGCTTCACGCGACAGATCCATGCTGTCGCCTTCCTCTGAGATTCCATCAGTCAGAAGCACGATGTGTTTATAGGTTGCAGTCACCGGAAGAATCCGCCGGTACGCTTCGGTGAGCGCGGGTGCGATCTGCGTGCCGCCGTCCGGGGTGATGCCGGAGATCAGGCGCTTGATCATGGTGCGGTCCTCGGCGCGCCGGATCGGCACCTGCCACTGAAACGTGTTGTCGAAGATGAGGACGCCGACCATGTCGATGGGCCGCAGGTTTTCAACCACGCCCACTGCGGCTTGCCGGGCGAGCTCGATCTTGCGGCCTTCCATGGAGGAGCTCTTGTCGATGATCAACACCACCGCCGTGCCTTCGGGCGAGCGGGGCGGCGCTACGGTCGCGGGCAGGGTGCGCTCGAGCGCGTCCACGCCGGCTTTTTTCTCTTCGTATACGTTGCGTTCGCCGCCGATGATCAACAATCCGCCGCCGCCCTTGACGTAGTTCTCGATCTCCACTTTGCTCGCCGCGGGGATGCTTTCGAGGTCCCAGTTATTGAAAATCGCCAGTTGATAATCGCTGAGCCGCAGGTTGCTGCTGACGCCGTCGACGCGCACCAGGTCGAACTGCGCCGCCGTGAGCGCGTTGGTGAGGTTGGTGTCCAGCTCCGGTGGATCTTCGGTGATGTAGGCGACCTTGGGTTTGCGCAGTTGGATGGCCTGGTTGTAATGGATCTCGCCCAACTCCTGCGAGCGGACGGTGACGGACACATCCAGCGCGCCAGGCGTGTTGACGCTGGCGTGCAAGCGCAGAGGATTTTGTCCGGTCTCGAGGTTGACCTGATTCTGGCCCAGCACACGCCCCTCGGCGGCGAGTTCCACTTGCGCCGCGCCGGCTTTGGGCGATGAAACCATCAGATCGATCGCAAAGGGTTCCCCGGTAAACGCAAGCGGCGGCATGGCGACGGATTCCAGGCGCAACGCGGGCTTGGCGCGTCCGGCTAGCGCAAAGGTATCGATGGGGATGCCCAGTTGGCGGGCCTGCCAGGCGGCTCGCGCGACGCTGCCTTTGTTCTCGTTGCCGTCGGAGATCAGAACCAGCCTCGGCACCATGCCCGCGGGCAGTTGCGCGATGGCGTCGCGGACCGCGGCCTCCATATCAGTGGCGCGTCCGGCTTCGCCGGAAGTCTGGCGCAGGTGCCAGGGCGTTTGCCGTTCGGCTGGATCGAGCGTGCGGGTGGAGCGCGCGAACGGAATCACACTCAGCCAGTGCCGCCCTTGCGCCGCGGACATCGCGCGCGCCAGTTGCGAGGCTTTATCCAGATCCGCTGGCGATGTGCTGGCCGAAGTGTCCACTAGCGCGGCTACGGCGACTTTGGTTTCCTGCGTGGTCAGGCGAGGCTCGGCCAGAGCCATGAGAATCGCGGCCAGGCAGAGCGTCTTTAAGACCAGGGCCAGGTGGCGCGAAGTGCGCCGCCACTCAAACAGCATCCAGGCGAACGGCAGCCAGACGATGGCCAGGACCCAGGCGCGCTCGAACGTCATGACGCTGTACTCCTTGTGCTGCTTGTACCTGTACTTCTTCTTGGACCGCTTGTGCTTCTTATACTGCCTGTACTTGTACTGCTTGAGCTCCTTGTACTGCTTGAGCTCCTTGTACTGCTTGTGCTCCTTATACTGCCTGTACTTTCACTGCTTGTGCTATTTGTACTTGTGCTTCTTGTACTCCTTGTGTTCCTTCTTCTACTCCTTGTACTACTTGTACTCCTCGTGGAGCACGCACTCGTGCGTGCCATGTCGAGACTCGTCTCGACACGTCGGCCAAGCGTCGCCACGAGTGGCGACGTGGCACGCAAAAGTGTGCGCTCAACCCACTTCATGAAGCTTTTCTCCACATCGACACTCGGGCGGCCATCCGCGACGCCAGCGGCGTCACCATGCGCGACGCGCGCATGCGGAACGCACGGCTGCGCCCGAACAAGAGCCAGTCCGCCAGCAGTCCCAGTCCGCCCAGCACCGCCAGCCACGGCCAAACATCCGTGGCGGCCGCCGACACCGGAGCCGCGCGCGGAACTCCCCGGCGCACTCCCGCCGGAATCTGCCACACCGTCTCGGCGACATCGGGCAGCGTCAGCGAGTAGACCATCTCGCGATCGCCCATCTCCACGCGTACCGCGCCTGGAGCGCCGGAGAAGAACCGCAGCGTCCCATTGTCGATGGTGAACGGCAGCGGACGTTGTTTCTCATCCAGCACACGCACGTTCGCGGCTTGAACGTCTTTTTCGAGCGGCACCGTTACGGTCCCCACGGTGTCGGCTTGCAGCTCCAACCGGCGGAAAGCGTCGGGCGTCATCCAGCGCAGGATGTTGGCGATCAATAGCGGCGTCGCCAGTTCATACTTCATCGGAGCGCGACCCGGATGGAATCCGATCGCCACAAGCTTTATCGCGCGGCCATTCGTTTCGGCTATGCGCGCCACCACCAGCGCGCCGCCACCGCCTTCCGCGACAACCTGATCGGACGGAGCGGGCGTGAACGATTCCGCCGAATCGAGCGTCGCATCCTGCGTGCGCAATCCTTCGCCCAGCACGCTGTCAGGACGCCACCGCTCCAACTTCACGGCTTTCCGCGTCTCGCGCACCGAAACCGGCGATCCCGACGCCGGAGGCTCGATCCAGATGGAATTCGTGCGAGGCGCCATCGGCGGCGCGAAGCGGTCCAGCACCACCAGGTCGGCCTTCACCGCTGGATCGAAGTTCGCTGGACTGTCGAACACCGCCTCGACCGCCGGATTCGCGCCGAACAGCGGGCGCAACAGTTGCGGCTCGTTGGAATACACCGCCACGCGCAAGGCGGTTTGAGGAGGCAGCTCCAGGATGGCGCGATCGTCCTGCGGGAAAGCGTCGCGGGAATCGAGGCGCACTTCAAGATAACCGGCAACCTTACTCTTATACGCGAACGCCGCTTCCTGCTCCGCGCCGGCCTTCAGCGTCATGCGAGCCGAACCTGCGGGCGACTTGGCAAACTGCAGCTCCAAGTTGACCGCGCGAGTTTGCGTGCCGTAGTTGCGAACCGCCACCAGAATGTCCCACGTGTCCGGAGCGCCGGGACGCCGCCGCGCGCCGATCTTGCGCAGCCCGACGTTGTCCTGAGTGCTCGCGACGTTCAGTACACGCAGATTCGATGGCGCGGCGAGCCCGGACTCGGACGTTCCTACGCGGCCCGCCCCGGCAAACACGATTTCCCCCGACCGCTGCGCCTGCTTCTGGGCGCGTTGGGCGAACTCGAACGCCTGCCCCAGATTCAGCGCGCTGGCTTGCGCCTGGGAGAAACGGATCGCGTCCTCCACCACCTGGCGGTTGGACTCGAAGGCGGTCGCGGGAGTCGCCAGCGCGTCGGCGCGCACCAGCATTACGTTGTCGCGCGAAGGCAGGGAGCGCACGTAGGCCCGCGCCAGTGCCTTGGCTTCGTCCATCAAGGTGGTGCGCCGACCGCCCGTCCCGCCAGTTCCGGCGGATGCTCCCATGTAAGCCGAGGTGTCCAGAATCACGACAAGATTCCGGCCGCCGCCGTCGAACACACCCAGCCGGGGTCCGGCGATCGCGGTGAGCAACAGCGCCAGGCTGATCAGTTGCAGGATCAGGCTCCAGGGTTGCTGGATTTTGCGGCGGTGCCGCAAGTCGGTGCGCACGTCCGAGGCGGCCCAGAAATGCAGTGTTGAAACGATCTGCCTGCGCTTGGACCGGTCGAGCAGATACAGCGCCACCACGGCGGCCGAGATCCCGCCTACCAGACCGAGCAGCTCACCGAGACTGAGATTTAGAAACTGCACCCTTACACCAGTGTCTCGCTCCGTATGAGCGAAGTGAAAATGGCCTGCTCTATTGGGACGGACGTGGGCACTCCCACGTAACGGCCATTATTGCGCAATGCGATGCGTTGCAGGTGGTCGCAGTGTTCGTCGAAGGCGGCGGTGTACTGGGCCCGCGCTTCGGCGTCGAACGCCAGCTCGATCTTGTGGCCGGTTTCTGCGTCCTCCAGCTCCAGTTCGCCGTTCCACGGAGGTTCGCGGTCCTCGTCGGCCCACACTTGGACCAGGATCATTTCGTGGCCGAAGTCGGCCAGATATTGCAGCGGCTTTTCGCAATCGGCGTCGTCCAGGAAATCCGAAATCACGGCCACCAGCCCACGCTGTGGGTATTCGGAGATGAACTGGCGGGCGACCCCCAGGAAATCGGTCTTGCCGCCGGACTTCAACGCCGACAGGAAATTGACCGCGGGCTGAAAGCGGTGGCGTCCGCCGCTGGCCAGAAACGCGTCGTGAAGCTTGCCGCTGAAAGGCTGCAGGGCGATCGAGTCCAGGCGCACCAAGCCTACGTAACACAAGGCCGCCGCGAGCTGCCGCGTGTAATCGAACTTGGAGGGGTTGCCGGTTTCCATGGACCGGCTGATGTCCAACAATAGCCGCACCGGGATGCGCGGCTCGAGTTGGAACATCTTCAAGAACAACTTCTCCAGCCGCAGGAAGGCGCGCCAGTTGACCGCCCGCAGATCGTCGCCCTGGTGAAAGTGCCGGTGATCCAGGAATTCCTGGCCCGCGCCCGCGAATCGCGAGGTATTGTGGCCGCCCACCAACCCGGGCAGCGACTGCTTCCAGTGGATGGTCAGCCGCTCCAGGCGTTCGAGAACCACGTGGTCCAGTAAAGGTTCAGGCACGTTGCTCGCTCAGTGTGGGGCGGGCAATCCTGCCCGCAGCCGGCCTTCTGGCCGGCCGCACGGTTCTAGAGACCCGCCGAAAGCCGGTCTGCAGGCACAAGTAAACCGCGTTCTGCATGATGCACCACGCACTACCGCTTGTGCGCCGGCACCGCCGCAGCGCCCACGCTCGGAATAATGACGTTCAGGATGGTCTCCGGCGTCTGTCCTTCGGCATGGGCGTCGAAGTTCAGAATGATGCGGTGGCGCAGCACGGCCGGAGCGACGGTGTCGATATCTTCAATAGACACGTGCAGCCGCCCCTTGAGCAGCGCCAGCACGCGCCCGCACTCCACCAGCGCCTGGGCGCCTCGGGGCGAGCTGCCGTAGCGAATAAACTTCTTGGCGACCTCGTGGGCCTGCGACGTTTCAGGTTGCGTGGCCATCACCATGTCGATGGCGTGGTCCTGCACGTGCGGCGCGGTCAACACGTGGTGGCAGACGTCGCGGAGGCCCAGAATCTCCTCGCGGTTCAGCACTTGTTCAAGCGCCGTCTCGTCGCGTTGAATGGTGCGGTCGACAATGGCGCTCAGGTCCGCGCGGGACGGGTAGCGCACCAGGATCTTCATCAGGAACCGGTCGAGCTGCGCTTCGGGCAGCGGATAGGTGCCTTCCATTTCGATGGGATTCTGGGTCGCCATCACCAGGAACGGAGGCTCCAGTTGGTGCGTCTGCGTGCCGCTGGTGACGGTGTGCTCCTGCATCGCCTCGAGCAGCGCGGACTGCGTTTTGGGCGTGGCGCGATTGATCTCATCGGCCAGAACCAGGTGCGAGAAAATCGGGCCGGGCGAGAAGCGCAGCGCTTTCGTTCCGGTTTCCGTGTCGATCATCATGCTGCCCACGATGTCGGCGGGCATCAGGTCGGGGGTGAACTGGATGCGCGAGTACTTCAGATGCAGCACCCGCGCCAGGGTGCGGAGCAGCGTGGTTTTGCCCAAACCCGGCACGCCTTCGAGCAGCACGTGCCCTCCAGCAAACAAACAGATGAGCACCCCATCGACGACGTCCTGCTGGCCGACAATGATCTTGGCGATTTCCTGCCGGACTCGCGTGAGCTGGGAAGTTGCTAGTTGTAAGGCGGTATCAGGGAGCACAGGCTAACATTCTAGCGCAGGCTTGAGCCCCCGCTTCGACGATGTGGGGCAGGATGGCATCCTGCAGCGGGTTGCCAACCCGCCGTTTGTGCTTCGACACACGCACTGGCCGATTGCCAATCGGCCCGCAGGTTTGCAGCAGTTTGCAACCTGCCCCACCCCGGGGCCAATCACTGAGACACGGTGAAACCAGCCGGGGCGCTGCGGACGCCTCCCACGCTGACGACCACCATCTGCGATCCCAAGGGAGCGGTCGTGGGCACAGTGAAGTTAATCTGGGTCACGCCCGCCGACCAGGTGGGAATTCCGGCGAACGTGATAGTAGCGTTCGCGCCACCGATGGTCACCCGCACCGGCAATTGCGGCTTGGGCAGATTGTTAGGATCCTGCGGACCCGATCCGGTCTTCACCGCGGGTGAGGGAACGCCATCGCCGGTGATGAACAGCGTGTACGTGCTGCCGCGGTGCCCGCTCGGGAAGGGCACCAGATTATTGGTGTTGCTATCGACGAAAATGCCTGGCGCGGACGCGCCCACGGTGAACGAGAAGCTAGCCGTCTCCAGGCCGTTGTTCGCCGTCAGCACCGCGATGCCGGGTTGGGTCTCGTAAGGCAGTTGCACGTTCAACTGTCCGTTCGATGAATACCACATCGGCGCCGCGACTCCGTTGACGGTCGCCGACGCGCCGCCCAGCTTCAGCGGCAGCGGCAGCGACGGCGCCGCAGCTGTGGACGCGGCCAGTTGGGTTCCGTAAACGCTCACCAACATCCCGGGCGCGAACTGCGTATCCCCCGAGGCGGCATTCGAAACGCCTCCGACCTGTATCAACTGCTCCAGGCCGAGGAACGGCACGTTTAGAGTGCGCGTCCACGTGGTTCCGTCCGCGTCTACACCGCCGAAGGTGAACACACGGGTTACCGGGGGCTTCACGCCGGTAAACGCCAGGGGCGCGTTGATCGTACCGCGCGCGCGGATGCTGGCTTGTCCGAAAAAGCTGACGATTTGTGAGCTGTAATCGTTTCCGTCAACGGCGAAACTCGTCAGGGTGGTCGGCTTGCCGGCCAGTTCGTGCAGCGTCAGGGTGAGGTCCCAACTGGGGCCCGAGGAGTCGATCGTTTCGGGGACGGAGGGGAAGCCGGGATCGACGCTCGAACTGACGCTCGGGACCACGGCCGATCCGGAGGAGGGCAGACTGACTGTGACGGGCGCGGATGCGCTCGCGCCGTTGTAGTTCGAGTCGCCCGAATAGGAGGCGACCATGGTTCCCGTGCCCAGCGCGAGTTCACTTGCCGGGACAGAAAGCGACACGGACGCTCCGCCGGTCAGCGGCACAGTCCCGAGCTGAGCTGCGCCGGTCAGCGCGGAGTTGATGGGAAATGATCCACCGGCGTAGGAGAACGTCACTTGCCCGGTGGGAGCTCCGCCGCCCGGCTGCAGCGTGGCGGTCAATTGGAGCGTGTCGTTTAGCGTGGCGCTGGACGGCGTCACCGTCAGCGTCATGGTCGAAATAGCCTGCGGCGGTAGGTCCCACTGGGTGGCCAGATTGTAGACGTCCAGCGATCCCAGACCGCTGGCCAGATCGTAGCCGGTCCCGGCGCTGTAGCCGATCTGGCCGTTGACGCAACCCGGCGTACCGGCGCCGCAGGGCACGATGTTATCGCCCTGCGTAATGTCGTGAAAGGCGTTGGGAGTGTTGCGAGCCATCCGGTAAAACACCGGGTTGACATTGCCTAAGCCCGGCTGCGAAATCACGCCCTTGCTGCTGAGGTAGTGATTGAGCAGCGCCACCATCCCCGCGAACATCGGGGCGGCGGCGGAGGTGCCGCCCGATATGCCGCAGGTTCCGCCCGAGCACAACAGGAAACCGTCGTGGTCGGCCGAAGCATTCAGGGCGATATCGGGGAGGTCGCGCGCGTGATCGTTGGGGACGCCCGGCCCGGTTTGCCACGCGGGCTTCGGGAACACGGCGCTGGGGCCGCCGCCGCCCGCCGCGATGGCGCCGTCAAAAGCGGTTTCGTTCCACACGGCCTCGGGGATGTAGGACAACGCGAGTGCACCGTTGGCATCGGGCGTGGCACGCCAGTAATTGCCGCTGCCGTCGGAGAACTGGCTGCCTCCGATCGCCGTGACTTCGGGAATGCTCGCGGGAAATGCCACCGCCGGACCGTTGGCCGCGACCGGATTGGTAAACCAAAGGTCGCAGCTCACCGCGCCGCCGTCGCCGGCCGCGATGATCACAGTCATCCCCTGGGCATTGGCCTGCTGCATGATGTTCTGGAAGAGCAGCGCGTCGGATACGTCGTAGCGCTCGCAGTCGCCAAAACTCATGCTCGCCACGGGAGCCAGATTCTGGTCGATGGCGTAAATCAGGGATTGAAACGCATCGTTGGAGTACACCAGGATAATGTTGGCGTTGCGCGCCACCGCGCCGGCCCATTCGACGTCCAGGTCGGCCTCCTGCTCGGCGCCCGAGTCCGCCGGGGGAGCGGGCCCGAACGTCTTAGTGGTCAAATTGGCGGCCGGCAGTTTGAATTGCTTGCGAAACAGAGCGATGTCGCTGGAGTGGACGTTGCTCGCTCCGGCGATGGCGATGCTCTGGCCGGTTCCGTCGATGCCGAGGTCGTACAGCTTCTGGAAATCGTAAATCGCCGCCAGATCGGCGGGCGCCGGCACGTGACTTCCGTCGGGCGAGGCTGCCGCGGACTGCGACATTCTTGGCTGCACGCGCCGGGGATGATAATCGTGCAAGCCCAGCAGCCCGCTCACCAGGGGCGCAAGAGCTTCCGGCACGGAGGGTTCGATGGCGTTGGCGAAATGCGTTTCGCCCCCGCTCACGTAGCGATGAAATTCGGTGTGCAGCGCGCTACCCATGCGCTCCGCGGTGCCGCTGAAGGCGACCCAGTTGCGGACGCTCGAAACCGCCTCCACCGCGAGGCCCTGCGACCGCAACCAGGCAGTGGTCTGATCGATATCGCTCTGGCTGGCGCCGAAGCGGGTAGCGAACTGATCCGGCGTCAACCACCGGTGGTAATCGGGTGAGGCGGGGTCCTGCTGCGACGCCACAAACTGTTCCAAGTCGGACTGCTGGGCCGGCGAGAGCTTCAAGCCCAGGATCACGTTGGGGATCTGCATGGAGGGGTCCACGGGACCTTGGTCGAACTCGGCGCGCGCGAGGGGATGCACGTGGCCGGAGAGCGCCACCACGCGGGAAGCGTCGATGGGCGCGCGCAAACGCTGGGCCTGCGCGGCCGGGAGAAACAGCAAGCCGGCGGAAAGCAAGCCTGCGAGGCTAAGGGCCCTCATGCACTCAACCTAACACGCGAGATTGCGGAAAGTCTTCGCTTCGGGAACGCAGATGGTGGCATAACGGCGCCTCCTAGGGTGAAATACAGCAGAAACTGCGCACAACGGAGCGCCGTTGGATGGCATATGCCAGCCCGGCGAGGACGCCGCGCCCTGTGCGAGCTATTCAACAGGACGTATGGCAGAAGAGATTGGTTGCGTACGACGGAGAAGACCGCGCGGAGCGAACCACTCCGATCCAGGCGCCAGTCGTCGCAGTGATGATGTTATCGTTGGCCTATGGCAGACAAGCCCACCACCGAAAAGAAAACTAAGGTCAAGGCAGCAAAGGCTGCAGACTCCGCAGCCGAAAAGAGCGCCCCACCCGTTGCAGCCAAGCCCGCAGCAGCGCCGCCCACTATATCCAAGAAAAAGGGCAAACTCCTCCCCAAGAACAAGCACCGTCTCCCTCGACGGGAGAAGAAAGCCCAGCAGAAGAGCGCAGCCCGTCTGTAAAGCTGCGCTGGCCGGAGCCGGATCCGCCCGGCCAAGCCGCTGATTCGGTCAACTGGGAGAATGAAGTATGCGCAAAAGGATCGTGGAATCGAGCAGACCCCAGAGCGAAACGCCGGACTCGAAAGACCGCTGGCTGGATCTCGCACGGATCGCCACCGTCGAAGTCACATCGGAAGATCCCGATTTTCCCGTCGAGGCGGTTTTCGAGTCTGACAGCGGGAGCGGCTGGCGCGCTTCTCAAGACGGTAAACAGCAACTTCGGATCATCTTCGATGAACCGGCGACAGTACATCGGATGCGGCTCCATTTCGTCGAGCCCGAGGTCGAGCGGACGCAGGAGTTCACGATTCGATGGTCATCGGCGCAGGGCGGCCCACCACGTGATGTGGTTCGGCAACAATGGAATTTCAGTCCGGCAGGCTCGATGAGTGAAGTGGAACATTACGACGTAAATTTGGAGCGTGTCTCGGTTCTGGAATTATCCATCAGCCCGGACATAAGTAATCAGAAAGCGAAAGCGACGTTGTTAAGCTGGCGCGTAGGATAAGCCGCTGGATTAAGTCGCGACTGTAAGAATGGGAGCGCGGCTGCGCGACTCAGCGCCGCGATCGGCGATGGGCGCCGCCACCAATCCCGCCGAGATCGATGATCACGGCGAGCAGCAGCCACAACAGATTGATCCCCTCCGTCGGCATGCCACTGTTCAGTTCCCATGCATAGACGATCGTGGTGAGCGGCAAGAAAATGAAGCCGAGCACGGGCAGCAGCAGGCCTCCGTGGAATGCCCGCTGCAGGTAGGTCGAGAAGATCCACATCAACACGAGCGTGACCCGTGGAAACAGGAGGATGACGAACAAGAGGAAGCAAGGCATAGTTAATCTGGCTCTCCGCAAGAATCTGACGGTGCCCGCATTTTAGGCGGGTTTCCTGAAAACGACGAATTCGGTCTTGGTTGCTGCCATCCGCTGTCCGCCCTTACGAGTATCCGGCGGTCCGTTGGCAATACGCGGCCCGCATACCGGAGGGTCCGGTCGTTTCTTTCGCGGTACCACGAGGAGATAGGCATGCCTCAGAACTTTCCGTTCACGATTTTGACCGCCTTGCCGCTCAACTCGGAGAACGCATCACGGCAATAGAAATTAAAGCACGCTAAGCCGCCTGCGGCGAAATCACGAACAGAGTGTTATCTTCAAAGCGCGTGAAATTCTGCATTTATGGCGCTGGTGCAATTGGCGGCTATCTCGCCGTTGAACTGGCAACTGCCGGGCACGACGTGTGCGTCATCGCGCGCGGCGATCATCTTAAGGCCATTCAAAAGCGCGGACTGATACTGCGAATCGCAGGACGCGAAAAAATCGCGCAACTCGCCGCGGACGAGAACCCACAGCGGTTTGGTTTTCAGGATGTCGTGATTTGTGCCCTTAAAGCGCATCAAGCAAACACTAGCGCGCCCGACTTCGCGCCGCTGCTCGGGCCGTCGACTTCGGTGCTTACGGCGATGAACGGAATTCCTTGGTGGTATTTCTATAAGAACGGCGGACGTTTCGGGGGGCGCCATTTACAGTCCGTTGACCCGGCGGGGCGCCAATGGCAGTTCATCGGGCCACAGCGCGCGATCGGCTGCGTCGTCGAGCCCGCGTGTGAGGTCGCGGAACCTGGCATTATTCTGCATCATCGGTTCAATCGGTTGATCATCGGAGAACCTGATGGCAGTCATTCCACCCGCGTGATGGCACTGAGCAAAGCGCTCAATGAATCCGGCATAGACGCGCCGGTGCGTGACAATATTCGCTGGAACATCTGGTTGAAGCTGTGGGGTAACGTCTGTTTCAATCCCATTAGTGCGCTCACGGGCGCTACGCTGGATCGTATTACCAGCGAACCCGGGCTGCTCTCGCTGTGTAGAACGATGATGTTCGAGGCGAAGAGCGTGAACGAAGCGCTGGGAATCCAGATCCCCTTGGAGATGATGGATCGCAGGCTCGCGGCTGCGGGCTCGGTGGCAGGGCACAAGATGTCAATGTTGCAGGATTTGGAGCGGGGCCGAAGCTTGGAGATCGATGCATTGGTCACCGCCGTGCAAGAGATCGGACGGCTTACCGGTGCGCCGACTCCAATCATTGATGCGGTCTTGGCGCTGGTACAAGAACGCGGCCGATCCGCACATCTGTACGTGTAGGAAAACCTCGATGAGCATCTGTGATTCGCTGGCAAAACTCCGGCACCGACACGGCTCCGGTCCTGGTTAACACCACGGAGAATCTAAGCCATGAAGCACGAGCCAGACGCGTCTGGGACCTTCATCGCGCCTCCGGCGGCTCCTGGTCCGTGGGAATTCCGGCCAGATGGCGATAGAGCGCGACGGCCCGGTTGATCGAGGAAGCCTCGTTTCCCGCGGTCAGCCCGTTCGCATTCTTCCCTGTGCGCACGATGCTGTAGAAGCGCCAGACGTTTTCCGACTCGCGATCCAAATAGTAGATCGACTGCATCTCGCCGGGGTGGAAGAGAGGGATGAGGAAATAACGTATCGTGCTGACATTCTCGACATCGAAAACGATCCGGTGCGCTGAAGTCTCGGCCACGTGCATCCGGTAGACGGCCTTACCAGAAAGGTTATCGGCCTGTTCAAAGTAGTGTACCTTGCCGTCCTTCATTTCATCGGGCGTGAAGTCTTCGCGGCGTTGACCAGCCTGCAAGCCCGTCAGAGCGTTCGCGCCCACAATTAGTGTTTGCCACTGCTTGTGAGTAGTCGACCAGTAGCGCACACCGGCCAGTTCTGAAATGGCCCCGATGTGGCGAAGCAGACCCTCCGCGTCCGAGGTGTGACGAAATCGCGCCACTGTAGTTACCAGCGTTGTAAAGCCCACCGCGGCCCAACCGGTGCACGCGGGCGGTCTCCAGTCGCGCCCGAAATCAGACTTGCTCCACCACTTCACGACGGCCGCGTCATCCAGAGCAGGATAGGGCGGAACGGCGTCCGCTCCGCATGGCGGCTGCGGTCCCCATTGCCCGTAGCCGTGCGCCTGGCAGAGCAGCATTACCGGCAATAGAAACCAAGCGCGATCCCAGGTCCGAGTCCGGACAAGCAGCTCAGGACGCGGTTCCGTGCTCATCTAACCATCATAGGCCCGCGATCGCGGTCATCGGCGGCCTTCGACCGGTGCTCCGCAGGCCTAAAGCACGATCGCGGCCCGCTGCCCGGTGAGCGACGCTCAACGCGGAGAGCGGCCAGTCTCTGTCGTCGGTCCCTCTCGCGTGTCGCGGAAGGGCAGGTGGAGCTTGCGGGCGATATCCGGCCAAAATTCCCGGAGAACGTCGAAACCCATGCCTGTCGCGAGGGCATAGCCACTTACCCTCAAGGCGGGCGTAAGGCCGCGTTGGTTCCCCGGATGATAGGCGTCGTTGAGAGCGACGGCGGTCACCGTTCCCAACCATTGCGAAACATTGAACATGTGCTTGCCGCTGTCGCGCTGCGCCACAAAGGTGTGCTCGACTGCATGGAGGAAACGCCGCCCGCCGCTGCCTTGAATTAGGCGGTAGTATCGAGGATCCTCCGAGAAGATGGTTGGATACGCGAAATCGGCGAAGAACCTCCACGTTGTCTGCCCGGCGAAGTCGGCGCCGAAGCGTTTCCCATAACTCCCGGCGCCGTGCCCGAACGTGGAATCCCGGTTTGAGGCCTGATCCAAACCTGCGTTGAAGGCGGCCCCAAGAAATGAGATTGGATCAAACGTATCCCGTACGAACAGGGTGAACTTGTCTTTCACCTCGAGAGAGCACAGTACGGTTCCGGCTTTGTACCGCGGAGGATGCACCGATTTGAGCTCCAGCTTCCGGGCGAAGGCTCCCGCGATCTTCTGAAATGGACCGTGGTAGTCTTGCCATTTGAGGAGCGGCGGCGGCTCCAAGCACGGTGTTGCCGCGTTTTTCGTGGTTTCCTCTTGCGATGCGGAGCCCGGCAAAGGTGCGCCCGCTAAAACGGAACCTTGAGAAGGGGAATCGGGCGAAGCCGCGTGCGGCGGAGCATCGCTTGTGATCGCTGTCTCCAGGGAAGCAGCCTCCTGCGCGGACGCAAGCGTCCATCCTAGCATCAGCAGGATCGCCGCTCTCGCCCCTCTTCGAGAATAAGGACGGAACCACATCGTTCACGGTCCAGTTGGAGGTTCGCGGCCATATCGCCGCGGCCCAGGATCACTCCCGCCTGCGTCACCCCCGTGCTGATGGTGGGCAACTTCTCACCGCAGCCTTCAGCCTTTTACTGAAGCGCGCCGATGGACACAGACGCCGCTAAGCATATGATCGCGGCGCGCCAATCGACAACGGCCGGGCGGAGGACCTTACGTAATCGGACTCCTAACGCCAGTGTCCTTCGATAAAGACGTAACCGCCGTTACGGTGAACCCAGCGATGCTGCTCCCAACGGGCGTTCGGGCGCGGCCGGCGTTCCCAGCGGCCGGATTCCCAGTGGTAGGCATTCCCGTCCCAGCGGTGGTAGCCATTGATCCATACATAATCGCGTCCGGGTGCGTGACCACGTTTTTCAACCACGACGCGCGGTGGCGCAATGTGAATGACGACCTCTGCCGCAAAACCTGACCCGGCCGCCAGTATCCCCGCGAAGATTAACCCGATTAATTTGTTGCGCATGATCTTACCTTCCTTCCCTAGCGCAATTTATGCGCGAACCCGTCTTGGCGGGTTCCAACCAACTCTGTTCGTGCAATCCAAGAGCCAGCCGCCATGCCTGGCCAATCTTTGCTGACGTGTGTCACTGCGATCGATGACTCCATGACCTGGCGGGCGTCCGGTACGCTGGAATGATTCTGAGCTGATCAAAGATTCTGGCGTGAGATCCCCAGTTTTCGCATCATGGCGTTCAGGGTCGTGCGTGGTACCCCGAGATGAATGGCCGCGGCGCTGACTACGCCACCCGTCTCCCGCAGAACACGGAGGATGTACTCGCGTTCCATTCCTGCCAGCGTGCCATCGGCCGTTCTCACTGCATCGGCTCGCAGTTCAGCCAGGGGAGCACGGAGCGCGGGGCCCGGAGAAAGAATGACGGACCGTTCAATGAAGTTTTCGAGCTCCCGTACATTCCCGGGCCAGGACCAACTCACCAAAACTGGCAGGGTGCCCGGCGGAATCGTATGGACTTGCTTGTTCATTTCCCGGGCGTACTTCTCAGTGAAGTGCCGGGCGAGCACGGGGATGTCCTCGGGGTGATCCCGCAACGGAGGTGCTTCGATCGGGAAGACCTTCAGACGGTAGTAAAGATCGCTCCGAAAAAGCTTGTCGCCCATCATCTGTGTCAGATTGCGGTTGGTGGCTGCGACCAGCCTGACGTCAATGGGGATCGTTCTGGTGCCGCCCAACCTCTCAAACGCCTTCTCCTGCAACGCCCGCAGCAACTTGGGCTGCAGATCCAACGGGATGTCGCCCACCTCATCCAGAAACAGAGTCGCCCCGTGCGCCAACTCAAACCGGCCGATCTTTTGCGACAATGCGCCGGTGAAAGCTCCCTTCTCGTAACCGAACAACTCGCTTTCCAGAAGACCCGTCGGAATGGCGGCACAGTTCAAGGTGATGAAAGGAAACGTCCTGCGGGGACTCAGTCGGTGGATGGCGCGCGCGATCAACTCCTTTCCGGTGCCGGTTTCCCCCAGGATCAGCACGGTCGCAACAGTGGGAGCGACCGTTTCAACCTGTTCCAAAACACGCTTCATCGCCGCACTTCTGCCAACAATTTCCTCAAAATGATCGCCCCCGGCCTGGTTGTCAGCGTATTCGTCTTCTATCTGTTGGTCGCTTTGAAACTGGGCGGCGGCGAAAGGCATGCCGTCCCTCCTCTACTCCGAATTCGGAGTCTCAAGCTGAACGTCTGGCAGCGCATGACCATTATTGGTCACTTGGTCTCCCGCGGACGGAAGGGCAAGCGCAGTTCCAAAGAAGGCTGTCGTGTCGAAAGCAACCAATGCCTCAAGATCAATCAGTTGGCTGGTGCGGTGCGCGAAAGTGCCCATGAGACTGGCCACCTTCGTGCCAATTCACCCAGCGAGGTTACGAGCCGGGGCCCACCCAATTCTGACAGCGTGATCGTATTTGGTCGCTGGACATCCGTCTCGGTCCCGTCGGCTCGACTTCTTGGTCAAAAGTGGTCCTAAAGATGCCTAATTCATATTGAGTCTCGGCTTGCGCGGCTCCCAGCAGGCCTTGCCGCCGCAGGCCCGACGCCGCCAGGAAGAAGTATGAAACCGAGCACGAAGGATCAGCTCCAAGGTAGTTTCACGAAATGAACGGCCAGACCAAAGAGAGGGCGGGACAAGTCACGAACAATCACCGCCTGGAGGCCGAAGGCAAAGTCGAAGAGCTCGCTGGCAAGGTCCAAAAGAAAGTCGGCCAGCTTGAAAAAGTGTTCGAGAAGTAAATGCAGCGGCAGATGTACAGCACACGTTGCTTCACGCCGGAGAATCGGACAGCGCTTTTGAGAGGGCGACAGAATCGACAGTCCGCCCAAAGTTCCCTCACGAACGGAACAAACAAGCACACCCGGCCTGGACCTGTGTCTTAGGACCTGCGAGCAGGGCTACGCGGGCCCGGCTACGGGATCGGCGCGGACCAAACAGCCTGGTACAGAAAAGTGCCGGTGGCCGTGTCCAGGAATTTTTGCAGATTGACCAGCGGCGTGTTTGAGGGGGCGGCCAGAACCGCCGCTGACACCGTGGCGCAGGGCTGGCCGTAGATCGTGTTGGGTGCAACCGGGCCCGACTGCGGGGCCAACCGTACGCGGTATTGGGGCGTGGGCACCGCCTTCCTGGCAACTAGCATCTTGCCCATGCGGCCTTCCAGGCGCGACGGATACATCCCGGACGTTTCCTCATTTTTCAGGTAGGCGGCAAATTGGGGGGCGTTCATCCAGCCGGTGTAGCCTTGGGCGTACTGCGGCGAGAAGTCGATGCCCGCCCACGGAGCCGTTCCGGGCGGTTGCGCGGCGACGTGGTTGTAGGCGGCCTGGAGCGCGCAGTTGGCGTCGCTGGACGCGGCGTACGGAGGGGTCCCGCCGTCCGCATCGGCGCAGTGCGGCCAGAAAATAGACCACTCCGGCGCCGGTACGTTGTTGTCATTTTGGTTGAACAACAAAGCGACGCCATACCCGTCCGCCGTGGCCGCCGCCGACGTCACCGTACCGGGGAAGCCGCCCTCCTTGGTGAAGTTGTAATTGTCGTAACACAGCAGCGACCCTCCTCCGGTGAAGGCTAGCGAAACGTTATCCCAGCCGAGCCCGTTCACGACGCTTCCCGCCGGCATTTCATAGGAGGGGATCGCCGCCGAGTCCGAATAGAACAGCACGGGCCAGCCGCTAGCGTGGCACCCGACCGGGAGGCTCTGACCCTCCGGCGCAAAATTGTACAGCTTCCCGCTGGCAATCGCACCAGTGAAATGCGCGATATCGATGGCTGTGGATACCAAATCACCGGCGCCCCCTAGCGACTCCAGTGCACCGATACCGCCCCCGTAGGGCCGGGGCCCAGTGGCATAAGGCGGGAACAAAGAGGGCAGCAGAGGATCGCCCGTGGTGGGGTCAGTGGAGTAGGTGTCGTAGTAAACGGATTCGCGGTCCTGCCGCGCGGATTGCGGAGTTGCGCCCTGGATGGTGTCGATCATGCCCAAGGGCCTCAGGACGTTGGCATTGATGTAGTCGAAGTAGCTGGAGCCGCTGGTTTCCCGGATCAGCTCGGAGAGAACACAGAATCCGATGTTGGAATAGTGGACTTCGGTGCCGGGCTTGACCTGGAGCGGCTGCGACTCGACGTAGCTCAACAGCATGGTGCAATCGGGCGCTCCTATGGGTGTGGTCGAAAAGGTTTGGAGGAACTTCTCCACGCCTTGCAGCACGTCATAGCCGGTGAGATCCACGCTGCCGGGGCCGCCGTCCCGGCTCCAGCCGCCGGCGTGGTGCAGGATTTCATCCACCGTAATCGCGCTAAGGGCGGGATTGAAACCCCCCGGGCCGGTGCGGGCGAGCGGGCCCGGCACGGTGCCGGTGATGATGGTGGGCACGCCCGGCATCCCCGATGTGCCAAAAGGCTTGTCCGTCAACGTGAGTTTTCCGTCGTGCACCAGCTTCATGATGCCCATCGCGGTGATGGGCTTGGTGACACTGGCCAGCCGGAAGCGGCTGTCCGGCTCTGCGTACACTCCATTGGTCGCGTCGACATAGCCGTAGGACTTGGCAAAGATCAGACTGTTGTTATAGGTGATGGCCACGGCGCCGCCCGGGATGCCATTGAGGTTCATGAAATTGGCCACCGTGGGGTCGATGGCTCTCGCCATGTCGGCGGTGGCGAATCCCAGGCTAGGGACGACCGAACTGGAGTACATCAGCATGGACTGGTAAGCCGGGTTAATGCCTTTGACGGCCAAAGCGTCGGCGAGCTTCTCGTCACAGGAGGGACCCGGGACAGTGATGAGCGGGATGGAGGCCGGGTCGGACGATGTTTGGGCGCTCGCGCACGCCGGCGCCAGCGCCACGATCATCAAAAGGAAAAAGGCCGCGGATGTCTTGTGCTTCACCATTGAATCACCTCTCACTTCGAACCGCTGGTCCGAATTATACATCGAGTCCCACCGACACCCGCTTCATTGAGCATTTGACGGGTGCGGCACGGTCTGCCAATTCTTAATATGTTTCGTCGCGGCGATCAGGCGGCTCCGGCCCACGTGCAGCCTGGAGTTGAAATCGTCCAAAAGTATGCGCCTGGTCATGGGTTGCCACGGATCGTTTACAACGACCGCACTGCCATTGTTCCCGACTCCGTATAGCACGACAGCGTGTTGGACATGGCCATCGTATTCACTCGTGCTCCGATCTCCCGCCGCGAACCTTCCGCAGGCGCACATCGGGCCTTTTTCCTGGAGGGCTTGGAGCAATGCCGCCGCCGTCCACTTCTCGGGGTTGGGGGAGGGATAGGCAGCATACATTTGGTAACGGGGATAGATCGCTTCGATCGCGATCATGTCGAGTGCTTTGTTGGAGTTTTTAAGTTCCGACGGAGGATCATCGTGAAGGACGCCGCCGGTGTCCCGTACCATTTTGATGGCTGCCCACCAGCAGGCATTCTCCGCGGCAGCCGCGGGAAAGCCCATCTCCTTCTGGCCGTACAAAGGGACCCCTCGTATCTCGAAGTCTGCTGTCGCGACCACCGCTGGCGCCACCTGTGGGGGTGGCCAAGGTATTTGTACCGGCAGAGAGGAATCGGCCAGCTGGTTCAGTTTCAGAATCGTCGGGCCATTCGGGTCCACGCGCCCATCGCGGAATTGGGGGCTCACGTTCAGGTTTTGGAAAGCCTCGATAGCAGCCTGGAGCGAAGCGGAAACGGTTCTTTCCTGCGGCGATTCCTGAAGGGAACCTTCCGCGCCTCCCAGCGATCGAGGAATGCGGTTCAGGAGCGTTTGCAGCACTTCCTGGTCCCGCTTAGCATTCAGCGCGGGTTGCCGACCCACTGCCGACCAAACGATCTCAGCGCCCATGCGCCCTCCATTCGCTACCATCGTTTCGCTTCTGGCGAGCCCTAAGGACGGAGTTCTCCGTGGGTTGGGCCAAAAGACCAAACCAAGAGTCCCTCCTCCAATGAGTAACGCGTATTCTGGTCTCGTTTGAGCTCAGTTAAAAAGCGGAACCACGCGGCAACGTGGAACCACGCTGCGGATCGTGCCCGGCGAAGCCATCGAAGGAACCGGCCCGCAGGCTGAATCCCCGCCCTCACGGGACGGGGCTATAATCGCGTGGATTGAGCCTGGGGATTCTGGCGCTCACGAAGCGGCCGAGACGGCACATCCTTCTGGCCGGCCCGCCATGCTGCCTCACGCTCATGCTGCCTCAGGCCGGGGTACCCGCTAGGGCGTGCACGTGCGCGGCCGTCGCCGAAGCCAAGCCGCCCAGATTGTAGCCGCCCTCGAGGACTGAAACCAACCGGCCGCCGGCGTGCTCGCCCGCGACCTCCATCAGAACAGCGGTTAGATCCGCGAAATCGTTATCGGACAGCGTGAACTGGCCCAGAGGATCGTCGCGACGCGAATCGAAACCCGCGGATATGAACACCAGGTCGGGCTTGAATTGATCCGCCGCACGGCGCAGCCGTTCGCGGAACGCGCCGACAAGCTCGGTTCGCCCGGAGCCCGCCGGGAAAGGGCAATTCATGGTGCAGTTCTTGCCATGGCCCTCGCCCGTTTGGGTCGCGCTGCCGGTGCCGGGATACCAGGGTGACTGGTGCGTGCTGAAGAAGAAAACCGAACCGTCGCTATAGAACGTGTCCTGGGTGCCGTTGCCATGGTGCACGTCCCAATCGGCGATCAACACTTTGCCGATCCTATGTTTCCGCTGCGCGTAACGCGCGCCGATGGCGACGTTGTTGAAGATGCAGAAGCCCATCCCCTGCTCGGGGCGGGCATGGTGTCCGGGCGGGCGCACGGCGCAAAAAGCGTTCCCCGCTTCCCCCTTGACAACAGCGTCGATGGCATTCAGCACGCCGCCCACGGCTTGCAACGCGACGTCCCAGGAGCGGGGACCAACGTTGGTGTCGCCGGTGCTCAACTCCCTGGCGCCCGCGGCGATCTCGTGCTGCACCTTGCGAATGTAGGCCGGACTGTGGCACAACGCGATTTCATCTTCAGTTGCGGCGCGCGGCGAGATCCGTCCGAGCGCGTGCGTCAGGCCCGACCGTTCCAAGGCCTGGGTCACGGCGTCATACCGCTCGGGCCGCTCCGGGTGTCCCGGGCCGGGGTTGTGTTGCTTGTAGACGGGATCGATTAATAACGCAGTCGGTTTTCGGGTAGCAGCCACGGAAGTTCCACCCTTTGACAGGAGTAAAGAACCAATCGACCATTGCAGCAATTCGCGTCGTGATATGGGTAATTCCATTGTGGTCAATCCGCCGGAATTATAGCAAACCGTGAATCGTGGCCGCGGGGCGTTTGAGCTTGCCACCGCATACGTATACCGCGCACTGCGCCGGCTCGAAAGCCGGCGGCAGGCTCAAAGCCTGGCCCCACATACGGCCAGCGCTTGTTCCAGGTCCGCGATGAGATCGCCGGAGTTTTCCAGTCCTACCGACAGGCGCAGCAGGTTCTGAGGTGTCTTGGTCTGTGGGCCTTCGATCGAGGCCCGGTGTTCTACAAAACTATGTGGTCCGCCTAGGCTGGTGGCTCGTGTGAACAGCTTCAGATTTGCGGCGACGTTCATCGCCTGTTCGCGGTTCCCGCGCACCTGAAATGCGACCATGCCTCCAAAGCCTTTCATCTGGGCCGCGGCGAGTTGGTGGCCGGTGTGGCCGGGCAAACCGGGGTAATGAACCTGCTCCACGGCCGGGTGGGCTTGAAGAAAAACGGCTATGGCGCTCGCGTTTTCCACATGCGCACGCATCCGGCATGGCAATGTGGAGATTCCTCGCAGGGTCAGCCAACAGTCGAAGGGCGAGGGCACCCCGCCGCCGTAGTGTTGCGCGTTGCGCGCCCGTTCGAAGAGATAACTGTCGAATTTGGCGATCAGCACGCCGCCGAGCGCGTCGCTGTGGCCGGAGATGTATTTGGTTGTCGAATGCATCACCATGTCGATACCAAATTCCAGGGGCCGTTGCAGCAAGGGTGTCGTGAACGTCGCATCACAGACACTGATGGCGTTCGCGCTTTTGGCGATATCGGCGACCTCCTTCAGATCGGTAATTCTGAGCAGCGGATTCGACGGCGTTTCCGTCCAGACCAGCCTGGTGTTGGGCCGCACGGCGGAGCGCACGGCATCAAGATCGGTCATGTCCACGTAGCTCGCCTCGATGGGCCACTTCGCAAACACGGTCTGAAGCAACTGGCGGAGGCCGAAATAAACATCCTGGGGCGCAAGGATATGGTCGCCGGGCTCGAGACCTTGAAACAGCGCTGTCAGGACGGCGAGCCCCGACGAAAAAACAAGCGCCTCCTTTCCGCCTTCCAGAGCGGCCAGGCATTCTTCGAGCATGCGCCGGTTGGGATTGTCTTCGCGGGAGTACGAGAAGCCTCGTGGGTACTCGCCGTCCGCGCCGCGCTCGAAGGTGGTGGACAAGTGAAGGGGCGGGGTCACCGCGCCCGTGGAAGGGTCGACGCGCCGCCCGGCGTGCACCGCTAGCGTTTCGATTTTCATATCGTCAGTGTATGGGAGCGGGCCTGGGTTGCGGAGACACGTATCGTGTGCGGGGCGGGGTTCCAGTAATGCGGTGTGGGGTCAGGCAGCTAGAATCTCGTCTCCTTGCTTTGGATTTGTGGGGGGATTGGCGGGCTCCAATGGGACTGAAGCGGATGCCAGAGGGGGATTGTCGGGCGAAAACGCGGGTTCGGCGGGTTCGTTTTGTAATTCTGGTAAGTGGCTTGGGGTGGTGGGGTTTACGAGTGCCGGTGCGGGCGCGGGCGGGTGGAGTGCGGCTTGGCGGGCGGACTGGAGACTCCTCAGTTGCTTGAAGGCGCGGTCGTAGGTGCGGTTTAGCTGGCCTTCGTAGCGTTGCAGCAGGGCCAGGGTTGTGCTGGTGTTGCACATTTTATTGACGGTCCAGGCCAGTTTGCCGGCGTCGTCGAGGCCGGTGAATTCTTTTTCGATGGTCTCGTCGTGGCGGGACACCTCTTGTTCGAACAAGCGGGTTTCGAGAGACACCAGGCGATTCATGCGCCAGCGGGCGGCGGCTAGCGTTTCCACCAGGTCGAGCTGGGACTGAGTGGAGGGATGGAAGTCGTGGATGTAGTTGTCGCAGAGTTGCTCGAACTCGGCGGGGTTCTCGTGGGGCAGTACGACGACTGATGCGGTGAGTCCGTGGCGCAGGGCGTTCTGGGACGATTGGGCTTGGCCCTCGGGCGTGACAGGTCCGTGGGATTTGGCCATTCTGGCGGGATGCTTTGGATTGACGTTTGCTGGGCATGATTGCCTCCGCCTTAGAGTACGCCGGGGAGTCAAGGATTTCGGGGGGATTTGGGGGAAATATGTTGGGAATATGGGGGTAATTGGGTTGTGACTGGGTGGGATTTCGGCGCGGATTCGGTGGGGATCAGTTTCCGGGTGTTTTCGGGCCAGGCGGCCCTCGGGTGGCGGGATCACCGGATCGACGGCGACCTGTTCGGTACTAATCTGGAGAAGACACTTCCGCGGTTTGCCGACAATACGGCCAAGTGGATTGGCTTTCGGGGTGGCGGACTCTACGACCGGTTTCGGGACCCACTAGAGCGGCGGGCGCGTCTGTTACGCCGCGTGACAGACTCCAATTCCGGCCCATTTTTGAGACAGACCTATGAGACGTGCAAGGAATTGATTTCAGGGCCTCCCGGAGAGTCTCAAAACTTACTCTTTCTGAAACACCAGCACTCGAGCCGCCCCATATGCCCTATTGCAACAGTGTCAGGGGGAGACCGGCCCCCATCGGCACTAGTTCAAAGGCTCCGATGTCGCAGGCGGGGCCTTGGGGACGCTTGACCCCGCGCTGATCGGTCGTCACCGGATTGCCAGCGACATCCGTACACGCGCTCACGGGGATGGCGTCCACGGCGACGCTGGTTGGCAGTAGCGCGATCGTCTGCGTGGGGCCGCCGTTGTTCTTGAGCCCCGCTGGATCAAGCCCAGCCGCGGTGCTGTTCATGTCTCCGGGCTGATTGAAGAACGCGGTGCAGGAGCTGTCGTCGGCGAGGTTGTGGCCCAGGGAAGTGAGACTTCCTCCCGCTTCAAGGCAAGTTCCTCCCGCCGTGCTGTTTGCCAGTATTGAGTTCTTTATCTCAACGCTGGTCCAGCTATAGTAGGTGGAGATGGCGCTGCCGCCGGAAGGGCCAGCATTGCCGGACAAGGTGCTGTTGCTGAGCGTTACTGCCCACCAGTTTGCTATGCCGCCCCCGTGGGCCGAGGAATTGCCGGACAAGGTGCTATTGCTGACGGCCAGCGCCCAGCCGTTATCGATGCCACCGCCGTAGTTAACAGTGCGCCCCAACGGCGCAGATCGCCAGTGGAAGGAGGATCCATCCATGTAGTTGTCGGTAAGACATGGTAGCTACCGAGCGGCTTGGTCGGGTAACTGGCTAGGTCGAAGCCTCGGGACAAAAG
>Ga0209517_10001378_pt1 | contig 37087 bp, 26 predicted proteins | sample PeaSoiMetSII2010_FD_187695 | JGI IMG/M metagenome (GOLD analysis project Ga0209517, IMG submission 187695) | Peat soil microbial communities from Weissenstadt, Germany - SII-2010 (SPAdes) (version 2) | ecosystem: Environmental > Terrestrial > Soil > Wetlands > Peat | place: Germany... | reverse complement strand
TCGAGTGCAAGCTGCAACACATCTCTCGCCTGGCGAATCGCCGCCTGAGTCCGAGAGCGGTGCAGGAAACGGCGCCCGAGCAAACGCGCGGCCAGCGGGCCAACGGCCATGGCAAAACCGCTGCGCTCGGGAATCCCGCACCCCCCGCGGGATTCCCGCTTTCCCACCGTCGCGCCAACAAACTTCCGGTTACATCTCAGATGTCTCGACAACCCCACCTACGGTTACATTCTTAAATGGCTCGACAGGTGATGTTTCGCCGCGGCACGCGGGCCGGCGAAACCGCGCCCCGCCAGCAAGGACAGCCAAATGGGCAGGATGCCGGAGCTAGTGGGGTTGCGCCGGAGCTTCGGCAAGAATGGAGGAAAGCGTCGAGGTGAAGAGAGTGGTGTCAGAGGCGGAGACAATCAACGGTGGCCGCAGCTTCAGCACATTGTGCTGGGGGCCGTCGGTGCCGGCAAGGATGCCCAAGTCTCGCAAGCGGTTGACAACGTAATGGGCCTGGGGAGTTGCTGGAGTGCGCATGTCTTTATCAGTGACAAGATCGATGCCCAGGAACAGGCCCGTGCCACGTACATCACCGATGAGCGGACACTGAGCCTGCAGGGATCGCAAATCTCGCAGCCATTGCGAGCCGACGTTCAGGGCATTCTGCTGGAGCTGGTTTTCTTCGAGGACCTCGAGGACGGCTAGGCCGGCAGCGCAGCCAACGGGGTTGCCGCCGAACGTGCTGAAGAACTCCATGCCGTTCGCAAAGGATGCCGCGATCTCCGCCGTAGTGACAACGGCTGCGAGCGGGAATGCGTTGCCGATCGGTTTGCCGAACACGGCGATGTCCGGCACTACGTCCTGCGTTTCAAAGCCCCAGAAGTGCGTTCCGAGCCGCCCGAATCCCACCTGCACTTCATCGGCGATGCAGACTGCGCCCGCAGCCCGCACGTGCTTGTAGACTTCACTGAGATAACCCGTTGGAAATACAACTTGGCCGGCGACACTGGGCAGCGTTTCGGCGATGAAGGCTGCGGCGCCACGCCCTTCTCTTCTCAATTTCTCCAAAATCGCGGCAACGTGCGCGGCGTATTTTTTGCCGAGGTCGGGTTCGCCCCGCCGATAGAGGCCGCGATAGTCATCGGCAATCGGCGCGACATGCACCCACGGTTTTTGGCCTTTTCCACCCGGACCGTGGAATTTGTAGGGACTGATATCAATGAGGGTGGAAGTGTGGCCGTGGTAGGCGTGTTCGAGAACGATGATGTCTTCGCTGCCGGTATGGGTACGCGCCAGGCGAATCGCGAGTTCATTGGCCTCGCTGCCGGAATTCACAAAGAAACAAACGCGCAGGGACACGGGAAGATGAGATGTAAGACGCTGCGCGTAGCGAAGAATATTGTCGTGGAGGTAGCGCGTGTTGGTGTTGAGTAGCGCGACCTGCCTCTGCACGGCTTGCACGACGCGCGGATGGGAATGGCCTACCAGAGGAACGTTGTTATACACATCCAGGAACGCGCGGCCCGTGTCGTCGTAAAGATACTGCATCCAGCCACGAACGATTTTCAGCGGGCGGTCATAGGAGAGGCTGAGATTTGAGGAAAAGAGGTCGTGGCGGGTGGACAGGGATTGCTCGAACGTGGGGAGAGATTCCGTAGAGCCTGAGCGATTTGACGGTCGCGCATTGTCAGGAGAAGAAGCCGCGGCAAAGAACCGATCGTTGGCCTGGAGCAGGGGTATTCTGGCCAAGCGCTCGAGTGCAGCCCACGCGGGGGCCTCGGTAATAGTGACATAGGGATCGTCGGGAATGAGCGCGGTGCGATGCGCGGAGTTGATGACGCTGACGGCGAGCCGCGTGGCCATCAAGGTGAAAAACACGGCAATTTCATCGTCGTTCAGATGAAAACACTCGTGATATCCGGCAAGGACGGACTCTGCAGCGGAGAGCGAGTCATCTTTGCCCAGAATCGCGTAGGCCGCGGCGACAGCAGCCTCTGCGACCGTCAGGCCTGTGTGCATGTCACCAAAATCAATGAAACTCACGACCTCCCTGGATTTCGACGAATCCGGCCCAACAAGAGCGTTGTGATCATTGGCATCGCCATAGATAACGCTGCGTCGGAGGCGGTGAAAACGGGGAACCGCTTGCTGCTCGAACAGATTCAGGAAATGCTCAACAAGAGCCCGCCGCTGGGGATCTACGACAAAGGGAAGTTTCTCGCGGGCCCAGAGCGAACGGGTGAGATCCCATTTAAAAATGAGGTTGGCCGCCGGGTGAGAAAAATCCAACAGAGCCGTGTCCATCTCGGCAAGAAGACGCCCGAGACTCTCCAGGAGTTCGGGTGTATGAGGCTGTACTTCCACCAGTCGAGCGCCGGGCAAGAACGAGAGCAGCCAAACGATGCGGCGCGCGCCACCGGCGGTTTGCGTGTGCCCGAACAATTCGCCGTTGCGGTTGGGAATTACCCTGGGAAGTGCAAGATGTGGCGCGCGCTCAGCCAGATGGGCCAGTGCCCGGCACTGCATGTCGACAAAGGAAGTTTCGCGCGCCGCGTGCATGATCTTCAGAACAACGCCGCGTCCAGCCGGAGCGGTCAGATGGAAGTTATCGTCGTATTCGCCGGGCAGAGGCCGCACATCCGCGTGGAGTGAGTAGAGTTCCAGGGCAATGCGCGCGGCTTCGGTCCGGGAAAGAGGAGGAGTAACGCGAGATTCCGGTAGCATGAGCGAGATTGTAGCGAGTGGACTGCGGGTTCGTCCAATCGCCCGGCCAAAGCAGCGGCCGCCCGAGCCCATTCCCAATTGGATGGGTGGATAAACTTTTATGCCGGGACAGCTCGTGGGCGCGCGCGCAGCGAGAGCGTGACCATGACCCCAGTGACGGCCACGGGCAGTATGAGACCCGTTCGCAAGGAGTTCGTATGCGCCGCGATGATGCCGACAAGCCAGGGCAAGACGGCGCCACCCAGAGCCGCACCGCCGAAATAAAGAGCGCCCAGCCAGTTCGCATCCTCGCGAAATGTTTCCGCGAACCAAGTGACGTACAGGGGATATTGCGGCGCCAGCCCGAAACCCGCTATTGCCGTGCCCGTGTATAGCAAGAATGGTATATGAGAGTAAGCTACGATGGCCGCGCCGGCGACAGCGCAGAGCAGGCCACCCCAGGACACGGCCCCTTGCGATTGACGCCGCAGGGCCACAGCCGTGAAACCCCGTCCGATTAAGAGGAAGCAGTAAAAAACCACAGGGGCCAAAGCCCAGGCGGAACTTTCCACGCCGGGCATGCGTTTTTCGTAAGCAGCCACCCAACCACCGAGAGCACTTTCCACGCCAACGTACAAAAAGAATAGCAAAAGCAGAGGGACAGCAGAGACGTGACGTAACTGGGCCAGCCAGGCTCCGGGCGATCTCCCCGGGAGTCTCGTTGTGGGGACCCGGGTATTTACCGGACGAGCGAAATGGAGCCCGGAAAAGATCAGCGCGACCGCGGCGAGAGAGGCAGCTAAGCCGCGAAGCCCGAGGGAAGGCAACAGTGCAGCGACCAGGAATGGGCAAAGAACCGCCCCAATTCCCCAGAATGAATTCAAAAGGCTCAAAGCATTTGCGGTGCTCGCGGAAGGCAACTGTGTGGCGCGAAGGTTTGAAGTAGGAACGCAGAGGCCTAGGGCGATGCCGTAGAGGAATATGAGCAGGCATGCAAGAGTCCAAGGGCCGGTTCCAAGAAAGGAGAAGCCCAGAGCAAAGATTAGGAAGCTGATCCCCATCACCCGGGAAGATCCGAGTTGCGGAAGCAACAGACCCGTTAACAAATTCCCCAATACGTTTCCAGAGTACTGCGCGGTAAAGAGAAAACCAGCTTGAGAGTCGCTGAGCGACCAGCGCCGCGCGAGATAAGGGAGCAGCGGGCCCAGCAGAATGCTGACAATGCCGATGTAAACAAAACCCGCGTGGAGACGCGCCCACTCCGCACGAGCGTTCGCAAAAGAAAACGATCCGGAAGAAGTTGGGGGTTGGCCGGGAGTCCCGCCGCGGGCGGAAGAGGATAGAGAAGATTGCCAGTCAGGCATGAGGAGTACGCAATGGGAGTGTGGCACAACTCACAAGGCAGGACAACCCACGTGGAGTATACTTACAATTCCCTAATGCGCTGCTCACCGTTTTCTTAGAACGCCTGCGTAAGCTGGGATGCGGGCCAGGAGCCATCCATGACTGATGTGATCTTCGTGATGTGCACAATACTGTTTTTCGCCCTCGGCATTTTGTACTTGAAGGGCTGCGAGCGGCTGAAATAGAGGGCTGAGACCATGCTGGGAAATATCATTCTAATCGCAATTTCCATCCTTCTTTGCGGCTACCTGCTCTACGCGCTGCTGAAACCGGAGAAATTCTAGCCATGACGGGCACCGGGTGGTTCCAGATTTTATTGTTTTTGGGCGTGGTGTTGCTGGTCACCAAGCCAATGGGCGTGTACTTGTACCGCGTGTTTGAGCGCAAGTCGACGTGGCTCGATCCCGTCCTACGGCCGATCGAGCGGCTGATCTATCGCGCCTGCGGAATCGATGAAAAGAAAGAAATGAAGTGGACGGAGTACGGCGTAACGATGCTGGTATTCAGCGGTGTTTCCATGCTGCTGCTGTACCTAATTGAACGCGCGCAACTCTGGCTCCCATGGAATCCGCAGAAGCTGGCAAATGTGGGGCCGGACCTGGCGTGGAACACTGCGGCTTCCTTTACAACGAACACCAACTGGCAGGCGTACACGCCGGAAACGACGATGAGCTACCTGACGCAGATGGCGGGGCTCGCTTATCACAATTTCGCCTCGGCGGCGGTAGGGATTGCCCTGGCAATCGCTGTGATTCGCGGTGTGGCGCGCAAGGAATCCTCCACAATCGGGAATTTCTGGGTCGATACCACTCGCGCATTTTTGTGGGCGCTCCTGCCCTTCAGCCTGGTCGCCGCGCTCTTCCTGGTGTCCCAGGGAGTGGTGCAAAACCTGCATCCCTACACCAGCGCAAACCTGCTGGAGTCGCAGATTGTCGAAACGAAGAACCCCGACGGCACCGTAAAGAAAGACACGGTCACCTCCCAGTTGATCGCCCAGGGGCCCGTGGCTTCCCAGGAAGCGATCAAGATGTACGGAACGAATGGCGGCGGCTTCTTCAATGCTAACAGCGCGCATCCTTTTGAAAATCCCACGCCGCTTTCCAACTTCTTTGAGATGTTTCTGATTTTTGCCATTCCGTCCGGCTTGACTTACACGCTGGGCCGCATGACGGGCTCACCGCGGCACGGTTGGGCCGTGTGGAGCGCGATGGCCTTCCTCTTCCTTGCAGGCGTTCTGGTGGCCTATTCGTCGGAAGCGCGCGGCAATCCGTTGTTGGCAGGTGTGAACACCAAGGCGTCGGACACGCAGTCCGGCGGAAATATGGAAGGGAAAGAAGTGCGCTTCGGAATAGCGAATTCGGCGCTCTTCACCACCGCGACCACGGATGCGAGCTGCGGTGCGGTCAATAACATGCACGATTCTCTCACGCCGATTGCGGGCATGGTGCCGCTCATCAACATCGAGCTCGGTGAAGTCATATTTGGCGGAGTAGGCGCCGGCCTGTATGGGGTGCTCGTCTTCGTGATCCTGTCCGTCTTCATCGCCGGCCTGATGGTGGGGCGCACACCGGAGTATTTGGGGAAGAAGATCGAGTCTTTCGACGTGAAGATGGCAGTGCTGGCAATCCTAATAACGTCTGTGACGATTCTGGTTTTTGGGGCTATTGGCGTGGTCGCAAGATTTGGAACTTCCAGCATCACGAATCCGGGCGCGCACGGGCTATCGCAAGTGCTGTATGCCTACACTTCGGCGGTCGGAAATAATGGCTCCGCCTTTGCCGGAATCAACGCCAATACCCTCTGGTACAACACATCCCTTGGCGTGGCGATGCTCCTGGGACGCTTCTTCATGATCATTCCGATTCTTGCCATTGCGGGTAACCTTGCGGCCAAGAAGCAGGTGCCGGAGTCGCTGGGTACATTCCCGGTCACTGGCCCGCTCTTTACTCTTCTTCTGGTCTCAGTGATTCTGATCGTGGGGGCGCTGACGTTCTTCCCCGCCCTGAGCCTGGGGCCAATTCTGGAACACCTGCTCATGAATGCAGGGAAGGCGTTTTGAGGACAAAGATGACGACGGCACAGGCAAAAAGCGCTTCGATAACTGACCGGAAGATCTTAAAGACGGCCATCGTGGATTCGTTTTGGAAGCTGGACCCGCGGCTGCAGATCAAGAATCCCGTGATGTTCGTCGTGGAAGTCGGCGCCGTGATCACCGGGGTCGTGTTGGTATTGGAAGCGTTCCAGCACAAGGGCAACTTCTGGTTTGGATTGCAGATCACGCTTTGGCTATGGTTCACGGTGCTGTTTGCAAACTTCGCGGAGGCCATGGCCGAGGGACGCGGCAAGGCCCAGGCGGAAACGCTGCGCAAGGCGCGCGCAGAGACCGAAGCGCGCAAACTGCGTTCGGACGGAAAGACGGAGTTAATCCCGAGCTCGAAATTACGCTCCGGAGACCTCGTTCTTGTAGCTGCGGGTGAATTCGTACCCGGCGACGGCGAAGTGATTGAAGGCGTGGCCTCGGTGGACGAGTCGGCCATTACCGGCGAATCCGCCCCCGTGATTCGCGAATCGGGAGGCGACCGTTCGGCAGTGACCGGAGGCACGCGCGTCCTCTCCGATGAAATCAAGGTGCGGATTACCTCGAACCCCGGCGAAACGTTTCTCGACCGCATGATTGGCCTAGTGGAGGGAGCTTCGCGGCAGAAGACTCCGAATGAGATTGCGCTGAACATTCTGCTGGCGGGGCTGACCATCATTTTTCTGCTGGCAGTGGTGACGTTGCAGCCCTTCGCCATCTATTCCGGTTCGCCCCAGACCGTATTTGCGCTGGTGTCGCTGCTGGTTTGCCTCATCCCCACCACCATCGGCGGATTGCTGTCCGCGATCGGCATCGCGGGCATGGACCGCCTGATACAACGCAACGTCATCGCCATGTCCGGGCGCGCCGTGGAAGCGGCCGGCGACGTGGACGTGCTGTTGCTTGACAAAACCGGCACGATCACTCTCGGGAATCGCGAAGCCACAGAGTTCCACCCGTGCCCAAGCATAACCGATGCGGAGCTTGCCAGCGCGGCCCAATTGGCTTCCTTTGCCGATGAAACCCCGGAAGGGCGCTCCATCGTAGTCCTGGCCAAGGAGAAGTATGGCCTGCGCGGGCGCGAACTGGCTCCGCATAATCCCGTGTTCATTCCCTTCTCCGCGCAGACACGCATGTCTGGCGTGGACATGGATGGCAAAGAGATCCGCAAGGGAGCGCCGGAAGCGATCGCGCGCTACGTCGCGGAAAAGGGACAAATTGTGCCGCAGGAGATGCAGCAGCACATCGAGCGAATCGCTAAGTCCGGCGGCACGCCGCTGCTGGTGGCGCAGAATTTCCGCGTGCTGGGTGCCATCGAGCTGACCGACATCGTGAAAGGCGGCATTCGCGAGCGCTTCGATCACCTGCGCGCCATGGGCATCCGCACCATGATGATTACAGGAGACAATCCGCTGACGGCCGCGGCCATCGCGCGCCAGGCGGGCGTGGACGATTTCCTCGCCGAAGCCAAGCCCGAAGACAAGATGGCGCTGATCCGCAACGAGCAAGCCAAAGGCAAACTCGTGGCGATGACCGGCGATGGCACGAATGATGCGCCGGCTCTGGCACAGGCGGACGTCGGCGTGGCCATGAATACCGGCACGCAAGCCGCAAAAGAGGCCGGCAACATGGTGGATTTGGACTCGAACCCGACCAAGCTCATCGAAATCGTGGAGATAGGCAAGCAATTGCTGATTACACGCGGCTCGCTGACAACCTTTTCCGTGGCCAACGATGTGGCCAAATACTTCGCCATCATTCCCGCGATGTTCGCCGGGACGTTCCCCCTGTTGAATACGCTGAACATTATGAAACTCCGTACCGCGGACTCGGCCATTCTTTCGGCCGTTATTTTCAATGCGTTGATCATCATCGCGCTGATCCCGCTGGCCTTGCGAGGCGTGAAGTACCGCCCGTTGGGCGCAGCAGCCCTTCTGCGGAGAAATCTCTTTATTTATGGATTGGGCGGTGTGATCGCCCCATTTGCTGGAATCAAACTGATCGATATTCTGCTCTCATGGCTGCACCTGGCATAGAGGAAGATATGAAGAATCATCTGATCGTTGCTCTGAAGTTCACGCTGATCACCACGCTGCTGTTTGGTCTGCTTTATCCACTGGCAGTCACTGGGCTGAGCCAGTTGCTTTTCCCCAAGCAGGCGAACGGAAGCCTGATCGAAAAGAATGGCCAGATCCTCGGGTCGCGGCTGATTGGGCAGGCGTTCGCGTCGGACAAGTATTTCCATTCCCGCCCCTCGGCAGCGGGAACCGGATACGATCCTACTTCATCTTCGGGCTCAAATTTGGGCCCCACGAACCAACAGCTCGTTGATCGCGTGAAGCTGGACGTGGCGAAATTGCAGCAGGAGAATCCGGGAGTGGCGATCCCGGCGGATCTGGTTACCGCGTCGGGCTCGGGACTCGACCCGGATATTTCGCCGGCCGCCGCTGAATTCCAGATCCCCCGGATAGCCCGCGCCAGGGGAATCAGCGCGGAGACACTGCAGCCCTTGGTGGCTCGGCACACACAACAGCGGCAGTGGGGGATTCTTGGCGAAGCGCGGGTGAATGTCCTGGAACTGAATCTGGATTTGGATGCGAGCTTCCCTGCCAAACAATAGCACGCCTGCTTACGTGTAAGGCTGAGTGCTTACTTCCCTGCAGGAGTCTTCGGCGGCTGAAAGCGGTAACCAATCCAGGGCTCCGTCAGGATGTATTTCGGCCGCGCATGGTCTTTCTCAATCTTCTTGCGCAATTGGTTGATCACCACGCGGAGATTCTCTGTCTCCTCGCCGTATTCAGGCCCCCAGACTGTTTGCAGGAGCCGGCGATGGGTGACGGGCTTGCCCTGCTGCATGATTAATTGCTTCAGCACCTCAAATTCCTTCGGGGCCAGGTGAACCTCTTCTCCTCCAGCAGTAACTCGGCGCGTTTCAAAATCCACGGATAAGTCTTTTGCGTGAAACGCGGGCAGTGCGTCCGCGGGCGCGTGCCGGCGGAGGGAAGCGCGCACGCGCGCCAGCAGTTCTTCGATGCTGAAGGGCTTTGTGACGTAGTCATCGGCGCCGGCATCGAGCGCAACGACCTTGTCTCTTTCGGCATTGCGCACGGTCAGCATGATGATTGGGGCATCACTGGAGTGGCGAATCTCCCTGCACACCTCGATGCCGCTGATACCCGGCAGATTGACGTCGAGAAGGATCAGATCGGGTTTGAGCTTGCGGGCCAGTTCGACACCTTCCTCGCCGGTAGAGGCCTCGGAAATCTCATAACCCCGGAAGGACAGCGTGGAGCGCAGGACTCGCCGAATCTGCGGCTCATCGTCAATCACCAGAATACTGGAGGAAGTCATCGGACCTCGTCGCGCCAGACGGCAACGGGCAGCGTGAACGAAAAAACGGAGCCGTGGCCAAGCTGGCTTGTGACGCTGATGGTACCACCGTGGGCGGTGGCAATGGCTTTCGCGATCGGCAAACCCATGCCCGTGCCGCGAACTAGGTAGCGCTGATCGCGCCCGCGATAGAACTTGTCGAAGATGAGGCCTTGCTCGAAGGAATCGATTCCCGGGCCGCTGTCGGCCACACTGAGAGTGACATAATCCCCTGCCTGGTCGGCGGTAATTGTGATGGGCTTTTCCTTGGGAGAGTAAAGGTTGGCGTTGTCGATAAGCTGGACGAGGATATCCTTCGCCCGGTTCAAATCGGCGCGGACGGGAGGCAAATTGTCGGCAAGCTTCACAATCAGCTCGCGGTCCCCAAGTGCTTTTTTCAGTTGTTGCACGGAACTCTCTACGAGCGACGTCACCGGGACGGCTTCAAAGTGCAACTCGAATTCGCCGCCCTCCAGCTTGGCCATTTCGGCAGCTTCCTCGACCAGGTGATTCAACCGGTCGCACTCTTCATTGATGATCGTCAGGAGCTCCTGTTGTTGCGGGCTTTGGGCTTGCTGAGAGCCAAGCAGGTCTGTGACTGCGGCCTTGATGGAGGTAAGCGGGGTGCGAAAATCGTGCGCAATGGAATCGAGCAGAGCGGATTTCAGGCGCTCCCCCTGCCGTTCCGCTTCTGTTTCGCTCAGTTGCTCGACCGCGCGAGCGCGCTCGATGGCAATGGCTACAAGCGAGCCGATAGCGTCGAGCGTCTGACGTGAGAGCCGCGCGCCGGAAATTCCCAGGCTGCCGATGGGCTTCACGCCCAGTCGAACGGGAAGGAAGTGGAGCGTCTGCTGGGTCTGGGTGAGGACTTCGTCGCGCAAATAGGCGGATTTCATCTGTTCTTCATCAAGTTGCGCCGCACCGTAGCCGGAACGATAGAATTTGTCCTTTTGCGGCACAAAAAGCTCCGCGGCGCCCGCCTCGAAACATTCCACGATGTAGTTGGGGATCGCGTTCATCAGTTGAATCACGTTGCCCGCCCCTAGGAGCTTCTGGCTGAATTCGTAGAGGCGCTCCACTTCGTGCCGCCGGTTGTGCGCCGCATCCGCTTCCTTCCGGATGCGCGCGGATAGCTGGCTGCCCATGATCGAAGTGAAGAGGAAAGCAAAAAGCGCCACCCAATTCTGGGGATCAGCAATGGTAAAAGTTCCCACCGGGGGCAGAAAGTAAAAGTTAAACAGCAGCATCGCGCTGACGGACATGAACACAGAGACAACCATGCCCCAGACCGCGGAAACTGCTAAAATCGCGAGGAGAAACGACAGCGCGGCGGTGGTCTGGTTGACGTGAAAGACCCGGCTGTAGCCGTACGTGAGGGATACCAGCAGGATGGCCGCAACAACAAAACCCATCCCGCGCCCCATGAAGAAGCGCGTCATGGGTGTATTGTAACGCAGCCGTAAAGCGTTTCGTGGAGAAGAAAGAGACTTGCCAAAAAAGCCCGAAGATTGGCTGGAGGTAGCTTCCCCCGCACCCAAGGCCCGCGGAATCTTCAAGCTCTTCCTCGGATACGCGCCCGGTGTCGGGAAGACCTACGGCATGCTGAGCGAAGCGATTCGCCGGAGCAGCCGCGGCGAAGATATCGTCATCGGTATTGTTGAAACGCACGGGCGCAAAGGCATTCAGGAACTCGCCGAACAATTGGAGGCTGTGCCCCGCAAAAAGATCGACTATAAGGGCACCGTGTTCGAGGAAATGGACGTGGACGCCATCCTCGCGCGGCGCCCGCAAGTTGTGCTTGTCGATGAGTTGGCCCACACCAACATTCCTGGCAGCCGGCACCGCAAACGGTACGAGGATGTTCAGGAGATTCTGGCTGCGAAGATCGATGTCCTCTCCACCTTGAACATTCAGCACATCGAAAGCATTGCTCCGACGGTTCGTGCAATAACGGGCATCACGGTGCGCGAGACGGTGCCGGACTGGGTGCCCCTTTCCGCGACGGAAACGGTGATGGTGGATCTCACTCCCGAAGCGCTCCAGAACCGCATGAAGCGCGGAGATGTTTACGGCGAAGAGAAGGTACAGCGCTCGCTGAAGAATTTCTTCCGCCGCGGCAATTTGATCGCGCTGCGCGAATTGGCCTTGCGGCAGGTGGCCGAGCAGGTAGATCGCAGCCTTGAGTCTTACATGGACGCGAAGGATATCCACGAGAACTGGGGCGTGCGGGAACGCATTGCCGTGTGCGTGAGCGGGAGCCCCTCAGGGCAGTATTTGATCGCGCGGGCAGCGCGCATGGCGCGGAGATTGGATGCGGAGCTGTATGTCCTGCACGTTGACCGTGAACTGGCGCCCCGCGAGGAAAACCCAAAGGTATTGGAAGCGAACTTGCGATTCGCCGGGAACCTCGGAGCTGAAGTAATCCGAATGAAAGGAAGAAGCGTCGCTGACACCATCGCCGATTTCGTCCGCGGAAAACACATCACGCAGGTCGTTTTTGGCCGCGCCGCCCTGCGGGATTGGCGCAAATATCTATACCTTTCCGTCGTTCACCGGTTCCTGCGTGAATCGCCGTCGGTGGACGTGCATATCGTGACGCAAGAACCGGGGGACGTTCAGTAATGCCAAGCCGAAGCTTCGCAGGATCCTAAGGTAAAGTTAGCGATGCTCCGCGACCAAAACAAACAGGGTGCCAGCTTGATTCCCAACAATGCAGGTACATGCGAATTGGTGTGTGATGCGGTACTTTTTGACCTCGATGGCACGTTGGTTGACTCCGCCAAGGTAATCGAGCGATTGTGGGCGGAATGGGCGGCCCGTCATTCCTTAAATGTGAAGGACATTCTGGCCATCTCACATGGCCGCAGAGCCGAAGAAACCATGCGGCTCATCGCACCGCATCTCACGACCTTGAAGGAGGAGGCTGAGGCGCGCCTCCACGAGGAAGAACAGCAGAGCGAAGGGCTCGTGGCAGTAGCGGGCGCGAAACCTTTGCTGGATAGTATCCCGCAGACAAGGTGGGCCATCGTGACTTCCTGCACTCAGAAGCTGGCTGAAGCACGGCTACAGAGTGTCGGGCTGCCCGTACCGGCGGTGATGATTTCGCAGGAATCCGTATCGCGGGGAAAGCCGCATCCTGATGGCTATCTGGAAGCTGCGCGAATCCTGGGCTGGGCGGCGAAGAATTGTCTGGTGGTTGAAGATGCACCCGTGGGTGTCGAGGCAGGCCGCGCCGCGGGCATGCGAGTCCTCGGAGTTTGCACCACATTTCCCGCAGACCAGCTTTCAGCAGACCTGAATGTTGCGGACCTGACGGAAGTGGCAATCGTTCCGGGTGTGCCACTGACAATCAGGATTGGTGGTGTTTCTCCAACAACGCCATAGGCGCTGCCGAATATAGGGTGGCGAGCGCACCGCCAGATCTTACTGCTTTCGTGCTGCCGGTCATTCAGTGCGCAGTGGCGGGATCTTGCCTTCGAGCTTGTGAAACTCCTGCATCTCATGTTGCGCCTTCTCAGGCTTGCCCTGCTTGCGATAGATGGCGGCAAGACCAAAATGCGCCTGTGCCGCAAGCGAAGTGTCTTTTTCGATCGCGAGCAGGCGGTTCCAGGATTTTTCGGCTAACGCTGTGTTGCCCTCCAGCGAAGCAGCCTTGCCCAGCGAATACAACGTTTCCGGCATGTCCGGCTGCAAATGGTCGGCACGTTCGAGTTCCGGGCGCGCCTCGCGGCCTTTTCCTTGCTGCAACAGCGCGGATCCCAAACGGTAAGCTGCCTCTGCGTTGCCCGGTTGCAGTTTGGTCTCATAGCGAAAGGCCTCTTCCGCTTTGTCCCATTGCGCGGCGCTGGCATAAACCAAACCGAGTTCTACATGCAGCCCAGGTAAATCCGGGCGTTGCCGCAGCGCTTCGGCGTATTCTTTTTCGGCTTGTGGGAACTGCCTGAGCACAAAATAGTTCTCTCCCATGGCCTGGTGGGCCCGGGCGGAATCCGGATAAGCACTCATGAGAGTATCGATGCTTCGCTTGGAGAGCAGCCCGCTGGCGTGACCGAGGTAGTAGAGCAAATCCGGATTGCCGGGGTGGTTGACCAAGGCAGCGCTCAGGTTTGCCACCGCCGCTTCGTAGTGTCCGGTTTCGATTTGCGCAATGCCCAGCGCTTCCAGGGCGTGCACGCGCTCCAGATGGGGAATGGCTTCCTCCGCGTAACCCTGCGCCAGCAAAGCATAGCCCAACTGCAAGTGCGCGGCGTCGAGCTCCGGGCTCAGCTCCAAGGCACGTTTGAGCGCGGCGGTAGCCGCCGGATAATCACGGGTTTCCAGGCAGACTTCGCCGAGATCCAGAAACGCCTCCAACAGGTTTGGATCGCTTTCCGTGGCTTTCCGGAACTCCTTGATGGCCACATCAAACTGGCCTTGCTTGTGCGCCTCAACGCCGGCTTGCATATGTTGAGCGCCCTCAGGCGAAACGTTTTGAAAGGCCAGCCACAAAACTAGCAGTGCGGTGATCACGGATGCTCCGGCTCGCGTATTTTCAAGAACTGATCGGCGGGAACGTCCTTAAGCGTCTGACGCGCCCCTGAAGGCCATAATACCTCTATCTGTGCGGTCTTGGCGTCGCCCAAGCCGAAGTGCACCCGCTTGTCGTTGGAGCAGTTGTAGCCAGCGGTCGAAGTCGCGATGCGCGTCTGGCCGTTCACGCGCACGCGGGCACCATAGCCGTCACGATTGCTGCGCGTGCCCTCTAGTGTTATGGACAGCCAGTGATTGGCACCGCCGCGATTGAGCAACAGGATGGGGGGTCCACCCAGAGTCGTGATGACGACATCCATCCAGCCGTCGTTATTGATGTCGCCAAAGGCCGCACCGCGCGCGGCGATGGGTGTGGTCACCCCGGAATCGGCGATCTCGAAGTGGCCTTTGTGATTCATCGCCAGGAACGGCAGCATCTTGTACTGCAAGGAGGAGTCAATGTCCTGGACGTTGTCGAGCACGTGGCTCTGCGCAGCGAACAAATCCTTCCAGCCGTCGTTGTCGAAATCTTCCAGGGCCACGCCCCAGCCGGAGCTGCCCGACGTCAGGCCACCGAGGCCTGATTCGAGGCTCTCATAGCTGAAAACACCGCCTCCCTCGTTATGAAACAAGCTGAAAAGCTGGCGCGGCAGCACTGTAACGATGATGTCGGGGCGGCCATCGTTATCGTAATCTTGAAAGACGGCCCCCATCCCGGACATAGCCTTGCCGTCCGCCGTGAGCGCCGTCCCGGCATCCAGCGCAACTTCATCAAAAGTGCCGTTGCCGTTGTTGTGGTAAAGATACTGCTGCATGCCGTCGTTGGACACAAAAATGTCCGTGAATCCGTCCTCATCGTAGTCCGCAAACGCCACGCCCAACGCTCGCCCCTTCTTGGCGGCGATCCCCGAACGCTCGCTGACGTCCTCGAACGTGCCGTCCCCACGATTGTGATACAGCAGATTGGTAGTCCTGGGAAATTCACCTGGCGGGCAGTAGGTTTTCCAGTCACCGCCGCAAATCTTGTTGTGATCGGCGTCCCATTCCATATAACGGGTCACGAAGAGATCCAGGTGGCCGTCGTTGTCGTAATCGAAGAAACCCGCGGAGCCTGACCAGCCTCCGCCCGCAACGCCTGCCTTGGCGGTTACATCGGTGAACGTGCCATCGCCGTTATTGTGGTACAGGACGTTCTTGCCATAGTTGGAGACAAACAGGTCGGAATAGCCGTCGTTGTCGTAATCCCCCACGGCCACCGCTATCCCATAGTTGCCATTGCCAGCATTCGCCAGCCCCGCGGCTTGCGTGACGTCTGTGAAGCTTCCATCGCGATTCTGGCGGTACAACCGGTTCCAGTAGCGCGGATCGCTGCGCTCGAAATTCTCCGGAACGTGCAGGCCCTCCGTGACCCGTCCCCCGTTCACGAAAAAAATATCCAGCAGGCCGTCGTTGTTGGAGTCAAAGAGCGCAATGCCCCCCGGCATCGTCTCGATCAGGAATTTCTTCCGGGTCGGCGAGTTCTGGAGGATAAAATCAACTCCCCGGAGTGACTTAACCTCAAAGATGGGAGGGGATGCAGGGGGCAATCCAGCGGGCAGAAAGCCGCCAAAGGCTGGCGCTGTAGCAGCCAGCGTTCCAAGACGCAGAAAATCGCGGCGGTTCAAACTGCGACGCATCCTAGGACGAAGCATTGGGAATTTTGGCACAAATTGCCCCAGGCTGCACCCTGTTAGCGCGTGCGATTAAGAAGTGCGGGGCAATCAAGCAGAAGGTGAGTCCCGTCAAGCTGTCGAACTGTGGCCCGAGGATTAAATTGGGTTGCGGGGGGTGCCCGAAGGCATCCCCCGCTCCCGGGGTGGTTAGAACGAGAACTTCAATCCGAACTGGACGATTCTCGGTAGGTTAGCCAATCCGCTCACCACACCGAAGTTGCCGGCGCCCAGGGACGTACCAGGTGCCGCATATTGGTTGCGGTTGAACAGGTTGAAGAACTCCGACCGGAATTCCAGGTTCAACTTCTGATCGGGTCCGAAGTAGGTCCGCTTAAATATGGCAAAATCGAAATTGATAATGCCGTCTTGGCGGAGAGTCTGGTCCGCGCGCGGCTCATTACCAAAGGTGTAAGGCGCGGGATCAGCGAAGCATGTAGTATTAAACCATTCGCCAGTGGTACGGGGGCCGGTCTTGTCGCATCCGGCTACCTGATCGGGCCGGATACCGCCAGTGCCCGCTCCCAAACTGGAGATAAGCAGCGAGTGGCCATCGGTGATCTTCAACGGGAAACCCCGCTGGAGTGTGGTTACTCCGTCAACTCCCCACCCGGCAATAACCTTGTCCTTGATTCCCGTGGCGTCGGACATGTACTTCTTTCCGTGGCCAAACGGTAAGTCGAGAACGTAGTTGATCACCAGGCGCTGAGGAACGTCTTGCGATGAGAGCGAATACTCGCCCTTCAGGTTATTCCAATCCTGAATGCCGCCCACGCCGCCGTTGCTGGCACCTTCCAGCCATGACGTCAGGGTGTCGGTATTGGAGAGGAGTTTCGAGTTGGTATAGGCGACAAGGAGCGTTCCACCTTCCTTGAACCGCTTGGTGACCGTCAATTGCAGCGAATCGTACCTGCTGCTGCAGCATGGGTCGCCGTACAGGTTAAGCCCGCCAAACTGCGGGTAAGGACGGTCCAACTGCGCCACTTTCAAGCTGCCTGGTCCCAAGGAACCCGGCAAATCGAAATTGAAGGGATAGGTGCCGGCAAAAGGTTGCGCAATCGTCACGGCGGTTGCGCCGCAGGGAAGCGTGGGGCACTGGGCCGCAGCCTGCGCCATGATGGAGTCAGGTAACTGGTTGACGTTGGTGCTGTATTGCTGCAGGTGAACGCCGTGGGCTCCAGCGTAAGCGATGTCCGCGAAGAAGCCGCCTGGGAGTTCCCTTTGGATGTCAAGGTTCCACTGCTGAACATATCCCGGCTTATATCCGGTCCAGTCTGCGGTCGTGGGACCCGAAGCATTCACAAAGAAAGTAGAGACGTCCGGCAGAGGATTGCGCCCTGGAGGGGCATTAAGAGTCGAGACACCCTGGCCAAAAGGTCCCGCGCCGGTGCAGTTAAATGTGTTAAGTGCGGGGGTAGCACCAAGCGTTAGGGTGCACCCGTTTTGGTTGAGCGTGGCCGACGGAGACAATCCGCCATTATTGCTGGCATAGAAGTTCGTCGCGGAATCGTTGACTGCGTCATTGTTGGCGTTGGTCTGGAACGATACATCGTTCGGGATAAAGAATATCCCGTAGCCGGCTCGAAGGACCGTCTTCGGATTGAGCGCGTAGGCGACTCCCAGGCGCGGAGAGAATTCCTTCTTCGGAAGTGGCAGAGCATTTCTACCCGTGTTTATTCCGGTTCCAATCAGGAAGACGTCGCCGGGACATGCGCTTGCTCCCACCCCGCTGCAACCCGTGGTTGAGGAGCTTGTGGCGGCGGGATTGAAGTAGTCCAGCCGGTTATACCGCTCGGACCAGGGGCCAGGCAGTTCATAGCGCAAGCCCAGGTTCAAGGTCAGCTTGTTGTTAACTTTCCAGGTATCGCCGAAGTAAAAGCCCCGGTAGGTCTGCTTTCCGGCGGTCGGTTGAGAAATTCCCACTTGGCCTGTGGTCTGGTTGCCAAAGGCCGCGCCGATGCCCAAGCCGTAACCCAGGAGGAAGTCCGCGTAGTCGTCTCCAGGGGTGGGGCTGGCACCGCCTGCAACTGGGGCAGTCCAGGATCCGTTAAAGGAAATCAGGCCGCCACCAATGTTCGTCTGGTAATAGTTGTCAAAGGTCTGCTCCAACTGGGCACCAAAGGCAAACGTGTGCCGACCATGTATCTTGGTGAATTGTGGAGAGATGTTCCATTGCGTATCCCAGTCCTGGATAGCGCTCTGCCCCTGGCTGCAGGAGATGAGCGTATCGCTGAGGCCGAAGCAAGGGGTCATCGGTGTGCGCTCGCCGTCGGGAACTAGGGGATTGTAGGATGCCGGCCAGCCTTCCTGCGTCATGTCGAAGCCTTGATTGATCGGTTGCCGCAAGTAGTGGTACCGGCTGAAACTGGCGTTGATGCTGGCCGTGAATGTAGAGCTGAAAGCGTCGGTCCAACCGACAGCGATGCTCCTGCTGGTGGTGTCTTCCGCGCAGCGGTCTTTACAAAGGCCAGTTTTGTATGGGTCCTGGGACAGGCTGAGTTCCTTAAAGTAGGTGAACCGGCCAAAGAGGTGCTGGCTGGCGGTGAGGTTTTGGTCCACGCGCACAACGTACTGGTCAATGTCTCCGCCGGTGCTCGCTGAGGCCGTGAAATTGTCGATTACGCCGGGCGCGGAGGTGCTGGGAACGCCCGCGCCTGTGGGGTTGGCAATCAGCTTGTTCATCAGGTAGGCGGACGTCGGATTGATATAGGGCGCATCCGTGATGGGATTCGTGCCCGTGAGATCGTTGCCTGGAATCGCAGTCCTTGTGCCATTCGCAGCTACCTCCAGCGGATTGTAGAGCTGCTGGGCGGGGTTGTTACAAACGCCTGCAGTGAAACCCGCGGTGCACAGGTCAGCAAAATTGCCGGTGCGCTCGGGAACTGTCGGAACAGTGGTAGTGAAAATTGCGCCTGCGCGCTGACGGTATCCTTCATAACTACCAAACACGAAGGTCTTGTCTTTTATGACGGCGCCACCGACGGTGCCGCCAAACTGGTTCTGAGTGTACGGTGGGGTCTTATTCGGCACGCCAGCGTCCACTTCAGAGGCCTTATAAAAGGGATCGTTGGCGTTCAGGATCCTGGCGCGCAAGTACTCGTAACCTTCACCATGCCACGTGTTGGTTCCTGATTTTGTGCTGAAATTGATGACGCCCCCGGAGAATTTGCCCCATTCGGGACCCAGGTTGTTGTACTGCACCTTGAATTCCCCGATGGAATCCTGGGTTGGCACAAGCAACGGCAAATTGATGTAGCCGATATTGAGCGGCTGGCCATCCAGATACTCTGCGCCCTGGTTCGCGAAGGATCCGCCGACCTGGAAATTGCCCAAGTCAAAGGGGTTCTTGCCCACGATGCTGCCGAGCGAGCTTCCTTGCGGAACCACGGAAGGAGACAGTTGCGCGAGATTGAAGACGTTTCGGCCATTCAGGGGGAGTTCGTTGGCCTCGCGCTGGTCAATCACCTGGCCGAGGGAGGAAGTTTCCGGCTGCATCAGCGGCGTTTCGCCGGTGACTTCAACCGTCTGGGTGACTTGGCCGAGTTGCATGGTCATGTCAATGCGAGAAGTCTGCTGCACTTCCACAACGACGTCCGCGTGCGAAGTGTGCTTGAAGCCCGCTTTCTCGGCGTCTACCCGGTAGCGGCCTGGAAACAAGTTCGCAAACTGGTACAGACCATCAGCTCCGGTGGTCTGGGTGTGCTTTTCACCCGTGCCTTGGTTGGTGAGTGTGACTTGCACATCGGCAATGGCTCCTCCGCTGGAATCAGTGATGGTTCCTGAGATGGTTCCATACGTCGACTGTGCATAGGATTGACTGCTGAATCCGCCCATAAAGACAAGACACAGCGCCAATCCCAAAGCAAAAACAAAGCTAGAACGCAAGTTTCTCATTCTTACACGCTCCTGACCTCTTTGAATTGCTGAGTACTGTTACTGCTCGGTGAGACAACCTAACCCCTCATGGGTCCCCGCCAGCGGAACCCTTTCCTTCTACACCATCCCCTCGACAGTTTCCCTTGCCTATTAATACGAAAGGACTATGCAATCTGTACCAGCGATGCTCCCAAGGGCTAAAGAACACATAGCAAAAGGGTGTGCGCAGAACATGCAAAGGCAGTCGAGGGTGCTCAGGGCACTACAATATGCAAAATTGTATCCGGCAGGGCCTACGGATGATTCGCCTCGTTGCGAAGAAGGGCGTACAGGAACGGCTTGCTGGTCGGTTTGTGACTACCACCGCGGGGCTCGACGGTGACAAACACGGCATCGATCTCGGCTAATTCCTTGGGGTCGTCAAACCGCATCACCCAGCGGCGGTTTGATTCGTTGTCCATATAGAGTATGCCCAGATTCTTGGGCGATGGCTGCTCCCCCTGCGGTGTGTCCCGTTGGCCCCAGACCTGGAAGGCACTGGCATTGACCACCCCCGGCTCGCGATCGAGGTCGAAGGCGTAGAAAATCAGGGACTTCCCCTGCGTATAGAAAACCCGGCCGAAAGGCTTCTGCGTGCGGCTGTTGCCATCGACATCAAACACGTCGGTGATGTAGAGCTTTCTGGCCCCCATCAATTCACGGATATCCCGATCGTAACTTAGGAACTGCCCGGTATCCTCGAGGCGGCGTTGTTGATCGCGATTCCTGGCGGTGAGTTCGTCAATCCTGGCCTGCAGGGAGGACGTTTGCACCACGGCGGTATCGCGCTCGGCGCGGAGTCGCACAAGTTCTGTCTGATCATTCGCGTAGGCCTGGCCCATAGCCTGAAGTTGCGCGTTTAAAGAGTCCCGTTGCTGCGATAGGGCTCGCAATTGCGCCTCGGACTGACCGCCGGCGGCTACCAGTTCGCTCGCATGATCCTCCAGCGCACGCAGTGCCGCGCGGAGTTGCGCGAGTTCATGACCTCTTTGCGAGCTTTCCTGCTGCAGTTGGACCAGTCGCTCTGCCTGGGCGGCGGACAATGTCTCTGCTGCTTTCTTCTCGTCTGAAAGCCTTTGAAGCCCACTATCAACAGTCAAAGGCGCCAAGCTGGCGACGTTTCGCGGCTGTGATCGAGCGCCCAGAAGATAGGCTCCATAGGCCACGGTAAGGATGAGGCACGCCGCCAGGGCCATCCTGGCAAAAGCACTCCCCGCCGTCCGGCGCAAGACATCAGGCGGGACCCAAGAGGGCGCTTGACGCTGGCGTCCCCGGCCGACTTCCTGATCCGCCCGAACGCGCGCCAACAATCGCTCGCACGCAAGCGCACCATCCCACCCTACCTGCGCCTGTCTTTCCAGGTACGCGTCCGCAAGGATGGCGATTCCCTGCGAGGTGAGTATCTTGTACTGGCGAAAGACCTCTCGGCATTTTTCACAATGCTTCAAGTGAGCTTGTAATTCGGGCAACTCCGAAGGTTCCAGGCTCCCCGAGGCCGCTAATGCACAAAGCTCTTTGAATTCGTCGTGCTCGTCGCAACCGCCCTGTATCTTTAGCATCGTTTGGTTATCCGAAGCTTCTGCACAAATGCGCTCTTACGCAGGCGTTCCAGACCACGGTAGAAATGGTGCCGCGTATTTCCGAGTTGCTGGTTGAGCTTTTGGCTGATCTCGCGTAAGCCCAAGCCCTCGAAGTAAAACAATTCCAGCGTCAGACGCTCAGCGTCCGGGAGTTCCTCGAAAGCCTTCTCAAGAAATGCCCGGTTCAGCCTGGCCCCGACTTCGCGGTCCAGATCCGTACCGCCTAACACTGTATCGTCCAGCGAACGCAGATCTGTACCAAGGTAAAACCCTCTTCGGGCAAGGTGCGCTTTCCTGTCGAGGGCGCGATGGAGCGCGACCTGCAGGATCCAGTTCTTGACCGAGCCCTTGCTCCCGTCGAAGAGCATGGGTTTCTTGTAGAGGTAAAAAAACGCCTCCTGCACAACATCCTCAGCCTCGCCGTGGTCGCGCACTACGCCGTGGGCAATCCTGAACACCAGGCGAGCGTAACGGTCGAAGAGAATCTCCAGAGCGCCTGAGTCGTGCGACTGCAGGCGGGCCATTACTTCCTTATCGCTGGGAACGCGCCGTTCGGGAACTTCCGGCAGGGTAGCCGGGCGCTCCTGGCTTCTAGTTAAGGCAATGGGAATTGTAAGCGGGCGTCGCTGCGGAACAGAACTCATGCGTTGGTCCCCACTGATCGTTGAACGCCATATTGCTGATAGCATCAGCAACGCACCCTCGGCTTCGACGAACTCCCCCGTCGAAAGTCCTGCTTGTATTTAAGACCATACACCAGTTGCAGTTAAGTGGGAAGATCTTTTGATGCGAAAGAACCTAGGCCCCAGGTGGGGCCCGATACATTGGTACAGAATCATCGGCAAATGCGTACAAATTAAAATCCGAGCGCTGTCATTTGCTTCCTGCCCTAGAACAAGAACTTAAGCGCAAACTGTACCAACCGCGGGTTTGTTCCCTGCGCGGTTGCCGTGATGACTCCAAAATTCGGATTGTTGGCGATACAGCAAACCGTGTTTGGCGGAGCGAATTGCGTTCTGTTGAAGATGTTGAGGAACTCTGTGCGGAACTCCACGCCCAACCTCTCGTCGCTGCCGAATCTTGTCCTCTTGAAGATCGCCACGTCAAAATTTGCAATTCCATCCGAACGCAAGCGAGGGTCAACGCGCGCCTCGTCGCCGAACTTGAAATCAGCAGGCGCCACAAAACACGCGGTGTCAAACCATCCCCCCAGCCGGGAGGTGGCGCTGCCAGTCACCCTGGAATTGCAACCGGCTACCGCATTGGGGCGCGAACCTCCGCCGAATAGTGTGGTTCCGTTAGTCTGCCCGTTCGCCAATACCAGCGGGAAGCCTCTCTGGAAGATGGTCACACCGTCAACTCCCCACCCTCCCACGATCTTGCCCAATGTTCCCCCGGCACTCGGGAGATACCTCTTACCTTTGCCGACAGGAACATCGAGAACGTAGCTGATGACCAGGCGCTGAGGAACGTCTTGCGAAGATAAGGAACGCTCACCGCGTAGATTGTTGTTGTCTTGAATCCCTCCCACACTGGACTCCAGCCAGGCCGTCAGCGTGTCCGTGTCGCTGATGAGTTTCGCGTTGGTGTAAGCGATCAACAACGAACCGGCCTCCGCAAAACGCCGCTGCACCGTGAGCTGAAACGAGTGATAGATGCTGTCGTAGGACCCTTGGCCGGCAAGCTGCAGGCTGGTGTACTGGGGATACGGACGGAGAAGCTGTCCGACGGTCGTTGTGGGCCCCGTGAGCGCCAACGCCTGGCCATTGACGAAAAATGGATTCGGCGTCGGCTGCACCAGGGTCACATTCTTTCGGGGATCCGGAAGCGAGGGGTTGACTTGCGAGGCGGCCTGCGCAAGTAAGGTGTCGGAGATCTGATCGATTTGCTGGGAATACTGCGGCAGGTGAGTGCCCTTGGAACCCACATACGCCACCGACACAAAGAAGCCCGCCGGGAGTTCCCGCTGCACGTCCAGATTCCACTGCTGCACGTAGCCCGCGGGGTGGTCGCTGGGATTCGCTTCGGTGATGGACTGCACGACTTGGGTCAGGTATTGCTGCGTCCCCGCAGTGCCCAGGCTGCGCCCTGGGGGTAGCGCAATTCCCGCGGGGAACGGCAGGGCGATGGTGTTTACCGGGTGGGTCCCGTCCACGGTTCCGGTATAGGTTGTAGTTCCGGCGTTGACCATATCGTTCAACGGATTCGAGGCGAACGACACGTAGTTCGGAATCCAGAAAATTCCGTAGCCGCTGCGGACGACCATTTTCGAATCGATGCTGTAAGCCAGGCCAACGCGAGGAGAGAAATCGATCTTCTCGAGAGGGATGTTGTTGCGGTGGCCGGGGCTTACCAGAAATACGTCTCCCTTTACGGGAGGTGCCTCCGCTGGAAGAGACTGCGTCAGGTAATTCGTCGCCGCGGGGTTGAAATAGGAAAGCCTGTTAAACCGCTCGGACCAGGGTCCCTGCAGGTCGTAACGCAGTCCCAAGTTCAGGCTGAGCCTGTTCGTCGCGTGCCAGGAATCTTCAAAATACAAAGCCCGGTAAATCTGCTGGCCCGCGGTGAAAGCGGGAACAACAGCCTGGGCAAAAAAGTGGTTTTCTAGATTGTTGAAATTGTCCGCATAGCCGAGCAGGAAATCAGCGAACGAAAAACCCGTCCCGGAGACCCCGGGCAAGGAGGTGAAGCACGCCTGTCCGGAAACGCAGAAGTCAAAGGACCCGCTGGCGATGTTGGACTGCGCGTAGTTGTCGCGTCCGACTTCGAACTGGAATCCCAAATGGTATTGATGGCGTCCGCGCAACATCGACAGGGACGGCGACATATAGTATTGCGTGTTGCGGTCCTGAATAAAACTCTGGCCCTGGGTGCACATGATGCTGTCCGCAAAGTTCGCGACGCAAGGCGTCGGCGGCGTGCGCATCTCGGAGGGCACCGCTTCGTTATAGCTCGCCGGCCAACCGATCGTGGTCAAGTCAAAACCGGAATTCACGGGACTCCGGTTATAGGTGAACCGGCTGACGCTGGCATTGAACCCAAACACGGTAGTCGGATTAGTGCCGTAGGTGTAGCCGGCAGCGAGGGCGTTGCTGTGGTAATCCTCGGCACAACGGTCCGCGCACAGGCCGTTTTCCAACGGATCTATGGGCAGGTCCAGAACATGCCAGTAATTGAAACGCAAAAACAGCCTCTGTTTATTCGTGAGGTTATGGTCGAGGCGCGTGACCACCTGGTTGTGGTCACCCCCGGTTGGGGCGGCGGTGGTGAAGTTGTTAGTCGTCACGCTCGGGTGGTTGGGCGCCGGCCAGAGGTCCAGTAGTTTCGCAGAAGTGCCATTGATCCGGTTCTCCGGAATAACATTGCTCGGAAATGGCGTGGGCGTGGCGGTGCTCCCCGGGCAAGCTCCTTGTGCGTTCACGATTCCTCCACAGGGGTCGTAAATCTGATCGATCACAACCGGGTTGCCGCTTGCGTCCACGCCTCGATCGTTGCAAATACCCGCAGTGAATCCCGACTTGCATATTTCCGAAAAATTGCCGGCTCTCTCTTGTGCGTCGGGAACCGTGGCCGTGAAGGGCTGGCTCGTCCGCAAACGGAATCCCTCCGCGCTGAGAAACCAAAACGTCCTGTTCCGCCCCCCAAGGTGCGGAATGTTCAAGGGCCCGCCGGCATTCGCTCCGAACTGGTTTTGAACCCAGGGGGGCCTCGGCTTGCCGTCGGCATTCAGAAAGAAATCGTTGGCATTGAAGATTTTGTTGCGCAGGTATTCATAGGCTTCGCCGTGAAGAGAGCTGGTGCCGGCCTTGGTGCTGAGATTGGTGACTCCCCCGGAAAACTTGCCCCACTCCGGTCCGAGATTGCTGGTCTGAACCTTGAATTCCTGAATGGAGTCCTGCGTCGGAATTAAAATCGGCAGATTAATGTACCCGATGTTCAGCGGCTGGCCATCCAGGTACTCGGCGCTCTGGTTCCCAAAAGAGCCGTTGACCTGATAGTTTCCCCATCCAAACGGATTCACTCCCACCGGCGTCCCCGTGGAACTCCCCTGGGGAACTACCGATGCCGCCAATTCGATCAAGTTAAATACATTGCGGCCGTTCAGCGGCAGTTCATTGACTTTGCGGCGTTCCACCACCGTGCCCACCGTCGAAGACTCGGTATCCAAAAGAGGCGCTCCGCCGCGCACTGTGACGCTCTCTGACGCGGAACCCAGCACCATTTCAAAATTGATTTCCAGGGCGTCCTGGACGTGCAGAACGAGATCCGATTTGATGACCACCTTGAATCCCAGCTTTTCCACTTCGATGCGATACGTTCCAGGAGGCAGGTTGGTCACGTAATAACTGCCCGTTTGGTTCGTAATGGTTTCGTAATGGATGCGCGTGCCCGAATTGATAACGATGACTTTCGCCGCCGGGATGACCGCCTTGGTCGCGTCGGTTACGCGGCCCGTCAGCGATGCGCTTGTCGACTGCGCCGCGGCACGGGCAAAGCCCGAAAGAAGAATTACAATGATGACGACCAGAGCCCGCAAGGCCTTTACCCCGCACGGCAAGTGAAAGCGGAAAACTCCGGCGCAAGCTGTTGAATGAGTCTTCATGATTGGCAAGGAGAGCTGAACGAGAGAGCGTGCGCGTTCGCCTAGCTGGGTGAACGCTCTGCGACAGCTTTCTCTTGCATCCATAATTTCGTGATCTCTTCCAGCGAGCGGCCCTTCGTTTCGGGGATCAACCAGCCGACCAGAATGACCGTCAACAATGCTCCCGTGCTGAAAACCCAAAAAGTGCCGTCCGATCCCAAATGCTTCTGCATAATCGGAAACAGTTGGTTGCCCAGGTACCCCACCAACCAGAGCGCGGTTGTGGCGATGGACATGCCGCGTCCTCGAACCTTTGTAGGATAAATCTCCGAAATGATAACCCAGCAAGCCACGCCATTACCAAACGCGTGACCTGCGACGAAGCTCATCACAAAGATCAAAACGGCCAGGCCACTGCCGTGAACGTGATAAAACCAGCCAACCAGGGCAAACGAGACAAACTGGAGCCCCGTGCCGGCCAGGATCAGTGTCTTGCGTCCGGCGCGGTCCACAAGCCACAGGGCGAAGAGGGTGAACACGAGATTGATGAGACTCACTAATACGGATTGGAAGAACGCATCGCTGGTCGCGGTTCCGGCAGCGCGAAAAATCTCCGGCAAAAAAGAAAAGAGCGGGGTGATTCCGCTGATCTGTTGCAGCGCTGCCAGCATGATGCCCAGCAGCAGCGGGCGCCGGAATGTCGTGAAAAGTTCGGAGATGTGCCCCTCTTCACTCGCCAGCGCGTTCTCGATTTCAACAGCCTGGAGCCGGGCAGCGTCAGCGCCGTTAATCTTGGCCAGAACACCCATGGCCTGATCTCGCCGGCCCATTTTCATCAGCCAGCGCGGGCTTTCGACCGCCGGCAGAATCATGATCCCGAACAGAATCGCGGGCACTGCACCTGCGAGAAACATCCAGCGCCAGCCCGTGGAAATGTTCCAGGTTTCGTCGCCCAGGCGCTGAATAAGCATGTTGACAAAAACGGCGGCGAGAATCCCAACCACAATCCCCAACTGATAGAGCGTTACGCAGCGGCCGCGAACCCGCGTCGGAGCAATCTCCGCAATGTAGTTTGGAGAAAGCACTGAAGCCGCCCCGATGCCCACGCCGCCAATCAGCCGCCAAAGAACAAATTGGTGAAGGTCCGCGGCAAAGAGGATGCCGACGGAAGAGAGCACGAAGCACAGGGCGCAAAGCGCGAGACCCTTTTTCTTGCCGAGAAAATCAGCGACGCTTCCAGCGGCCGCGCATCCCGCAATGCATCCCACCAACGCGCACCCCGCGGCCCAGCCCACGCCCGCAGCGTCCAAGTGAAACTTTTGGCTCAAGAAACCAATGGCGCCGCTGATTACGATGTTGTCGTACCCAAAAAGCAGGCCCCCGAAAGTGGAGACCGTGGCCGCGATAATGAGAGGGACACGCGAATGTGCGTTGAGAGCTTGGCCGTTCAGGTTAGTTGTCTCCACGAGTAGTGGGCTCCAGTTCTGCACTGCGTTTCTGGGGAGACTCGATGGCCGCCTTCGCCGCCAGCATAAAACCCAGCGTATGCGCCATGCCCGCATGCCAGGGCGCTGCGCAGGTCATTTGCGGCGTGTGGTCGGGAATCACCACACCGTCGAAGCAGTTGCGGCAAAGAATCGCGAGAATGCGGATCATGTCCACATCGCCTTCATCGATGAAGGTTTCGCGATAGTGCGGCACTTTCCCCACGACATTGCGGAGATGAATGTAAGCGATCTTGTCTTGTTTGCTGTACTGGTCCACCGCTTCGTAAATGTCGCCTTCCGTCATCTCGGCTAGGGTTCCCACGCAGAGTTCCAGGGCGTTACTCCGGCTAGGGACCAGGTCAATCATTCTTTGATACATGTGCGGTTGATAAACCAGGCGCGGCTGTTGGCGCATTGTCGGCATGGGAGGGTCGTCAGGATGAGCGGCGAGTCGCACCCCCGACTGCTCGGCCACGGGAATAACTTCTTCCAGGAATCTTTGCAATCGCCGCCAAAGTTCATCATTAGAAATTGCCGGCAAGTTCCCGGCCGATGCATTGCGGTCATATACCATATTCCAAACCGTCCCATTGGGGATCGGCACGTCCTCCGCCGCACCGTCCATCCCCACGGTGACGGCGTGGCCGCGTCCCTCAGGAACACTTATTCGGCCGCAGACTCCCGCGATGCTGAAGTTGTAGCCAAGTACCGGGATGCCGGCCTCCCCCAGTCGACGAATGAGGGTCTTCACTTTTTCGATCTGTTGCGGACGTTGGGGACCGTCAAGGAGAATATCGTGCCAGTGCGCCGGATCGATATTCTCGATCGCGGCGAGGACCAATCCCCCTTCCTCGATTTCATCGCGAAGCGTCCTGAGTTCCTTGACCGTCCAAAGCTCATTCGGATTTCCGGCAAATCCCCAAGGTTCGTATTTTGAGCCGGTGGGCTGATTGTTGCGCGGGTTGGAGGAACCCTGGTTAAAGTAATCGACCAGATGGACGACGACGTGAGTACAACCGGCCTGGCGCGCGAAGTCGTAATAGTCGCGCGTCAGCATGTGACGGTAGAGGCCGAGGCCAATCTTCATAGGCGGTTTCCAATCCCCACGCCATAATCCGGCCTGAGGATTCTCCATTTCTTACATGATTCCGTACTTCGCGAATGCTTCAACCGCACTACTTCCTTCCTCGATGGCCTTCCTCACCAGCTTTTCTCCGCGCGCCTTTTCCAGTGCCCGAGTAAACACCTCGGTTTCAGCTTCGGCGGGAACCACCAAAACCCCATCCACATCGCCGAATAGAATATCGCCGGGACGCACGCGCACCGCTCCAATCTCAATGGGAATGCGAAAGTCGACTACTTTGTAGCGCGGGGCCGAGTCTTGTCCATAGGAACCGAAACCGAATGTGGGAAAGCTCATATTGAGAATGGCTTTGGTATCTCTCACGTAGCCATTCAACACGGCGCCGCGACTGCCGAGTTTCCGGGCTCGCGTGCTCATCAATTCTCCCCACAGCGCGTTGCGAGGCGAGGAACCCGTGTTGACATAGACCTCGTTCTTGCGAAGGTCATCGAGCGCTTCCAGCATCAGGCCGAACGCGATCTCCATCAACTTGTTAGAACTGCCGGAAATTTTTTCGGCGAACACATCCACCGAGAGAACCGGCATGGCGCGGCCGACCACAACCATGTCCTGCTGGAGAGGCTGAATCTGTGGCGGCAAGAATTGGTGCTGCAGATCCAACTTGTCCATCACATCGCCTACGACGCACGTGAAAAGCTCGCGCTGCACGATGGCGAAGAGTTCGTCGTCGGAGTTCCACAACCTCGCCCCGCTCATTGGCCGCGCGCCTCCTTGATTTTTTCCGTGATGGTCCGGGCAAGCTTCGTAATTGACGCAAAGTCGCCTGTTTTTGCTCCCGCCGTGAGGTTGCCCCCAACCGCAACGGCAACCGCACCGGCGCGGATCCACTCTGCGACATTTTCCAGGCTGACGCCACCCGTGGGCATCAACGATGCCTGGGGGAGGGGCGCTCTCACCGCCTTGACGAATGCCGGCCCAAGGAGTTCGCCGGGAAAGATCTTCACGATGTCCGCGCCGCACTCCATGGCCTCCACCACTTCGCCGACTGTCCCAGCCCCGGGCATGTAAGGGACTTGATAGCGATTGCAGAGTCGCGCGGTATCCGGATTAAGTGAAGGGCTGATCACATATTGAGCGCCCGCGAGAATAGCGATGCGTGCCGTTTCCGGATCGAGGACCGTGCCCGCGCCCACCAAAATCTGGCCCGAGAATCTTTTCGCCAGATGCTCGATCACTCCGGTCGCCCCCGGCACAGTAAAGGTGATCTCCATGGCAGCGACGCCCCCGAGAGCGCAAGCTTCGGCGATGCGAGCTGCCTGGTCAGGACTGTCCGCACGGATCACGCAGACCAGACCGGAAGCGACAATTTTCCCTAATACTTCTAATTTCTTAATCGCCATGAGACCCATTTCCTCCGCTTGGCCCCGCATCGTTCGAATTCCTTCGAGGCTTAGCCTACCTCACCAGCGCAGCGGGTGCACGCGCTCTCATTCAAAGAAAGGTTCGCCCTTGCGAGCGTAGCGCCGTGCGACCTCTTCATTCAACTTGACGCCAAGGCCGGGCTTCTCCGGGATGGGAATGAAGCCCTTCTGAATAATTGGTCTTGGCAAACCCTCGACCAGGTCGCTCCAAAAAGGAACATCGGAGGCATGAAATTCCAGCGCAAGAAAGTTTGGGATCGCGGCGCAGAAGTGCACCGCAGCCAGAGTACCGACCGGACTGCTGATGTTGTGCGGAGCGATGGGCATGGCGTGCGCGTCGGCAAAGTGGGCGATGCTCTGCGCCACGCACAAACCCCCGACTTTCTGAAGATCGGGAGTGACAACACTCAGTGCGTGTTGCGCGATGATTTCCTGAAAGCCTTCAAAGAGGTGGAGGTTTTCCCCGGTTGCGATCGGCACTCGCACCTTCGAGCTCACATCCTTGAGCGCGGCTGTGTTGTTGGGGGGAACCGGATCTTCCAGCCACATTAGTCGGAAAGGTTCCAGCGCGTGGGCTACTTTGACGGCATCGCTGGCGTTGTAACGCCAGTGGCAATCTGCCGCGATGTCGGTATCTTGCCCCACCGCGTCGTGAACTGCGCCAATCAAATCCACCATGTGATCAATGGCGCGATTGCTGAGCACACGATTGTGCGGGTCGCCGCCGTAGGTGCCGGGCACATCCAGATCAAACTTCAGGGCTGTGAATCCTTCCGCCCTCTTTTCGAGAGCGCGCCGGCGATATTCGTCGAAAGAAGAAGCAGCTTCTTCGCCCGTTTCGCCGTAGTAATCTTTTGCGGCGTGCGCGGGGCCCTTTGCGTCCCAAGAGGCTCGGCGGGAACGCAGCACCTCGTCCAACGACTCCAGGGCTTCGCCGCCGTGGCAATCGGCATAGATGCGGACTTGATCGCGAAACTTTCCTCCCAACAGGCGATAGATGGGCACATCGAGCCATTGGCCCAGTACATCCCAAAGCGCGGCTTCGATGCCGCTGATGGCGTTGTAAACGAAACCCGCGACCGAACCCGCGCCAGAGGTTGCCAGTTGCATCTTGCGAAATAACCGGTGAATGTCGCGCGGGTCCTCACCCCGAAGCAGCGGCTCGAGCGAGCGCAGGGTGGAGGTAAGACCGGGAGCGAAAAAACACTCCCCGAGGCCGGTGACGCCCTCATCGGTCTCGATGCGGACAAAAGTCCAGTCGAAATTCCCTTCTACAACCGCGGTCTTGAGACGGGTGATTTTCAATTGTTCAGCCTTTCTTTTTTCATCAGCCGCGGCCGGGCCGGATCACTGCCACACGCCGACTCGATTCCGCCGCACGAGATTCGAACTGTGTAAGAATATTCTTTGCCTGCAATCCTTTATTCCCGCCTAGATTAGCGGTTTAGTTTTTGCTTCACAACTGTTCAAAAGTTGGCCGCAGTCGATATTGGAGGCAGGATGAGACATCTGGAGAAAGCTTTCGACATCGCATATTATGGCGAGCGTGCATTTGTGAAACGGCGCGGGTATTCCCTTTAGGCAAGACGCGAGTTACGCGGAGAGTAATGGGGAGTGACCGGCAGATGAAAGCGTGACGAGGGAGCCCATGGAGAATGCGATGACTACCGTAACGTTTGGCGAAGTGATGCTGCGCCTTACGCCGCCCGGCTTCGAGCGCTTTTTGCAGAGCCCGCAATTCGTGGCCACGTTCGGCGGGGCCGAGGCGAATGTCGCGGTAGCTCTGGCCGGCTGGGGCTTGCCCTCTGTCTATGCCACGGTTCTTCCAGAGAAGAATGCGCTCGCGGACGCGGTGATCAGCGAACTGCGGCGTTTCAGCGTGGACACTTCCAGGATCGTGCGCGGGAAAGGGCGCCTGGGAATTTATTTTGTGGAAACAGGCGCAAATCAGCGCCCCTCAAAAGTCATATATGATCGCGAATTCAGTGCCATCGCCATGGCCAAGCCGGGAGACGTCCATTGGGACCAAGTATTTCAAGGGGCCGGGTGGTTCCACATCACGGGCATCACGCCTGCGATCAGCGAGTCCGCGGCGGCACTGGCGCTGGAGTCGGTGCGCAAGGCCCGGGAGAGCGGTATTACGGTATCCTGCGACCTTAACTTTCGCAAAAATCTGTGGAAGTGGGGGAAGCCTGCCGCCGCGGTGATGCGTGAAATCCTCAAGCATGCGGACATCGCCATAGCCAACGAAGAAGATGTGCAAATGGCGCTGTGCATCAAGGTGGATGTGGATGTCACTTCCGGCAAGCTCGATCAGGCACAGTACGAAGCGCTGACGGGCAAAGTGCTTTCCGAATTCCCGAATCTGAAAGCCATTGCCATCACGTTGCGGGAGTCCAAAAGCGCCTCTCACAATGGCTGGTCGGCGTGCCTGAATGACCGGGAAAAATTCCGGGTGAGCCGCGCCTACGAGATCACTCACATTGTGGACCGGGTTGGCTCAGGGGACAGCTTCGCCGCCGGGCTCATTTACGGGTTGCAAAAGCTGCCCACCCACCAGGATGCGCTCGAATTCGCGGTTGCAGCGAGTTGCCTGAAACATTCCATCCCCGGGGACTTTCACCGTTGCAGCTTGGATGAGGTCGCAGCACTGCTTAAAGGCGGGGGATCGGGAAGAGTGCAGCGATAAGCCGCGATCAGATTTTACTGCTGCCGGATTTTCCCGTCAGCGGTTAAGCGCACTAAATAGCGACGTGCCGTCGAGGCTTCCGGGCCATCGCTGTGGTTCTTCAGCAGGTCTCGCAATACCGCCGCTGACTCCTCATACCGCCCCACCGCTGCGAGTGCCTGAGCAACCAGCAAAGCAACGTGCGGCACCTGCCCGTTAGACTCCGCTTGCGCTTGTTGCGAGAATTTCAAGGCTTCTTCATACCGTTGGCTGTGATAATACGACTGCGCCAGTGACCAATGCGTCTCCCAGCCGCTGGCCGCGTCCAGTTGCACCGCCTTTTCGAGTGGGGGAATAGCCTCTGCGTATTTCTGCTGGTTGCACAACGCCATGCCCAATGCCCCCAAGGCGCGCGCACTGTTTGGGTCAATCTGCGTGGCTTTCTCCAGAATGCTTTGCGCCTTTGTCCACTCGTGCTTTTTCAGATTCAGCACACCCTGCATGTAAAGCACGTTCGGATTACCGGGAGCAAGTTGCATGGCCTGGTCCAGGGCTTTCTCCGCCTCGCCCAGCTTGTCGTCTCTCAGAGCCTGCATGCCTTTGTCCAGGGCTTCCTTGGCCTTGGGCGCGAGTATCGGACTCCCCCCTGCCCCCGATGCAAGACGCGCGGATGTCTCCCGCTGCAGGTCTACCTCCAGTTGGACCTTATCCGGCTCGGGGACCTTCACGGTGTTTTGTCCCGATAGGTATCCAGGCGCATCCACAACGACAGTAAAATTGCCCAGATCTCTAATGGTGAAGGAGATCCGGCCATTTGTTGTCGAGCCCTCGTCGCAAGGGGTGCCGTTCAAAAAGAGTTTCACGTTCGCGGGCACGGAGAGGAACTCTCCGGAGCTATCGCGGATGGTGACCTCGATTACCACCTGCAAACCGCGAGGATCCCTACCCCGACCGGGGTTGGTCTGACATCGGCTCACAAGTGGGCACAAGAAACTACAAATGAGGATCGGCAGGAGAAATTCCCCAATTCGCCGCAGCACGCGTTGGTCAAAGTAGTGCATACGTGCCTTGAAAACTACCCCAAGCCTGGTCATCCGAACCTGGGGCAGAGTCTTGTCTCGCGTCGGGACCATGCTAGTGGAGCCGCCTCGATACTACGCCTTCGAGCGTGAGGTGGCTGGGAAATTATTCGCCGCCACGTTGCGTTCACTTTGAGGCATGCGGCGCGCGGCGAGTGCGCCGTGACGGATTATCCCCCTGGCCAGGATTTGCAAGACGTTGGGTTGCAAATGGAGGAAAGCGGTGCCACTTAGGCGTGTAGTGCGGACCCTCCCCCCCTGTTTTTTGTAAGTGTTGATTCTAATGGGGGATAAAATCGTTTGTTTTCAACCACTTTTGAAAGTGTTGATTCTGCTGAGGGTTAGCGAAGGGTTTTCGATAAGTGCGGATTCCAAAGCACTTGCCGAAATGGCACGCGCGGTGAGTCCCTTGCTGACAAGTCCGGTAGACCAATGCGCCTGCCCTCTATACACACTTAATTATTATACTATATTATTTATATCTGTCAAGGGGAGAATGGTCTTAGAGCCTCACCTCTGGGCCACCTTTCTCCTTCCCTTTTGGGGGTTCAGATCGCCCAGCATGGCGCGTCGTAGCAGGGCATTTGCCCGGGTCTGATAGCCCCTGCCTTGTCGCCGCAGCCAAGCGATAATATCGGCGTCCAGGCGAAGCGTGAGCTGCTGCTTCAGTGGGCGATAAAAGGGATTGCGCACCGCGTTTTGCCAGAACTTCTCCGTCAATTCCGGAATGTCGGACGTGTTGACCTCGCTGTCAGGCCGCCGCGAGAGCTATTCCAGGCGCCGTTTGCGCCCCGCCGTGAGGCGGCTACCCGACAGATTCTTTCTTACGATTTTCGTCATAGCGTTGGCGCTCCTTCCGGACCGCTCTTCGAGCTGAGATGATGCGAGTGATCTCGTCCTGTTGTTCGAATGACATAACGTCAGAAACGTAGTTACACAAACGTAGTGTCCGGCGCGGTTCGTGAGATGCTTAGGAAGGATTTACCACCGAGCTTCGCGGGATATAGAAACGTAACGCGCATTGTCATCCCGAGCGCAGCGAGGGATCTGCTTTTGCCTGAGGGCAAGTTACAGCAGCCACGGGGCGGACGATTGACGTTTCGCATCAACTCGGCTCCAGACCCGCACCCTTTGAAAACCAGGACTCAAAGGGTCCGGCACGCAGATTCTTTCTATGACTTTACGCCTGTGCCAGCTGCCTCCCCTTGATTTCCCTCAACGGGGGATCAGGATTGGCACGCCATTTGTTGTGAGCTGGGTCATCAAAGACGGAAGCTGCGAGAACGCTGAGTCGATTGCGGCCTTGTCGAAAGCATTCGGAAAGTTCATATGTCCCACAAGATTGCGAGGCACGCGGATGGCTTCCAGGGTGGCAATCCAATTGTAGATGTCGGCAACTACTGGGAGGAATTGGTGGCTGTTTGCACGAAGAATCTCGGTGAGATCACTTAGGAAAATGAGGTGGATGTCCTGGACACCGGGGCTTGCGTTTCTTGGCCTCGCCGCATAGTGGGCACGGAAGCGGGCCGCCTTCAATACCACATTTGGGTCGACAGCAAGATTCCACCAATTGGGTCCTATCTGCTGCGTAAGAACTGAATTGGTCACTATCCTAACGGTGTTTTCGATCGCGTAAAGTTTCCAGTAGAGCTTGGAGCCAATGTACCGACCGCATCTGTCGATACGCTCGAGCTTAAAAGATGCATTCCGGAAATCTCGTACCAGCGGCATTGCTATTTCTTCTTTTTCTTTCTCATTGCATATAGATTTTGGTGAACTACTGCTGCATTCGTCTGCAGCAGGTCCGCGATCTCAACAGCCGTGAACCCAGCCACGCTCAACTGCAGAGCTTTTTCTGCTTGCGTGGCCCCTTTCATACCCTGCAAGAGAAGCAGGGCCATTATTTTGTCAGTGCGATTACTCTGTTCTAGTTTCATGCTCGCCTCCTCTGCTGCCCGCGTAGGTTTGAGGTTAGGGTTCGGACCGTAGCAGGTGAGGTATTCAAAACATCGGCAATGGTTTGGTTGTCTAGTCCTGCCATTTTCAGGATTCTTGCCCGTTCTGTTGTGCTCTTATCTGCTGCAACTTGTATGCTCACGACTCGTGTAAGTACTTCGACCTTCTCGATCAGGTCGCGCAGCAATCCCTCCGTGCTTTCGCCTTGTCTTTGTGGCATGTGGGACTCTCCGTATCTAGACGTTTCAAATATCGTGACGGAACATTGGACGTGGCCGGCGCCCATGGGCATGCGCGACCTCGACCGGCATTCTATCGATTTGCCCTTGGAAGATGTTTGAGGATGCCGCTGACACGGCCCATATCGCAGCCCAGAATCTTACGAATGTCGTTCTGAGGCACCTTGGCAAGGCCCAGTTGGACAATCAGAATGTTTTTCAGGATGTCTGCTATTTCCTCTTCTGCAGTCGCGGTTTTCTTTCTCGCCATGTTCGTCTCGCCTCCTAACTGTTGATGAAGATAGTACAATGTTTAATGTGCAGTCAATCAGCCAGTTAGGCAGGGTAAGACTTCTTCTGGGCTAACTGGCGGGCGGCCCGGTCCTAACGGTCTGGCAACTTCTGGCATCGTTGACGCACTGAGAATCTAAACTGGATAGTCTCACGGCAAGTGTCGTTAGACGGAGGGTGACCCACTCTTGGCCTGTCGGCGCGGGTCTTGGGTTTGGGTTGGAGGACGTACACGTAAAGCACCAAGGGAGATGGCGAGCCTGAGAGGACTTGAACCTCCAACCTTCTGGTTCGTAGCCAGACGCTCTATCCAGTTGAGCTACAGGCTCGTGTAAATAGATTAGCATAGCGATGGAAAAATCCAAACGAGGCGGGCGTGCAGGGCGGGGCACGCAATCTAAAATCTGAAGTTGAGGAGGGATTCCTCCGCTCCGGGACGGCAAAAGGTGCCGTCCCTCCGGTCGGAATGACAAATTTTAGGAGGTAGATGTGGGAGAGTCCGAGGGAGGAAAACCCAGGAACCGACCTGAAGGTCGGCCACTACAAAAGCAAAAGCCAACCCAGGAGCGGCCCGCTTCGGAAGGACGGGCCCTACACAGGCAAGAAAAACGGAAGAACGGTCTCGAAACATCTGCAATCCTGCCGAGATGGGGCGCAGCGTGCTGCGCCCCTACGAAAACAAGAAACCCAAGAGCGGCCGGTCTAAAGATCAGCCACTACACTGGATTCACGAAGCTTTTGCCGTGGGCTTCGGCACCGCGCCAGAGCAGAACGGCCAGCGCCGCGATCGTTACGACCTCAAAACTCGCCAGGGCCCACTGATAGCCGAACCTTCCTCGCAGCGCGAACTCCAGATTGTTCGTGGGCGCGGCAAACAATATCCCCAACTGGTAGGCGAAGCCCGGGATCAGCCCGCGCGCTGAGTCCGCCGCCAGCTCGTTGAGGTGCACGGGAATCACGCCCCACGCTCCCTGCACGCCCATCTGCATCAAAACGGCCGCGGAAATCAACAAGGGAATGCTCCAGCCAAACGCCCAGAAGGGGATA
>Ga0209517_10001377_pt1 | contig 37114 bp, 30 predicted proteins | sample PeaSoiMetSII2010_FD_187695 | JGI IMG/M metagenome (GOLD analysis project Ga0209517, IMG submission 187695) | Peat soil microbial communities from Weissenstadt, Germany - SII-2010 (SPAdes) (version 2) | ecosystem: Environmental > Terrestrial > Soil > Wetlands > Peat | place: Germany... | reverse complement strand
CCTGGATTTCTCACCAGAAAGTCGGAAGGGCGGGGCTTCAGCCCCGCCGTTCGAGAGTTTTGGAATCGTTCCCCGTGTTTCGCGGCCCGCGCAGTCCGTCGGCCGACGGACTGTGCGGGCCGCGAAACAGGACGATGGGCGTAGGCACTGTTGCGGCAGGGCTAAAGCCCTGCCCTTCCACACGCCGACGAAAGAGATGGTGAGAAATCCAGGTTAGGCCCTGAAGCCACGTTGCCTCAGGGGCTAAAGCCCCCAATGACAAGTCGTTTTCCATGGCGGGGCTGAACAGGCTGCGGAAAAACGCCGGAATGCTGTCATTCTGAGCGAAGCGAAGAATCCCAGCAGTTGCAGTTTCAACGAACTACGGAGATCCTTCCTTCGTTTCACTCAGGACCGCCTTCGGCTCCGCAGGATGACAGTCCGAAGGGTTGTTCCGCAGCCTGTGACGCCCCGCCCTTCCCAGGGGCGTGGCGATAAATCCCGGCAATAGATGCGAATAAGCTGCAGGGGTTCCTTGCCCCGACAAGTCACGGCTCGAATGACACAGGTCGGTGGCGGCTGACTTCTTTCCCGCGCAAAAGTCTCCCAATTTGCTTGTCATGTTGCTCTGCTATAATAAGCGACGGCGCCTTGGGGCGGGCGCTTGCGGAGGCTTGCTATGAGTTCACGATCCATTCCAGATTTGTTAACGCGGCATAAGTCGGTTTTCGAACTTTCCAATGGCGGAACCATTGTTCTGAGAAATCCCCAGAAATTCGTGAGCCAGACACTCGACCAGTTGGTGACCAACGCGGTGTTTGGAGAAACTGAAGAGGTGCGCAACGGGGCGCGCTGGATCATTCGCCGGGCCGGATTGGAACTGGGCGTCATTCCCTCTTCCATCCAGGGCCTTTATGAGGCCCGCGCCCGGAAGGAGTGCAAGGGCTTCACGGTTCCCGCCATCAATATTCGTGGCCTGAGCTACGATGTCGCCCGTGCGGTGTTCCGCGCTGCACTCCGCCTGAAGGCCGGCGCGTTCATCTTTGAGCTCACGCGCACCGAGAGTCATTACACCGACCAACGCCCGGCCGAATATGCCGCGGTCATTATCGCGGCGGCGATTCGCGAGGGGTTTGAGGGCCCGGTGTTCATTCAGGGCGACCACTACAAGGTCAACGCCCTCAAGTTTGCGAAAGACCCGGAGTCCGAGTTGCAAGGCGTGCGTGACTTCTGTCAGGAGTCGGTTGCGGCAGGTTATTACAACATTGATATCGATGCGTCCACGCTTGTGAACGTCGACAAGCCCGGCGTCCATGAGCAGCAAAGGGCTAACTTTGAGGCAACCGCAAGCCTGGCGGCCTATCTCCGTTCGCTTGAGCCTCCGGGTGTAACCCTTACGCTGGGAGGCGAAATCGGCGAGATCGGAGCGCGGAATTCCACTCCCGAAGAGTTGACCTCCTTCATGGAGGGATTTATGGAGACCTTAGCCCGGCGCAGCCGTTACAAGAAGGGGTTGGCGAAAATCAGTGTGCAGACCGGAACAAGGGATGGCGGCGTGGTTCTGGCTGACGGCAACATTACTCAAGTGGCTATCGACTTTGAAACCCTGCGCGCTCTCTCCGCATTGGCACGGGACCGGTACGGAATGGCAGGCACTGTGCAACACGGAGCCTCCACGCTCCCTGCCGACGCTTTCCACAAGTTTGTGGAGTGCGAGACCGCTGAGGTTCACTTGGCGACAGAGTTTCAGAACATGATTTATGAGAATGCCGCGTTCCCTCGTGATTTGAAGGAAGAGATCTATAAAACTCTCCGGAAGCTCTGCGCCGATGAGAAAAAGCCCTCCGACACCGACGCCCAGTTCTTATACAAGACCCGCAAAAAGGCCTTCGGCCCCTTCAAACGCAAGTTCTGGGATCTGGCGGCAGACCTGCGTGAGCGATTAGGCCAGGACCTGGAAAGGAAGTTCGCGTTTCTCTTTGAACAATTGAACGTGCAGCGGACGGCGGATCTCGCGAAGAAAACCGTGACCCAGGTGCACGTTGTCCCGCCCCTTCCTCCAGCTTTGAGTGACGTGCTGGAGAAAGTCGGGAGCACGCATTGAATACGGAGGACCCAGAAGAGAGCCAATGAAGGTTTCAGCCATCCCGGCAAGACAACAATATGGGGGCAATGCCGCACGCAAGTTTTCGGCGCGCGCATTACCCGTCCTCGTTTCAGCGCTTTTGGTCATGCTAGCTGCTCATCCCGTTTCTGCGGGCGATGCAAAGGTGCACAGCACGTCGAATCAACTGCCCCGCAAGGTGATCGTAGGCACGGCGATGCAAGCTTTCTGGGTACAATACCCGGGCCTTCGAAAGCGCCTGGAAGAACTCGGAGCCATCGTCGACCGAATGTCTGAAGAGTCAAAAAAGAAGTACGGGCGAGACTTGGACCTCGCCGTACTGCCTGAGACGGCTGTGACAGGAGAGGCCACAGGCAATGCAGTGGACTCCGCCGTACCGCTGGAAGGTCCTCTGAAGGATGCCTTTGCACGGAAGGCGCGGGAACACCATTGTTACATTGTGGTGCCGACGTATCTGCTCGAAACACATGGAGGGAAAATCGCCTCGAACGTGGGCATCCTCATCGGCCGCGAGGGCGAGGTTGTCGGCATTTACCGCAAGCTGCACCTGGCGGTGCCGGATGGCAGCGACTCCATGGAAGCCGGATCGACACCCGGTAAAGAGGTTCCCGTCTTCACCTGTGATTTTGGGAAGCTGGGAATCCAGATCTGTTTCGATATGGAGTACGATTACGGCTGGGAGGAATTGGCTCGCCAGGGCGCTGAGTTGGTGGCCTGGCCGACCCAGTCGCCGCAGACGGCGCAACCCGCCTTCCGTGCGCTGCGAAATCGCTACTACATCGTGTCTAGCACCTGGCGCAATAACGCCTCGATTTTCGAGCCAACGGGCAGGATTGCCGCTCCGATAAAGCCGCCGGTCGAGGTCCTGGTGGACGAGATCGATCTGAGCTACGCCCTGGCGCCCTGGAGCAAGGAACTAAAGAACGGCGAAGCGCTGCGCGAGAAGTATGGCGATAAGGTTGGCTTTCACTACTACGAAGACGAGGATCGAGGTATCTTCTGGTCCAACGAGCCCAGCATCACCGTCGGCCAAATGATTCGTTCGATCGGCGTGACCGAAGAGGAAGAGGAGTTCCTCCGAATCGATAAGCTGTTCCAAAAGGCGGGAGTGCCTGGCTCGTAGACTCCTGTTATTCCTGAACGCAAGGACGTGCCACGAAACGCTAATCCCGGCGACTTCGGGCTGACATAAGGGGCGGTCGAGAGAACTTCCTGCGGGAATTGAGATCGGCCACAATGGACCTGGAAGGATGAACTGTGGCGGCTTCTGTCATCGTGCGCAACCCGGAAATTCTAGGCGGGGTCCCCTGCTTTCGTGGGACGCGAGTGCCTTTTCAGAATTTGCTGGACTACCTTGAAGCAGGGGATACCCTCGACCAGTTCCTTGAGCAATTCCCCACGGTTACACGCCAAATGGCTATCGAGGCGTTGGAGAGCGCCAAAGACTCACTCCTGACGAGGATCGGGTGAGAATTCTGATCGTGACCTATTCCTCAACCGGCCATCGGCAATCGCCCATCCGCAATCCGCATAATGTTCACTTCCGCCCCGCGCCGCTCCGCTGAAAGATAGGCGCTGTACAACACCGCTACCGTATCGCAGGCCAGATCGATTCCCGACAGGGGCTCGCGCTCGAGTGCGATGCTCTCCACGAAGTCCTGAAACTCCTGTGGGTATCCCTGTTGCCAGGCTTCATCGGGCGCAGGATGGCTCCAGCCCTGCTTGGAGCCGAGCTTCTCCGCAACGTACACATCCTTCAGGAGGTCTTCGCGAGGATTGTACGTGTCGAGCATGCTCACCGGGTTCAAACGGCATCGCGTGCGATGGTTATTCGCAAAAACCTCCAGCCAACCGTAGACGCCACCCAGCACCAGATTGGACGAGAATATATCCGCCACCGTGCCATCGTCGAAAGTCACATGGAGTTGGCAGTAATCTTCCACGTCCTGGTATCTTGTGCCCAGAAAACCGGCATCGCGAAACGTCTTGAGCCTCGTAATCTCATGGACTCGCGCCGAAACGGTCGCGGGCCTGATAGCTTTCCCGTCGCGTGCCTCACCCTCAGCTCGTTTTAAATATAGGGCTGCTGAGAGCGGGTGGCATCCTTTGCTGATCAGAGTCCCGCCACCCGTGTACCTCCACATTCCCCCATAAGCTGAGTGCGAGCCGCCGTGTGATTCGTCGCCCAGCATGCGCAGTACTTGCCCTCCGGTTTTTACCATAATCTCGCGCTCTTTTTGAATAGCAGGAGCATAAACCCAATTTTCCGCGTAACAGACTCGGCGCTGCGCCTGGTGAGCCGCATCCTGAATGCGTTGAGTGCTTCCCAGGGCTTCTCGCAGCATCACCTCCTTACTGAAGGCGTCACCCTGAAAATCATCTGTTCCCGGCCCGAAATAGCCGGTGAGGGGCTTTTCGATCACCACGTGTTTCCCGCGCGCTAAGGCTTCAATGGCGATCGGCTCGTGCGCGGCAGTGGGTGTACACACGTCGATTACATCTGCCGCCTCGCAGATTTCTTCGAGGGTTCGAAAGGCTTCTATTCCGTGTTCGCGCGCGAAAGCTTCACGTGACTCGACGCCCTTCGAGGTGACGCCCACCACTTGCACCGGAACTCCGTAGACGCGTCGATACCCCTCCAAGTGAAATCGTGCCGCGAAACGTGCTCCTACGAGCCCCACTCGAATGGTTTCCGCCATAGTCAACTCACTCGATATTCTGTTTGGCCCGATCTGAATTCCTGCCCAAGACCGCACAGCCGGCATCAGTCCGCGTTGCTTACTTTGGCCGTGCCCGGTATTCCTCTTCCGGCTGCCGGTGTCCTGAGTCAGGAGTTCGCTGAAGAAGTCAGCCCGTCAGCTGACGGGCGGCAGAGAGTAGCCCACGGCGCAAGCCGTGGGTCGCGAGAACCCACCCTCACCCCCGTCCCCTCTCCCGCCCAAGCGGGAGAGGGGTGCCGAAGGCGGGGTGAGGGTCACTCAACCCAGGGCTTACGCCCTGGGCTATTCTATGCCGCCCCTGACGGGGCTGCGGGAGACGCCTGCGCCTAGGAAATGGCCGTCCTAGCGAACTTCTGACTCAGGACGCTGGTGCTTCGTTGATCGCTTCCATTTTATGATCTTTTCAGCGGTTTGTGTTGCTCGTGTTGCTGAGTTCGGTCTGCAGCGATTCGATGTATACTTTCGTCCCTCGAGAGCCCCAAAATAGAAATCCGGAGGGAGGCTCAGGCGGATCGGCCGGCGGGAGGGCTTTATGCGGATTCATCTTTTCAACTGCATTGTGTTGGCAGCGGTGCTGGTATCCACCAGCGCATTGGCGTGGGCGCAGTTGCCGGACTTCTACAAGACGATGGGCGGGGCGCTATGGATTGTGAAAGATGCGTCCGGGCCGGTCGCCGCGTGGCGAAACGTCGGCCTGGAAGACATCCACGATTACGGCCGGATTACTTTGAACGCTTCCGGGCGGCGCGCGGCGCGATTCATCACCGGCCGGCTGGGGAGCTTCGCAGTGGAAATTCTTCAGCCCGCGGCAGGCGATCCGGTGTTCGACGGTTTTCTCGCCTTCCACGGCGATGGCGTCTTTGCGGTGCTTTACGTGGTGCCTGACAGCGAGCAAGTGGAACGCGAGACCGCCCGGCTCGGCGGGCTGGGCGTCCGGGTGCTTCACACGCTCGACGCGGCCGGTGGACGCTACACGTTCTTCGATACTGAACTGTCCGGAAAGTATGTGCTCGGGTTGGTATCGCGCCCACGGGCCGAGGCCGCCGAAGGTGCGGCGAAGGTAACGCATCTCGGACTGGTGATTCGCAACGCCGCGCCCGTTTCGGTGTATTGGCACAATCTCGGGTTTCCCGAGATGTCGCTGGCCAACGCCTCTCCGCGCCAGGACGGGCGATACCACGGCAAGCCGCTGCTGTTGCCCTTCGTTGTCGGCTGGCAGAATTACTCGCACCCGACGTATGAATGGATCATACCGCCGCAAGACCCGCCCAATTGTTACGACGACTTCCTGCACGCGCACGGCGAGGGCGTGCAGCACATGGGATTGCCCGTGGACAACTTGGAGAGCGCGCTCGAGCGCTATGCGAAGCTCGGCTGGTCGCCCGTACAGAGCGGCGCCTGGGGCGAGGTTGGAAAGCCGAACTCCGGGCGGTACGCCTACATGGACACCGATGCGCTCGGCGTCAGCCTGGAATTGATCCAGGCGTTTCACTAGCACTCAATGACGGAAATCGCCCTCATAACTGGGCACTTTGGAAGGGCGGGGCTTCAGCCCCGCCGCCTCCTGGAGCCCAACGAGTTGGGCCTTTAGGCCCTGAAGCCAATTTTCTTCAGGGGCTAAAGCCCCCAATGATAAGCGGCTTTCCATGGCGGGGCTAAAGCCCCGCCCCTGGAGTTTCTACATTTCCGGCGAGGCTTTTTCGACCTGACTCCCTTATCGTGTCGCCTCGCCGTCGAGAGAATTGAGCTCAGGTCGGCTGCTGAGCCCCAAAGGGGCGATCTAACGAAGCCCAGGCCAACGGCCTGGGTCAGCGATGTCGGCCCGTTTAGATTGGGTCAGCCCTGAAAGGGCGGAATAGGGTAGTTCCCATGCCGCAATCTTTGTCCCAACTGTACGTCCATCTCGCCTTCGGCACCAAGCATCGCGAACCCGTGCGGCGGAGGTGTATTTCGCCCCTACAGGGCTTCGAGATGGAAGGCGCGACGTTGACCCAGGCCGTTGGCCTGGGCTGTGATAGAGCGCCCCTTTGGGGCTTAAGACAAACGCAGTTGCGAGCTTTGTGCCTCCACGTGGCCGAGAACGGCCATGCAATCAAGGGCGATGAAAATGTAGAAACTCCAGTGACGGGGCTAAAGCCCCGCCCTTCCGGGCATGCTGCAATGTGACGCGGACTTTCGTCACCGCGCACTAGGCGGCACGCAGGAGGCAAGACCATGACCTCGAAGCGATTTTCGACACTCGTCGGGCTGGCGATTTGGGCCCTCGCGGCGGCTGGACTCGCTGCTGCCCAAGGCGATTCGACGGACGCCAAATACGAAGTGGTCGTCGCGAAAAACGTTATGGTCGCCATGCGGGACGGCGTGAAGCTTGCGACGGACGTGTACATGCCGGCCCGCGACGGCATGCCGGTCGAGGGCAAATTCCCGGTGCTGGTTTCGCGCACCCCCTATGGCAAGGAGCCTGGCCCCGGCTCGGGGAATATCGCCCGCCTTTTCGCTGAGCATGGCTATGTCGCCGCAGTGCAGGATTGCCGCGGCCGCTACGCATCGCAAGGCACATTCTACATTGACGTGAACGAGGGCAAAGACGGCTACGACACGGTGGAATGGGCCGCGGCGCAACCCTGGTCGAACGGCAAGGTCGGAACCTACGGTGGCTCCTACCTGGCGCAGGTCCAGAACGCCCTGGCGGTCCTCGGTCCGCCACATTTAGGCGCGATGTTTGTCATGGTCGGCACCTCCAATTACTTCGACGACGGAGCCTACCGCGGCGGCGCTTTCACCCTGTTGCACAATCTCGTGTACCCGTTGGTCCTTTCTTCCACCAGCCAGGAAGCCGAACGAGATCCGGCCCTGAAGGCCGCCGTGCTCGATATCCTGCACGAGCAGATGGGCGGCTGGCTGCGTGCGTATCCCTTCCGCCCCAACGCCTCTCCGCTGTTGCTCCACGCGTTGAATCAGCGCTGGTTTCAAGACTTCGTCGATCACGCCTTGTACGACGACTACTGGAAGCAGAATGGCTTCAACTTTGAGGCCGCCTACGACCAATTTCCGGATATTCCCGTTTATTTCTTGAGCGGTTGGTACGACCTGTTTGAACGCGGCACGCTTCACAACTACGTAGGTTTGGCCTCCCGCCACAAGTCTGCGACCAAGCTCCTGATGGGCCCCTGGGTGCATGGAATAGGTCCGCGCGCTTCGGGCGATGTCGACTTCGGACCGACCGCTGGAGTCGATATGACCGCAGAGCAGCTCCGCTGGTTCGATCAGGTTCTGAAGGGTAAGAACACCGGCGTCCTCGATGAACCTCGTGTGCGCCTTTTCGTGATGGGCGGCGGCGATGGCATGCGAACCGAGAACGGGTTTATGGAGGACGGAGGCCGCTGGCTCGCCACAACGGCATGGCCTCCTCCTGAAGCAAGTACGCGCGCCTATTACGTGCATAGCGACGGCAGTTTGAACGAGCAACGGCCCGGGAGTGAAGCTCCCAGCACTTACTCGTTTGACCCCCGGAACCCTGTTCCCACTATCGGTGGGCAGATTGATTCCGGTAAGGATCTCTCGCCCGCCGGTCCTCGCGACCAGCGCTGCAATGTCAGGATTTTTGTCTGCGACAATGACCTGCCCTTGGCTTCACGCCGCGACGTTCTCGTCTTCCAGACCCCGCCTCTCGCGTCTGACCTGGAGATCGCGGGGCCGGTCAGCGTCGAACTCTGGATTTCCTCCTCCGCTCCGGACACAGAGTTCACCGCCAAACTCGTTGATCTTGCTCCTCCCAATCGTGACTATCCCTGGGGATACTCCATGAATCTGGCCGACCGCATCATCCGGGTCAGTTCGGGGGATTACGCCGCCTCACGGACCTTGCTGAAACCCGGCGAAATCCGCAAGGTGACCATTGATCTCGTGGGCGTGGCCAACCGCTTCCGAACCGGCCATCGCATCCGCGTAGACATCTCGAGCAGCAACTTTCCCTTTTTCGACGCAAACCCCAATACCGGCGAGCGCCCCGGCTACGAGACGCACCAGATCACGGCGATGAACACCCTCTTCCACGACCGGGAGCGCCCGTCGCACATCAACCTTCCAGTCATGCCGGTCCGATGACGGCCTAACGGCGGGAGGAGCCTGACGCATTCAGCACCAGCACCCAGTCGTCTGCTCCCTCGTGGTTCTTGCCGGGGGGCGTGAATTGGCGGGTTCCAGTATTGGCGATCGGTCCTCCGGGAATCTTCAAGTACGCTCCATTCGCAGGGTCGAACCACTCGGCGCGGGCAGGCGCCTTCAAGCTCGCCATATTGACAGTGATGGTCCGCACCGTCGGCAGGTAGGCGATCATATAGGAGCCGTCGGGAGTCTTCGCGGCCGTGCAATAATCGCTCTGGCTGACGCGCGTGTCGAGGGTCCCGTAGGTTCCCAGGCCGGCGGTCACCACCTTGTGATTCTGGTCCGGGACCAGGTCCTGCCAGGGCAGGGAAGAGAAGAATTTCTTCCAGATGGTCAGCTGGGTCACGCCCACCGTGTCGATATGGGTCTCCCAGCCGGGAGCGAAACTCCAGGTGTACTTGTTGCCGTAGAATTGCCCTGTACCGCCGGTCAGCGTGGTCCAATACTCTTCGCGTCGGAGCACTGCGGGCGTCCCAAAATCCGGCGGCTTGCCTACGTCCTCCCAATCGTAGTGCGCTTCCATCAGGTAGGTCGGCATCACCGGCGTCTGATTGTAGCTGTGCAGCATCTGCATGTAGGTCGGCGAATAGGTGTAGGTGCCGTTCAGAGCAATCAGCGGCGCCCAGGTGGGATCGTCCAGGGAAGAGCTTGTGCACACGTTAAGCTCGACGGAATGCAGGTGCGCCGGGTCTTCGGATTTGATTCCCTTGGCAACGGCCTGAACCAAGGCGTCATCCTTAGGTTCCTTCCAGCTATTGAAGTCGTTGCCGTTCAACCAGGCGACGTTCGAAAAACGCTTGTAGCGGCGGCCGAGATACTGTCCGTAGGAGTAAGCCGAGGCAAGCCCGTTGTTGCGCAACGTGGGAAGCCATCCGATCGTCTCGATCGGATCGATGAAGACCAGCAGGCCGTGCTTCGCCGCCAGCACGACGACGTGGTCGAGCCGGGCGAAGTAGGCCTCATTGGGCTTGGTCAAATCATAATGCTCGAAATCGTGCCCGCCCGAAACGAAACCGTTAAAAGGCCGGATACCATCCGGTGTGTTGCCTTCTTTATTGTCGCGATAGTCCGAACCGGCGCAGGCCACGTCAATCCACCCGAGCGTATTGAATCCGTGCGCCTGCCGATTGGCAAAGTAGAACTCGGCCTGGGCTTCGGTCAAGCGTCCCATCAATCCTTGCGGCGTATCGCCGACGATCAGGAAGGGAGTGTTGTTCCGGTCAACCAGGTAACGGCCATTCGCGCTGACCTTCACCGGGTAAACAGCCGTGCCGCCGGCAGTTTGCGGAGACGCGGCCAGGAGTTGTGCGTCTGCAACTACGAGCGCTAACAAAGCGAAGAGTATCGTTGCTATTCTGGGCTTGAAGCACTTCGTGGGAATGTTTTTCATGTGTGGGCTCCCGTCTCGACTAACTTTGCGATTCTACTTATTCGCGGCTGGCGCAGAGCGAAGCTCTGCGGTCTTCGGGAACCGCCGGGTGGCGCATATGCTGTTCTTCATCGATGCGCCAATTCGCTCCAGCACGTTGGTCGCGGCGCATACATACTAAACTATGTAACCGCCCCCCGCCATAAAGAAAACCGAAGGAAAAGGACGCCGGGGTTGGACGCCGGGCGGTCTTTACCAATGGGGAACTGGGACTCTCCGCATCGCAGAGCGAATCTCTGCGGCCTTCGGGTACTGAGAGTCCGCCCATCGCAGAGCTGCGCTCTGCCCCAGCCGCGGGACACGGGGTTAGGGGCTGGACCGAGGGAGCCCTCACCTGACACCTGCTTCCTTCTCTTCCCCTAACCTCGGCTTGCCCACCGGGCAGTTTTCCCTTATGCTAAGGCTCATGGAAATCCATTTTACTCGCGAACAGGAAGCGCAACTTGCGCAGATTGCCATCCAGAACGGGACCGATGCCGAACGGCTGGTCAGGGATGCGGCTGTGCGTCTGCTTGAGGAAGACGCCCGCTTTCGTGCCGCTGTGCGCGAAGGGATTGCCCAGGCCGACCGGGGTGAGTTCATCGAAGAAGAGGAAATGAACGCCCGCCTGGAGCAGATGTTGCGGTCATAAAGATGCGAATTCGCTGGACGCCGGCCGCCGCTGCGGACCTACAGCACATCAGCGACTACCTTAAGGACCATCACCCACAGTACCGCGAGCCGTCCCTGCGCAGGATGTATTCCTCCATTCAATCATTGAAGGAGTGGCCGCAGCGTGGCCGTGTGGGACGCGAGGAAGGAACACGCGAGCTTCTGTTTCTTCCCTTGCCCTACATCGCGGTCTATCGCGTGAAGGAGCAAAGCATCGAAGTTTTGCGAATTTATCACGGCGCTCAAGACCGCCCTCCGGGAGCGCGAACGTCGCATCAATCGTCGTAACGGCCTCATCCAGGAGTTCGACAGCGTTTCGTCCGTCAGTTCTATGATAGAAGTAATCAGGAGAAGGAGGCGGATGGACGAACGCGAATGGCTGGCGGAGCGATTTGAGAAAAGCCGGGGGCACATGCGCGGCGTGGCCTACCGGATGCTTGGTTCGCTGAGCGAGGCGGACGACGCGATTCAGGAAGCGTGGCTGCGGCTCAGCCGCTCGGACTCGGGCGGCATTGAAAACCTCGAGGGCTGGCTGACGACCGTGGTGGCGCGAGTGTGCCTGGACATCCTGCGCTCGCGCGCGTCGCGGCGAGAGGAGTCCATGGACGCGGAAGCGGGTGAGCCGGCGGCGCTTGGCAAGAGCCCGAGCGACCCCGAGGAGGAAGCGGTGCTGGCGGATTCCGTCGGCCTGGCGCTGCTGGTGGTGCTGAACAGGCTGAGCCCGGCCGAGCGGGTCGCCTTCGTGTTGCACGATATGTTTGCCTCACCGTTCGAAGAGATCGCGTCGATTGTGGGGCGCAGCCCGGCCGCGGTGAGGCAACTCGCCAGCCGGGCGCGGCGCCGCGTGCAGGGAGCGGGAACGGCCGGGGAGGTCGATCGCCGGCAGCAGCGGGAAGTTGTTGATGCTTTCCTGACGGCACTGCGTGGTGGCGACTTTGACGGGCTGGTGGCAGTGCTTGACCCCGATGCGGTGGTGCGAGTCGACGAATTCGCAGCGCGGCCGGGCGGGGCGAGAGAGATTCGCGGCGCGCAGAATTGGGCCCGCGGCGCCATCGCCTTCGCTCGCGCTGCCCGGCTTATGCAAGCGGCCCTCGTGGATGGGCGGGCGGGTTTGGTACTCGCTCCGCATGGACGGCTGACCAGGGCACTCCGCTTTACCTTTGAACAGGGCAAAATCACGGAGGTCGACGTGGTCGCTGACCCTGATCGGCTGCGCCGGCTCGACTTGGCGGTCCTGGATCATTAGGCGGTCTCGCAGCGTGCCGCAGAGCAAATACACAGCAGTCGCAAGCTTCATCCCCGAAGGGGATGAACGTGAATAGCCGTAGGTGAAACCTACGGACACGCAAACCGAAGAATTCTGTCCCGACCCCGCAGGGGTCGAACCGTTCGACCCCTGCGGGGTCGGAGGCATCATCGGCCTCCACCGCCTAACTGTAGGTTCCACCTACGGCTAATGATCTTGTTCCCCTTCGGGGAACCAAGTGCATGGACGTGCGAGCGTTATGCCTTTCAGCGGGCGACGGCGTGCTCTTCCACCCATTTGCGAGCCTCGGCGGATTTCACCCACTCACCAGCCACTTGCCGCGTCGAGACATTGAGGCGGTTCCAGAAATTGATGGCGCCGATGGAGATGATTAACGCCGCAAGGGCGCGCTCGTTGTAGTGCCGGGCTGCTTCCTCCCAGATTTCGTCGGGTACGGGGTCGGCGCGGTCGGCGAGGCGGGTGACGGCCTCGGTCAGCGCCAGCGCGGCGCGTTCGGCATCCGTGAAGTAAGGCGCATCGCGCCACGCCGCCACTGCGAACAGGCGCTCGTCTGTTTCGCCTGCCCTGCGCAATTGCCGGGCGTGCATGTCGATACACACGCTGCAGCCGTTAATCTGACTGGCGCGCAGGTGCACAAGTTCGAGCGTTTGTGCGGGTACGCCGCTGCCCTCGACACACTTCCCAAGGGCTATAGCAGCCTGCATGGCTTCCGGGATGAGCATTACTGGGCTTTTCATTCGTGCTTGCATAACGGTCAACCTCCTGGTTCGAAAAAGTTACCTGCTTCTTTCACTACCAAGACGGATGACAAAGCGACATTGTGACATGGTGACAATGTGCCCGGGTGGCGCCCGGCCGGGCGCAACTTGGGAATTCTCAATGTTTGGCCGCCACGATGATGACAATGACGATGGCCGCGCCGACCAGTATCCAGAACAGCGGGCCGGGGTCTTTGATCTCTGCGACCTGCGCGTAGGGGATTGACCGTTCCCCGCCCGCCTTAGCGAGTTTTACGGTGAAACCCTCGGCGCCGAAACTTTGAATGTGCCCATTCAGCTTTTCGCCATCGACCAGCTTAATCTTGACCGACTTTCCTACACCGAACTTCTTCACCTGAGCTGCCACCATGGAAGGATCCGGCGCGGCAGAGTTTTGAGCAAACGCAACACCGGCGGTGGTCCCCCAAATCGCCACAACCAGCAGTAGAACCAACCCCGTATGGAAAACCCCGTGCGAACGCCAGAAGCCTGTGAGGGTCTCGGAGCGGTTTGATCCCATCATCGACGTCCTCCTGATTCGGCCAAGTTTTTGCTTCGGGGCCCTGAATTCCCCTCATGATCGATCATACAACAGCGCGTTGACTTCGCAGCGAGTTTTCGCGTAGGATGCCCTGCTGCCTTGAACCCTGCATGGAGAGAATGAAACATGCGCAAGCTGGTTGGAGTTGCCGCGTTTTTGATTGTCCTTTTAACTGCTCTTCCGGTCGCCGCCCAAAGGTGCCTGCCGGGAGACGAGGCGTGCTGGAAGGCGGAGGAACTTCGACGAAAGGCGGAGGAACTTCGCGACTACATCAAGGCCAATTACACCAAGTACGAATACCTGGCGCCGATGCGCGACGGCGTTCGTCTCTTCGTCTCTGTCTATGCGCCGAAAGACGCTTCGAAGACTTATCCCATCTGGATGCTGCGCACGCCCTACTCCGTGGCGCCTTACGGTGCGGATAACTATCGCGTCTCGCTCGGCCCCTCAGAGTTCTTCGCTCGCGACGGTAACATCTTCGCCTACTGCGATGTGCGCGGGGCGGGCAAATCCGAAGGGACCTTCGAGCATGTCCGGCCGTACATTCCGGACAAGCACGATAAGAGCCTGGTGGACGAGGCCAGCGACACCTACGATACGATCGATTTTCTGTTGAAGACCATCCCGAACAACAACGGCCGCGTAGGCATCTCCGGCACGTCCTACCCCGGATTTTATGCGACCATGGCGGCACTAAGCCGGCACCCGGCGCTCAAGGCCGTCTCGCCCCAGGCTCCCGTGACCGAGTGGTTCCTCGGCGACGATTGGCGGCACAACGGCGCGCTTTTCCTGGCGCACGCTTTCGGTTTCTTCTCCGGTTTCGGACGTCCCAAGGTTGGAGAGAATGAGATCCCAGGTCCCCGCTTCGATTTCGGCACTCCGGATGGCTACGATTTCTTTCTGCGCATGGGGCCGCTGGCCAATGTCGACCAGAAGTATTTCAAAGGGAGGGTCGAGTGGTGGCACGATTTAATCTCCCACGACACATACTCGGACTATTGGAAGTCGCGCGACCCGCTTCCGTATCTGAAGGACATCACCGCCGCGGTTATGACGGTGGGCGGTTTGTTCGACGCGGAAGACATCTACGGACCGCCGCACACCTATGAAGCCATCCGCAAACAAAGCCCCAACACCGTGAATATTCTGGTTGAAGGCCCCTGGTCGCACGGCCAATGGAACGGCGATCAGGCCGAGTATCTCGGAGATGTCCATTGGGGCCAGAAGACCGGTGACTACTTCCGCGAGCACATCGAGTTTCCGTTTTTCCAGCACTATCTGAAAGACAAAGGGGATGAGAAGTTGGCGGGCGCCTACGTGTTTGAGACCGGGCGCAATACGTGGCACAAACTGGATCGCTGGCCGCCGCCGGAGGCTACAAAAAAGACGCTTTACTTCCAGAGTACCGGCAAGCTATCTTTCGAGCCACCTTCGACTTCCGGCGAAGACTTCGACGAATACATTAGCGATCCGGCGAAGCCCGTTCCACACATTTCCTGGACAAGCACGTCCATGACCTACGAGTACATGACGGGCGACCAGCGGTTTGCTTCGACGCGCACGGATGTGCTGGTTTACCAGACTGAGCCTTTGGAAGAGGACATGACTATTGCGGGGCCGCTCACAGCTACGCTTTACGTTTCCACCAGCGGCACGGACAGCGACTGGATCGTTAAGCTGATTGACGTCTATCCCGGCAACTACCCTGATCCCGATCCGAATCCCAAAGGCGTACGCATGGGGGGCTACGAGCAGCTTGTTCGCGGCGAGCCGTTTCGTGGAAGGTTTCGAAGAGGATTCGACAAGCCGGTGGCCTTTGAGCCCGGCAAGCCCGACAAGGTGGAGTTTCAGCTCCCCGGCGTTTTCCACACTTTCCGGCGCGGACACCGCGTCATGGTACAGGTGCAAAGCTCGTGGTTCCCGCTGGTGGATCGCAACCCGCAGACATTCGTGAAGATTGACGAAGCGAAAGCCAGCGATTTCGAGAAGGCCACCGAAAGGGTCTACCGGTCGGCGAAGCAGCCCTCGGGACTTACGGTCGGAGTGCTGCCGTCCCGGTAGAGAGCCCGCGGAGACACGGGGAAGCCCGCGATCCCCGGAGGGGAGCAAATTGAGTAGTCGGAGGCGGAACCCCATCGGCGTTGACTTGAAGTGTTAGGACTTCGCAAGCCGCGGAGCGGCGGCAGAATGTAGCCCACGGCGTGAGCCGTGGGACCGGAGGCGGTGTCAATATTCATAGCCCCGGAAGGGGCGACAGATCTGCGTGGAGCCTCTGCCGCCCCTCTGGGGCTGATATAACCACGGGCTGCCCCTCGACCCACGGCTCACGCCGTGGGCTACTCTCTGGCGGCCCTCCGGGCCTTCACCAGCGGTAATCGAGACCCGCATCGCGAAGAGAGGTGTCACGTTAGCACTTATGGGGCAAAACCCCGGACACGGCGTGCCCGTGGAACAAACGTGTTAAAGACCCTCCAATTCGTCTCTCTCGGCTTGCTCCTGGTTGTAGTGGCAACGTGCGCTGAGGGCCTCGCGAAAGCAAAGGCGCGCGGTGCATTGAAGGCCCGTGCGATCCCGGCTTACACCGGACTCGACAGCGGCGTGCCGCTCGCCGCGGCGCTCTCTCCGGACGGCCGGCGCGTGGCAGTGCTTGCCATAGTTCCGCCCGCCTCCCAGGGCCCTGGGCCCTACCCGCTGACCCTGCAAATCTGGGACGCAGATCAACTAACGCTTCTGACAAGTCGGGAAATTGCTGTGCCTCGCCAATCACAGAGCGACAGTTCAACTCCTGATCGTGAACTCGCGCCGCTGGGGTGCGTGGTGCGGTACGGGGGGAACGGCGCCACTCTGGTGCTCTCCGAAGGCAGCGCGCAGGTCGGCCCAGAGGGTGGGACCTCTTTGCTCTCCCGGTCGCAGGCGCACCTGCACATTCTTGCCGCCGATGACCTGCGGGAGCTTCGTTCAGTTGACCTCGCGCTCGCCGCAGACCCGAGAACTCTCGGGATCACGGACGTCCAAGTCTCACCAGGCGGTGACCGGATCGCCGTGGCGCTTTCCCCGATTGACTTTTCGGTCGGCCTCGGTAACGGAGCGCCGTGTCAGGCCTTTCAGGGGAGCGAGGCCCGAGTTTACGATCTGGGTACTCGGCGAGAATTGTGGAAGGCGCCGGTCGAGAACGCCAGGATTGGCGGACTTGGGTGGGCGCCCGATGGATCGAGCCTAGTGCTGACACTTCAAACCGGGCCGGGCGAGGACCCGGTGGCCCAGGCCTTCTGCCCCGAAAGGAAAGTCGACCACAACGTTCTGATTCTCGATTCGGCTTCCGGCCGAGTGCTCGCCGGGCTCAGCACGGGTGACGTTGCCGGACCCGTTTGCCTCGGACCCCGTCACGAAGTGTTTACAGCTCCTTATCACTTCTTCTACGCGAAGACCAGTAGCGAGAAGGCAAGAGTCTGGAACGCGCAGACCGGCGCCGTGGAGCGAACGATTGCCTGTCCTGGCAGGGACGTGCACGACGCCCTTGTGCTTTCCCGTGACGGGAGTGTTCTGGTGGGTTACGTCGGGAAAGAGAAATTCGACTTTTCCTGGCGCACCATGCAGGAACTGCCCGAGAATATCGACGAGAAATTCGCTGTCTGGGACGCTCGAAGCGGAGACTTGCTTCGCATATCGCCGGGCTTCGCTCCGCTCACTCACTCCGCTGGGCCGCAGTCAAGATCAAAGCTCGACCTTGGCTCGCTGCCGCCGGCCCTTCGCAAGTTGAGCGACCGGATCATGCGCGGGCAAGCAGCCCCGGGAAAGCCGCAATTGCAAGTGGCTGCGGACGGCAGCAGGGTCCTGGTTTCCTGGCCGTGGCACGGGTCGCCGCTGTTGTTTGACATACCTAAGTAGCCGGCGCCGTCCCGCCATTTGAAGTGCGCGGTGTCCTGCCTCGGAGGTGGCTGTGACCGTCGGGTCGGCAAATGAGTCCTTGTGAAAAACTCATTCCACGTGTCATTCCGAGCCCTTCGCTGTCATCCTGAGCGAAGCGAAGGATCTCGCTCTGGGCGCTCAGGCTAAACTCCGCGAGGAATTTCGCTCTGAATGTTCTCGAGGCAGTGCGAGATTCCTCGTCGCTTGCGGCTCCTCGGAATGACACGCTGGTAGGGTTTTTCCGTAGTCTCTCGAACCAGGTCCTGATACCTGACACCTGACACCTGTTCTCTCGGTTGACATGCTGATCTGCATTGTGCAAAAATTCTTAATCTACTAGCCAAAGAAAGGGACTTACCCGCAAGCATCGAGCGAAATGGCCGACGAACAGAAGTCTCCGCCCAAGGCGGACAACGGAGGGGAGACGCCGAAGCCTGCTTCCGGGGCTAGCGGTGAGGTAACCACCCCTAGCCGAGAGGTGGTTCCTGCGTCCACGGCACAGGCCTCGCCAGCGGGCAATCCGCCGCCGGGTACTCCTGGATCACCTGCAGGTCCGAATCCCGAGCCTGCGAAGCCTGCCGCCGCTGCACCTGCGAAACCCGCCGCTGCCGCTCCCGCCAAGCCCGCAGGGACCGCGCCGGCCAAGCCTGCGGCGCCGCCCGCCCCCAAAGCTCCGGTGAAGCCGGAACCGTGGACAAGCCCGCTGCTGGATGAGCTCCAGAAGAAGTTTCCCGGGGCGATTCAGGAGGCGGTGATTTTCCGCAAGATGCCGTCGATTACGGTGGCCAAGGAGTTCCTGCTTTCGGTGTGGCGTTTTCTAAAGAGTGAAGAGGGCGGCGGCTACACCCTGCTCACTGACGAGACGGCGGTGGATTATCCCAAGCGAGAGAAGCGCTTCGACGTCGTCTACCACCTGTACTCGTTCCAGCGCAACGACCGATTGCGATTGAAAGTTCTCGTTGCTGAAGGCGAACCGATTCCTTCCGCTGCAGCCGTTTGGCCCGCCGCCAATTGGCTGGAGCGTGAAGTCTACGACATGTTCGGAGTTGTTTACGAAGGCCATCCGGATATGAAGCGTATTCTTCTTCCCGATGAGTGGACCGGCCATCCGCTTCGCAAAGACTACGACATTCTTCGTCAAGATGCCGCCTGGGTTAAATCCAACCTGGGGATCGAAAGCGGACAGTAACTGATGCCCGAAACCACTTATCTCGACGCCAGCGAATTGATGATCAACATGGGGCCGCAGCACCCGGCCACGCACGGAGTTCTGCGCGTCAAACTGAAGCTGGACGGCGAAAGGGTCATGGGCTCGGAGTGCGTCATCGGTTACCTTCACCGCGGCGTGGAGAAAATTGCCGAGAACCGGACCTATGCCCAGTTCGCTCCCTACACCGATCGCATGGATTACGTCGCCGCGGTTACGAACGGCATGGGCTACGTCGAAGCGGTCGAGAAATTACTTGCGGTGGAGGTCCCCGCGCGCGCGCAGTACACGCGGATGGCGCTGGCCGAACTGCAGCGGCTTGCCAGCCACTTGCTGTGGCTGGGGACGCACGCGCTCGACCTGGGCGCCATGACGCCGGTTTTCTACACCTTCCGGGAGCGCGAAGAAATCCTCAAGATCTTTGAAAAATACTGCGGGGCGCGGCTGACCACACACGCCTTCCGGATCGGCGGATTGCAGTACGATCTTTACGACGGATTCGAGCAGGATACCCTGAAGTTCTGCGAGTACCTCCTGCCAAAAATCGATGAATACGAGCAGTTATTGACCAAGAACCGCATCTGGATCGACCGAACCCGCGGCGTGGGCGTGCTGAGCGCCGAAGACGCCATCGCTTACGGCGTGACGGGGCCGGTGCTGCGGGGCTCGGGGGTGAAGTGGGACATTCGCAAAGTGCAGCCCTATGAGGCCTACGACAAAGTCGAATTCGATGTGCCTACCGGTGAGCACGGTGATACTTACGACCGGTACATCGTCCGGATTCAGGAGATGCGCCAGTCCGTGCGCATCGTCCGGCAGTGCGTGGAACGTCTTGCTCCGGGACCCATCTTCGGCAAAGTCGGCAAGGTGATCAAGCCCCCGGTCGGCGAGGTGTACCACTCCATTGAAGCGCCGAAAGGCGAGTTGGGGTATTTCGTCGTGAGCGATGGCACTGTAAACCCTTATAGGGTGCGCGTGCGGCCGCCGTCGTTTATTAACCTGCAGGCCCTGGACATCATGATTCGCGGCCACCTCGTCGCCGACGTGGTAGCGGTGATTGGAACGCTGGATATCGTGCTCGGCGAGGTCGACCGGTAGACGAACAAGGATTCAGGATTCGGGATTCAGGATTCAGGCGCCGGCATTTGCGGCTGGTTGCCAAGGTTCGGCTCGCTTGAACTTGCGCTCTTATGGGTGTGCTTGTTCGAATGTACATGGCAAGTAGCGCTCTTCCTGAATCCTGAATCCTGAATCCTGGTAACAGCTATGGTGCAAAACACAATCAGCCTCCTCCAAGCTCATCCGCTGCTTCTGGCACTCATCAAAATCTTGATTGTGCTGCTCGTGCTTTCCGGCATTGTGGCCTATCTCGTCTACATGGAGCGCAAGGTTCTCTCTTTCATGCAGGCGAGGCTGGGACCCATGCGGGTCGGCCCGTGGGGCCTGCTGCAACCCGTTGCGGATGGCATTAAACTCCTGCTCAAAGAAGACATCATCCCCGCCGGAGCGGACAAGTTCGTGTTCCTGCTCTCGCCCGCCATCAGTGTGATGGCGGCCTTCACGGTATTCGCCGTCATTCCCTTTGCCGGCAACTTTTTTATCAGCGATATTAATATCGGCCTGCTCTTCATTCTGGGCGTTTCTTCTTTGGGGATTTACGGCATTATCCTGGGAGGATGGTCGTCGAACAGCCATTATCCTTTGTTGGGTGCAATGCGCTCGGCGGCGCAGTTGGTGAGCTACGAAGTGGCGGCGGGCGTGGCTCTTGTGGGAGTGCTGCTGATTTCGAACTCTCTCAGCATGGTCGATATTGTGAATCGCCAGCAGCAAATGGGCGTTTGGAACGTTTTCCTTCAGCCCGTGGGCTTCGTGATTTACCTGATTGCGGCGCTGGCGGAGACCAATCGCAATCCCTTCGACTTGCCTGAAGCGGAGTCGGAGCTTACGGCGGGCTTCCACACGGAGTACAGCGGCTTCCGTTTCGCATTGTACTTTCTTGCTGAATACACCAACATGGTGGTGGTCTCCTGCATCGCCGTGACCATGTTCCTGGGCGGATGGCTCCAGCCCTTTGTCAACGTCCGGGCGCTCGATTTCCTGCGGTTTACGCCGATCGCCTCACTGATCGGCGCGGCCGCGTTCATCCTTTGGCTCGGCCTGAAAAGCCTGGTGCCCCTGGAGCGATATTTCTTCATCGCTCTGGCGCTGGTCTGCATTCTGCTCGCGGGCGCGGTGGCCGTTCCTGCTGTGCTGAATGCCGTGCAAGGAATATTTTGGTTTAGCACAAAAGTGCTGATCTTTCTTTATGCCTTTATCTGGTATCGCGGCACGTTCCCGCGCTACCGGTACGACCAACTCATGACCGTTGGTTGGCACTGGATGGTCCCGATTGGTTTGGGGAACTTGATCGTGACTGCGGTGGTTCGATACTTGGTGAGCGCAAGAGCGTAGAGACGACCTTTAGAGCCCGCCCTGAGCGCAGCGAGGGGTCGGCAATTGCTGGGCCGATAGGTTGTGGATCGACCCATTTGACTGTCATCCTGAGGAGTCCCGATCTGATCGGGACGACGAAGGATCTCCGTAGTTCTTGGAAACGGCAACTGCTGGGATTCTTCGCCGCGCTCAGAATGACATAAGGTGAAGGTTTTTCATGCAGGTCCGGGATTTTCTTCGCCGGGTATTTTTGGTCGACCTCATCAAAGGTCTGAAGCTGACCTTTTCGTATCAGCACCCCAGCGCGAGTTACACTGACCAGTATCCGTTGGAACGCCCGGTGGTGGCAGAGCGCTATCGAGGCGCGCCTCGCCTCAATAATCATCCGGAGTCGGGCGAGACGCTTTGCATTGCCTGCAATCTCTGTTCGATTGCTTGCCCGGAAAACCTGATCGTGGTGGGGTGGGCGCGGACCGAAGATCGCAAGAAGCGACTGACGACTTTCACTTACGACCTTTCACGCTGCATGTTCTGCGGCATGTGCGAGGACGCTTGCCCCGTCGACGCGCTCGAACTGACGCAGGATTTTGAGATTGCGCAATACTCGAGGCAAGGGATGATCTGGGACCGGCAGGCCCTCGAGGAAGGGCCGCGGCCCGTAAGGTACACACGGTAGGTAGGCAGAAGTCGCCCGCTGTTTGGAGCCCCGTCAGGGGCGGTATAGAGTAGCCCAGGGCGTGAGCCCTGGGTTGGACGACCCTCACCCCGCCTTCGGCTCCCCTCTCCCGCTCGGGCGGGAGAGGGGAAGGGGGTGAGGGCGGGCTTGGCGGCCCCACGGCTTACGCCGTGGGCTACTTGCTGCCGCCCGCTCCGCGGGCTCACTATATCGAAGAACCTGTGACTCAGGATGCCAAAGGCGGGCTCGGTAAAGGTCAACGCATAATTGTGCTTTCACTTTTCTAGTTTCTAATTTCTGATTTCTGGTTTTAACATGCTCCTACTGATTGCATTTGGAGTTCTCTCGGCGGTTGCGTTGGTTTCCGGAGTCATGGTGATCACCCGCCGGAATGCCGTGCACAGCGTTATTTGGCTGATCGTGACGCTGTTCGCGGTGGGCGGCATCTTCCTGCTGCAGCACGCAGAGTTTCTTTTTGCCGTGCAGATCATTCTTTATGTGGGCGGCATCATGGTGCTGTTCCTTTTTGTGGTCATGCTGGTGAATCTTGACGTGGCGCTAAAGCAGGCGCAGTTCAGCCGCCAGTGGCAACTGGGGTTGTTCACCGCGGTTCTGGTATTCGCGCAGCTTGCCTATGTGATTTATAAGCTCGGGAACGGCATGAGCCTGCCTGCCCAGCCCGCCAGTCTCGCTCCTGCGCACAATACACAGGCGATCGGCCAAGCGCTCTACCAGACGTACATGCTGCCGGTCGAGATCGCTTCACTTCTGCTCTTGGTGGCGATGGTGGGCGCAGTGATCATGGCCAAGAGGAAGTTTGAATGATTCCAACCTCATATTACATCCTGCTGGGCAGCGGCCTTTTCACGATCGGCGTGATCGGCGTGTTGACGCGGCGCAATGTGCTCGTCATCCTGATGTCGATTGAACTGATCCTGAACGCCGTCAACATCAACCTGGTGGCGCTGTCACAGTATTTCCATTCGGTGGACGGGCAGGTTTTTGCCATTTTCGTCATCACCGACGCGGCTGCGGAAGCAGCGGTCGGCCTCGGCCTTATCATTGCGCTGTTTCGCAACAAAGAAACGGTTAATGCGGATGAAATTGACTTACTAAAGTGGTGAGCGAATGTTAGGGGGTAGTGACTAAAGCGTCGAGGACAAAGTGTAAGAGTTAGGATGGGCTGTCTTATGGGTGCTATTCAGTACGCGTTTAATCCGATCACGGTTCAAATGCTCGCGTCGCTTTATGAGAAGAACCTTTTGAACCTTGAGCCCGGCTTCCAGCGTGCTTCGGTTTGGCAGCCACGCGACCGGAGTAAACTCATCGATTCCATCGTGAGAAACTACCCGCTACCCTCCATCTTCCTTCACAGGAGCGTAGAAGATGGCAATATCGTTTACGACGTAATCGACGGGAAGCAGCGGATAGAATCGGTACTAATGTTCATGGGCACCATCCGGGGTAGCAGATTTGCGGCCAGGTGCCAACTCCCTTCAGAGGAGTCGCCATCCCTAGTGGACTGGAAGCACCTAAAAGCACGGGGCCTTCAGCACCTTGTCACTGGCTACAGTCTACTTTCGGTCGAGGTCACTGGAGAACCCGGGGACGTGATTGATCTATTCGTCAGAATCAATTCCACAGGAAAGGCCTTGACCCGGCAGGAAACGAGGAATGCTAAGTACAACCGCTGCGAGTTGCTGAAGCGGGCGGGTCAGCTATCCAATAAATTCGTTGACTATCTTCACTCTGTCGGCGCCCTCAGTACGGGCCAGATTTCCCGAATGAAGCATGTAGAGTTGATGTGTGAGCTACTTGTCTCCGCGCACATAGGCGATATAACAAATAAAAAGAGCGTCCTCGATAGGCTGATGAAGGCTGATTCGATCAAAGGACGGGACATTGACAAGGCAGCGACCTTGACAATCACGGGCCTTAATACGCTAAGGAAAATGTTCCCCAGATTGGGTCCTCATGTGCGGTTCACCAAACTCTCTGACTTTTATACGCTCGCGATACTGATCCAGAAGTTCGTGCGGGAGAGGCTTGTTCTTACTGACCGGAAGCGAAATTTGCTCGCCTGGGATCTGCTTCTCGCCCTTTCCACTGGCGTGGATCAGGTGAAGCTTTCGGTGAAGGGCGCACGGGGAATTAAAGCTGGTCAGGAGTTGTACCGTGACTATTATCTGACGATCCTGGAGGGTGTCGACGAAGAAGGGCATCGTCGCCGCCGCGAAGGAATCCTCCGAGGGCTGATCGAGAATCTGTTCCTGAAAAAGGACCATGCACGAACATTTAGCGCCGAACAGCGGAGGATTTTGTGGAATACGACCACTGTCAAAAGGTGTCAGAACCCTGAGTGTAGAGCCCCCTTGACTTGGCAAAACCTCTCGATTGATCACGTGGACCCGTGGAGTAAAGGGGGCGAAACTGCGCTTAGGAACGCTGCGCTCTTGTGCCGGAGGTGCAACTCCAAATTTGGGAATAGACGCAAATTTCTGAAACCACTGGCAAGAGCGGCCTGAGCAAGCATCGCCGAGCTATCGGGGATGAGTTCATCAAAACGCTCGGGACGACCAATCAAGGAAACTGAGGAGTTATTTGCCGTAATAACTGGGATCATCCTGAGTACGAAGAGGAGAACGAAGGCTGGACGCTAGCCTTTATCCTTTACACTTTAGACTTTTGACATGCTTAACTACATTTGGTTGATTCCCCTTTTCCCACTCTTGGGCGCTGCGACCCAGTTGTTTGTCGGTCGGCGTTTGTCTAAGACTGCTGTGTCTGCGGTTTCCGTCGGGCTCCCGGGCCTCGCGCTCGTGTGGGCCCTGGGATGCGTCACCGAATTCCTCAAGCTCCCGGCGGATGTCCATGTGTTCACCAAGGTTCTGTATTCGTGGCTGCCCGCCGGAGCGTTCCGGTTGTCGAACGGGTCGCTCGGGAACTTGAACGTTCCAGTGGGATTCCAACTCGACCCGCTCTCCGTGGTCATGCTGCTGGTGGTGACGGGGATCGGCTTCCTGATTCACGTTTATTCCGTCGGCTACATGGCGCATGAAGGGGGCTACTACCGGTTCTTTGGATACATGAACCTCTTCATGTTTTCGATGCTGGTGCTGATCCTGGCGAACAACTATCTGATGATGTTCGTCGGCTGGGAGGGCGTCGGCCTCTGCTCCTACCTGCTGATCGGCTTTTTCTTCCAACGCAAATCCGCTTCCGATGCCGGCAAGAAAGCGTTTGTCGTGAACCGCATTGGGGACGCGGGATTCCTGCTGGGCGTCATGCTGATGGCGGTTACCTTCGGCAGCGTGGAGTTCCAACAGGTCACGGAGCAGGCCCGCAGCGGACGCTTTCCGGTGGGCAGCACGGTTATCGTAGCCATCTGCATCTTGCTGTTCGTTGGCGCAACAGGGAAATCCGCGCAGATTCCTCTCTACACCTGGCTGCCGGACGCCATGGAGGGCCCAACGCCTGTGAGCGCCCTGATTCACGCGGCCACCATGGTGACGGCCGGTGTTTATATGGTGGCGCGCTCGAACGCACTCTTCATTCTGGCGCCGACGGCGATGGCGCTGGTCGCCGGAATCGGCGCCGCGACGGCCATCTGGGCCGCCAGCATTGGCCTCGTGCAAAACGACATCAAGCGCGTGCTGGCCTATTCGACGGTAAGCCAACTCGGGTACATGTTCCTCGCCTGCGGAGTTGGCGCTTTCGGCGCGGGCGTCTTCCACCTGATGACGCACGCCTTCTTCAAAGCGCTGCTCTTTCTAGGGGCTGGAAGCGTGATCCACGCCATGAGCGGTGAACAGGATATGCGCAAGATGGGCGCGCTCTGGAGCCGTATCCCTGTGACGGCGAAAACCATGCTTGTCGCCACACTGGCCATCAGCGGCACGCCGCTGTTCTCGGGCTTCTTCAGTAAAGATGAAATCCTCTGGCAATCCTTTTCTAGCCCTTACGGAAGCATCCTGCTTTGGTTCGTTGGGTTCGCCACCGCAGGCCTCACCGCCTTCTACATGTTCAGGCTGTTTTTCATGACCTTTGCGGGCAAGTCGCGAGTTCCACACGAACTCGAACACCACATCCACGAGTCGCCCAAGGTGATGACGGTGCCGCTCATCTGCCTGGCCATTGGGGCGCTCGCGGCCGGTTACGTCGGCTGGCCCAAAATACTGGGCGGCTCGAATCACTTCGAACATTTCCTGGAGCCGGTTTTCGAGAATCCCGGTGCACGGGCGGCATTTGAGCACACCTGGCAGAGCGAGTTCGGCCTCATGCTGCTTTCCGTGGGTGTCGCGGCAATAGGTTTTCTGGTTGCCTATTTCTGGTACCTGCGGCGCCCGGAAGTTCCGGAGCGCGTGGCAGCCAAGGCCGGGCCGCTTTACAACCTTGTGCTGCACAAATACTATATTGATGAGTTGTATGATGCCTTGTTTGTGAATCGTGTGAAGAATCTCGGCAACGCTTTCGCGGCTTTCGACTTAGGCGTTGTCGACGGGGGCGTTAACGGCGCGGGTTGGCTGACACGCATGTCCGGCGAGGCTTCGCGTTATTGGGACACGTGGGTTATCGATGGCCTGGTAAACGTCACGGCGTTCGTGGTGAAGGTCCTGAGCTACCCCGTGCGCGTCATCCAGACCGGCCTGGTGCAGAATTACGCCTGGATGATCACCCTGGGCGTGCTGATTTTCATGGTGTATTACTTTGTGCATTTCTAGGAAGGTGCGATGCAAGGTCGCTGGCTAAGTGAGCTGTCTCAACTGAGCCCCGAAGGGGCGATAGAAAGTAGCCCAGGGCGCAAGCCCTGGGAAATCGGAAACCCTCTCCCCGTTTGTCCCCCTCTCCCGCCGAGCGGGAGAGGGGGAAGGGGGTGAGGGAGGGCCCCGCCGACCCACGGCTCACGCCGTGGGCTACTCGCTTGCGCCCGCTCCGCGGGCTGACTTAGTGAACAACTTCGCGTTACATGGCACAAGTCGTTCAATGAAGCTGAAAGTCGCTGTTGCAAAGGCTAGGCGATTTCCGGAGTGAGAGGTTAAGACGAAAGAAGGTTTTGCTTTTGACTGTCAACTGTCGACTGTGAACTGTCGACTGCCCTTCCGAGGTTCCCGATGGCTTACTTTCATGATCACATTTTGAGCTTCGTCCTGTTCACGCCGGCCGTGGGGCTGATTGCGCTCATGTTCGTTCCCGGCGCGAACAAGCAGGCCATCCGCTGGTGGGGCAACATCGTCATGTTCGTGAGCTTCCTCGTGTCGCTCCCCCTGGTTTTCTGGTTCTCGCAGGAATCACCCGAGCAGCAGTTCAAGTTCGTGGAAATCCATAATTGGATTCCCAGCATCGGCGCGCAGTACCACCTCGGAATCGACGGCATCAGCTTCCTGCTCATCATGTTGACCACCGTGCTGGGTTTCCTTGCGGGGCTCTCCTCGTGGACAGCAATTCAGGAGCGGGCCAAGGAATACTACGCCATGTTCATGCTCTTGCAGGTGGGCATGCTGGGCGTTTTCATGTCGCTGGACTTTTTCCTCTTTTACGTCTTCTGGGAAGTGATGCTGGTCCCGATGTATTTCATCATCGGCGTCTGGGGCGGCCCGCGGAAGCTTTATGCGGCCATCAAGTTCTTCCTCTATACGCTGGCCGGATCCGTTCTGATGCTGCTCGGGATATTGACACTGTATTTCCGTTATCACACCGACACTGGCGTCTATTCATTCGACGTGCTGCGACTGATGCAGCACGCGTGGCCGCTCAATCTCCAATACTGGGTCTTCTGGGCATTCATGATCGGGTTCGCCATCAAGGTGCCGATGTTCCCGTTCCACACCTGGCTGCCCGACGCGCACGTTGAGGCGCCAACGGCCGGCTCGGTGATCCTGGCCGGCGTCCTGCTGAAGATGGGGACGTACGGCTTCATCCGTTTTTCGCTGCCCCTTCTGCCGCAAGCCAGCAGCAATCCCAAGATCGTCAAGGTCATGGTGGTGCTCTCCATCATCGCCATCATTTACGGGGCCCTGGTTTCGCTGATGCAGCGGGACATGAAGAAGCTGATCGCGTACTCGTCCGTCAGCCACCTGGGATTCTGCACGCTCGGGATTTTCGCTTTGAATCCCCATGGCTTGCAGGGCAGCGTCATCCAGCAGATCAACCACGGAATCTCCACCGGCGCCTTGTTCTTGATTGTGGGCTTGATCTACGAGCGGCGTCATACGCGCGAAATTAAGGAATTCGGCGGGCTTTCGAATGTGATGCCGGTCTACGCCACGTTGTTTATGATCGTGATGCTTTCCTCGATCGGATTGCCATTGCTGAACGGGTTTATCGGGGAGTTCACGATCCTCCAGGGCGCCTTTGAGGCGAACTGGCATTGGGCGGCCTGGGCCGTGGTCGGCATCGTGTTGGGCGCCGCGTACATGCTCTGGCTTTACCAGCGAACCATGTTCGGCGCCTGCGAGAATCCCAAGAATCAGGTGCTGAAGGACTTGAACTGGCGCGAGATCATGACGCTGGTGCCCCTGATTGTCTGGGCCTTTTGGATCGGCGTTTATCCGAAGCCGTTCTTCAACGTGCTCGATAAGCCCGTCACGGCCATCGTCGAGCGCGTCAATCCGGATTTCTATCGGTCGTCGTCAGCAGCATTAACGTCTCCTCGAAAGGCCGTCGCCCCTGTGGCCTCCGCCTCTGACAAGAATGTAGCGCCGACCTTCAGGTCGGCACGTGTGGACCTGAAGGTCCGCGCTACATCGGCACCTGCGGACCTGAAGGTCCGCGCTACATCGGCGCCTGCTGGCCTGAAAGCACAGGCAGGAGTGCCTGTGCTACCTGGATCGGGAGGAGTCGCCCGCCAATGAACCCCTCCTTCTTCAACGCTTTGGACTACCAGGCGATCAAGCCGGAGATCCTTCTGGCGATGTTCGGGCTGGCGATCCTGTTGTTCGATTTCCTGCTCGATAAGCGCGACAAGTATATGAACGCGCTGACGGCCCTGGCGGGCCTGGCGCTTGCCGGGCTCAAGCTGGGAATGTTCTGGGTCGCCTTAGAGGGGCGAGGGTATAACGGTTTCGGCGGCGTTTTCGTGCTCGATTCCTTCGCGATTTTTGCCAAGTTCATCATCGTGGTGGCCACGGCTCTGGTGGTGCTTCTCTCCGTAAAGTACCTCGAGATTGAGAATGCGAATCTGGGCGAATACTACGCGCTGCTGCTTTTCTCGGCCGTGGGGATGATGTTCCTGGCATCGGGAACGGACCTGATCGTTTTATTTATCGCCCTCGAGCTCATGGCGCTCTGCGAATATGTCTTGACGGGGTTTTTGCGCGGCAACCGGCGCTCCAATGAAGCGGCGGTGAAGTTCTTTCTGCTAGGGGCGTTTTCTTCAGGTTTGCTTCTTTACGGCATGTCGCTGCTGTACGGCATTGGCGGCTCGACCAACCTGTTGGTGATAGCCCAGCGGCTCTCGGATCGTCCCGTGCACGATCCCCTGGCCTGGATCGCCATGATTACGCTCCTGGCGGGAATCTACTTTAAGGTGGCGGCAGTGCCTTTCCACCAGTGGACGCCGGACGCCTATGAAGGCGCGCCCACTTCGATCACGGCCTTTATTTCCGTGGCTCCGAAAGTTGCTTCCTTCGCCTTCTTTATTCGCATCCTGATCGCCGGATTGTGGCCGCTGCGCGCCGAGTGGCAAGCGCTGACGATCGGAGTTGCCGTTGCCACCATGACCTTCGGGAATCTGGCGGCGATAACCCAGACGAACATCAAGCGCTTTTTCGGCTACTCGACTATCGCTCACGTGGGCTATCTGCTGCTGGGCCTTGTCGCCGCCGCAGATGGCAATCGCGAAGGCCTGACGGCCATTGCCATCTATCTCCTGGTTTATGCCTTTATGAACCTGGGAGCTTTTGCGGTGATCATCGTGATGCGGCGGAAGGACCTGATCGGAGACGAGATCGACGACATGGCGGGCCTGATGGCGCGCGCCCCGGGCATGGCGATCCTGATGTTGATTTTCCTGCTTTCCCTGGCGGGTATTCCTCCCACAGCAGGGTTTATCGGGAAGTACTTTATCTTTCTTTCTCTGATTGAGACGGGGCACTACTATCTGGCCGTGCTGGCGGTGGCGTACGCGGTTGTGGCGTTGTATTATTACTTTCGCATCGTGGTGGCGATGTTCATGCGGAAGGCCGCGGAGGCAGTTCCGCTCGCGACCAGTGCGGGCATTCGCGTGGCGCTCGCCGTCACGCTGAGTATGACGCTGGTGGTTGGGATTTATCCCCAGCCGTTTATTTTGATCGCGCGTGAGGCGATCCGGCCCTTCTTCATGTAGGGAATTGGAAACGCCCTGCGCACGTGTCATTCCGGGAGAATCGAGGAATCTCGCTCTGATTCTCGCTTGTTTCGTGCCGACGCGCAGAGCCAGAGTCCTCACTTTGCTCGGAATGACACCGCAAGACCTGCGAGTGTCCATGGCGAGGAAGCCGGCAAGCATCTGGGCCCAGGTGGGGCTTTACACGAGCCTGGGTTTTATTCTGCCTGCGGGCGCCTTCGCAGGCAGTGCAGTCGGTTGGTTGTTGGATCGCTGGTTGCACACCTCGCCGTGGCTTACGGTGATCTTCGGGTTTTTGGGCGCGGCGGCCGGCTTAACCGAACTACTGCGGATTTTGGGCCAGGCGGAGAAGGATGCAGACAGAGACAATTCAAACTCCGGACCTGGCTCGAGCTGAAGCGCGCCTGCCGCGCTGGATGGCGCTTTGTGCGGTTGCGGCGCTGATCGTGATGCTCTTGTACCGCCAGGTCATGATCGCCACGGGATTCGCCCTGGGCGCCGCGCTAGGAATCTTAAACTACTCTTGGCTGCACGAAGCGGTGGGGGCGTTAGCCAATGCCGGTCAGGCCCGAATTCCCAGGTTGCTGGTGGCTAAATTCCTGATAAGATATCCGCTGGCCTTCGGTCTGGTGATTTTCTTTTTCAAGACCCGCTGGCTTCCGCCGATGGCTATATTAGCGGGACTGTTTGTGCCGGTGGCCGGACTTTTGATTGAAGCCATAATCCAGATAGGAGACGGATTGGTTTCAAGGTAGCTAAAAGTCGAGCGTTGAGCAGTTGAGGGGTCGAACCCTTTTTTTGACTCTCGACTCTTGGCTTCTCGACTCAGGAAGAACATGGAACATCAACTTTGGTTTACAGCAATCTTAAACAAGCTTTTGGGCAGTGCAGTAACGCCGCTGCTGGCGAGGATCGGCCGGACCCCTGCCGACCCCGTTCATCCCATCCCGAATTACGTGGCGATGGAGATTCTTGTGATTCTTCTGATGTTCGCCGGTATGGTTATTCTGCGTATGGGGCTTTCGGTCGAGAATCCGGGCAAGTTTCAACATCTGGCGGAAATCGTGGTGACATTCACCCAGGACATGTGCGAGGAGATCATCGGTCACGGCAGCGGCCGTTATGTGGCGATGTTGGCAACCCTCGGAATTTTCATTCTGCTGTGTAATGTGCTCGGAATGATTCCAACTTTGCAGACGCCCACGGCCCACATTCAAGTCACGCTGGGCTGCGCCGTAGCGGCGTTCCTCTATTACAATTTCCAAGGGGTTCGCCAGCACGGAGTGATCGGTTATCTCAAGCACCTTTGCGGGCCGATGCTGGCCATTGCGGTAGTCATGTTTCCGATTGAAGTCATCGGGAACCTGGGCCGGCTGCTTTCGCTCAGCGTCCGTCTGTACGCGAATATGATGGTGGGTGACCTGCTTGAGTGGGTTTTCAGCAACCCGGTCCCCGTTGCAATGTCGGCCGCGTTCCACCTGGCCTTTATAGGACCTGTCATCACCATTCTGGCGCCCGTGGCGTTTATGGCGCTGCACCTTTTCGTGTCGCTGTTGCAGGCGTATATTTTCATGCTGTTGCCGGCCGTCTATATCGGTATGGCGATTTCGGAAGAGCACTAGTTTTTGAGGCTGACGGAGCGCGGGCATCCTGCCCGCAGCCTCTCGCGGGAGGAAGGCGCTCGCGCAACAGCGGGCGAGACGCCCGCGATCCAACAGATCTGCGAGCGTGATTCCCGCCTGTTCGAGGGTTGGCGGGAAACCACCCACTGGCGGAAATTCATAGTGAACTCGCACCGCGTGGCGGGGAGTTCAAAGGAGGAAGTGCATGAAACGGTACTTTGCGATGTTTCTGACGGTTGTAGGAACGCTGCTGGTTGCGGTGCCCGCATTCGCTCAGGAGGCGGCCGGTAGCGCCCATACGGACAATACCAAATGGGTGATTATCACTGCCGGATTCGCTATGGCCATTGCTTCCGCTGCCTGTGGCTACGCCCAGTCGAAGGCGACCGCAGCAGCCTGCGAGGGCTTGGCGCGTAATCCGGGTGCCCGGCCGGGCATTCAGTTTGCCTTGCTGTTGGCGCTGATCCTGATTGAGTCGATGGCGCTGTACACCTTTGCCATCATCTTTGCTAAAGTTTCGGCTTGACGAGCGGGACGTTATCCTGGTTCGGTCAAAAACGGGGAGGCTTCGGCCTCCCCTTTTTGTTCCGGGCCTTGACATCTGTTCGCAATAATGCGAACATGCAGGAGTAACAGGGATGCCGAAGAAAAGAGAACTGAGATCCAAGGCGCTGCAGTTTGCCTACGACCGTTATGTCGGCGAAGACCCTGAGTTAGCAGCGGCCTTTGAAGAGGAGCTATCCTCGGCCGATATCGCCAGCCAGATTTGTAACCTCAGGAAGCGAGCAGGACTTAGCCAGAGGCAGCTTGCGGCAAAGTTGGGCACAACGGCGTCAGTAATCTGCCGGCTCGAAGATTCGGACTACGAAGGCCACTCCCTCTCCATGCTCAGGCGAATTGCAGCCGTACTTGGTAGACAGGTCAAGATCGTCCTCGTCCCGGCGAGCCGCCGGCGCGCCGCTGCTTGAAATCTCCATGCGGGCGCGGATTGGCGGTAAGGCGGCATGCCCGAAAACCGCAGAGCTTCGCTCTGATGCGCCAGCCTGCCAGCCTTCCTGATCGAACAGGGCATGGGTTGCAAATCATTCCGAGGCTGGGTAGAATACCGCTTAAAAGGGACAGACGGCTGTACTTCCCCCACTTCCCGGAGGGAAACGCTGTGGACTCACAACCAAATCCCGCGATCATTACGCTGGTATATTCCGTTGTGGCTATCGTCTTCGCGTGGTGGCTGACCGAACGCCCGGGCGCGCCTCTGAAAGCACTATTTGAACGACGCTCAGCCACCTCCAGACCATTCGCGGTCATTACGATCTTCGCCGTGGTCGTGGCTGGGCTCATCGTGTGGTTTTCGACCCCACACCTGGGTGCATTTCTGCAAAATCTCCTTGAACTACGCGTCGTCAGGCCCTGGCCACCCGTTGTGGGGCCCAAGAGATTACAAATTGTAGACCCGCAAAACTTTGCCTTTTTTCACCCCATCACTGGCAAGCCGTTGGTCTGGTACTACAAATGGCCTGACGGAAAATACGACTTTTTCGATGGCCCCGGAAAGGACCCGGGTACCGGAATGGACCTCACCCCTATTGATCGTCCGACCATTGAAGAATTGATTCGGCGTTATAAGAGTTACTTGAGTTCCGACGGCATACTCGCGTGCGGGCTCGGGATCCGGTGGTTTGAACAAGAGAGTAGCTTCAGTAGTGTTTGGGTCCGCCGCGGGCATAGTGACGTCTTCGACGCGCAGCAAAACCCCGGCGGCCCGCTAACTGTCAACACCGTCACTTATTCGCGCGGTAAGGTCTACGTGGAGCGGACCGAGAGCAGCGATGGGAATCTCTGTAGCTATGAGGGTTCCGTCGGGCCTGACGGGAAGTCCATTAGCGGCACGTATCACTCATCAAATGGGCGGGTGCCTGGGCTGTGGACGTGGAAGGCCACCATCGTCTGCGAGTGAGGTCCTGGTGCTAGGTATCAATTCGATTTCGCGGCCGGCGCATAGCGAAGCGATGCTGTCCATCGCGGGTAGCGCGGACCTCCGTTGTTGAGGTCCGCGGCTCTTACCTCGGACTCGAAACGAGCGACACGGGGGACGTTTCCGGCTACCAAACAAGTCAATTTCCGTTACGGAAGCGGTACGCCGGCAGTAGTTGAAAACGTCAGGAACACGTTAGGGAAGAGGCCCAGGTAGAAGATACCGACCAAACTTACAGCCAAGGCCGTGCGGAGCGCCATCGGCAGCGAGGTGCTCGAGGCCTTCGTAGCGCCTTCCCGCATGTACATGGCGACGACGAGGTGAAGGTAGTAGTACACCGAGACGACGCTGTTGAGCAGGGCGACGATGGTAAGGCCGATCAGGTGGGAGTGAATGGCGGCGCGGAAAAGGAAGAATTTTCCGAAAAAGCCTGCGGTGGTGGGGATTCCGGCGAGTGAGAGCAGGAAGACCGTCAGGCATGCGGCGGTGCCGGGCCGCACGTAGGCCAGGCCGGTGTAGTCCTCGATTTGAGTCGAGAATTCGCCGTTCCCTGCCAGGTGAGCGATCAACACAAATGCGCCCACATTCATCAGAGCATAGGCCGTGAGGTAAAAGAGCACCGCGGAGGTGCCTTCTTTGCTTCCCGCCGCTACTCCGACCAGAACGTATCCGGCGTGAGCGATGGAGGAATAAGCAAGTAATCTCTTGACGTTGGTCTGCCAGATTGCCGCGAGATTACCCAGGCTCATGGTCAGGATCGCTGAGACCCAGATGACCCAGAAGCTGGTGGAAGACCCCGAGACTAGCCCACCCAAGAAGACCCTCAAAAGAACAGCAAAGGCGGCCGCTTTAGGACCCACGGAGAGGAATGCCGTCACGGGCGCCGGCGCGCCCTGGTACACATCCGGCGTCCAGATTTGAAACGGGACGGTGGAAAGTTTGAACGCGAGGCCGACGAACATCAAAATTAGCGCCACGCGCGCGAGAGTGGTCCACTGCTCGGGATGCGGAAGGCGCCCGCTCAGTTCGATGAGGTTCGTGGTGCCGGTCAGTCCGTAAACGAAGGCGATACCGTAAAGGAAGAAGGCCGTGGCGAACGATCCCAGCAGAAAGTATTTAAACGACGCCTCGTTCGAAAGCGTATCTCGTCTCCGGAAGCCCACCAGGATGTACGTAGAAATTGAAGAAATCTCGAGCCCGATAAACACCATGATGAGGTCGGTGGATGCCGCCATGAAGCACATCCCTGCCGTCCCCATAAGGAGCAGCGCGTAGAACTCGCCGTGTTGCAGGCCGTCGCGCTCGAGGTAGTTGATGGAGCCCAGCACAGTCAGCGCGGCGACCAGCAGGAACAGATAGAAAAAATAAAAACTGAACTGGTCCGCGGCGATCGCCTTGCCGAAGGCCAGTCCGGGATTGTTGGAAGTCCACCACGTGCCGCCTGCCGCTGTGAGAATTCCGGCCAGGGAAAGCCAGCCGAGCAAGGACCTCCTTCGGGGCGCGACGAAGGGTTCGAGGACCATCACCAGAATTCCGAATCCGCACAGAATAAGCTCCGGAAGGATTCGCATCGTGTCGACGGCCTGGAAGGAGGTCATTTGCCACCCCCCGCAGAGGCAACAGGGAACAGGGAATGGGGATTAGGTGCCCGGGAACTGCGAGTCGCGAGTCGGGAGTTGGGGTTGTTCCCCGTGTTCACAGCTCCCAGGTTCCTATTCGCTAATTTCTGATCCCCAATCCCTAATGCCTGTTCCCTAATCCCTGCTCCTTGCACTCGCGACATGACGGCGTTCACGCTATGATCCATGCGGCGCAGGAAAGGTTGGGGATAAATTCCCATAGCGAGAATCACAATCACCACCGTGGCGAGGATGAATTTCTCGAGCGCGCTGCAATCCGGAAGGCTCTTATTCTTGTCATTCGTAATCTCGCCTAAGAAAACGCGTTGATACATCCAGAGCAAGTAGACGGCAGCCAGCACTACGCCCACGGCGGCAAGCGCGGCGTAGAGGGCCCGCTCGCGGAAGGACCCGACGATGATCAGAAACTCACCCACGAATCCGTTCAGCATGGGCAGGCCGAGAGACGAAAGGGTGACGATCAGGAAAAAAGTACCGTAGACGGGCAGGGAAGTGGCGAGCCCGCCAAACTCGCGGATGAGCCGCGTATGACGGCGCTCATAGAGCAGGCCGACGAGCATAAACAGACCGCCGGTCGAAACACCATGGCTGAACATCTGGTAGATGGCCCCTTCCATTCCTTGCGTGTTGAGCACGAATATCCCCAGCACGCAGAAGCCAAGATGCGCCACCGAAGAATACGCCACCAGCTTCTTCAAGTCAGGCTGCACCATCGCCACGAGCGCGCCGTAAATGATGCCGATAATCGCCAGGGCTATGATGAGCGGCGCAAACTCCCGCGAGGCGCGCGGAAACAGTGGCAGGCAGAAGCGCAGCATGCCGTAGGTGCCCATCTTCAGCAGCACCCCGGCCAGGATCACGGAGCCGGCGGTAGGCGCTTCAACGTGCGCGTCGGGCAGCCAGGTATGAAACGGGAACAACGGCACTTTGATGGCAAAGGCGATAAAGAAGGCCAGGAAGAGCCAGCGCTCGGTCGAGGGAGACAAGAGAGGACTGTTGGTGAATGTAGCGACGATGCTGACCAGGTCGAAAGTTCCTGTGACGTTATAAAGATAGATAATGCCCGCGAACATGAGAGCGGAGCCGACCATCGTGTAAAGAATAAACTTCACTGCCGCATAAATCCGCCGCTCGTGACCCCAGATGCCAATCAGGAAATACATGGGGATCAGCATGACTTCCCAGAAGACAAAGAAAAGCACCAGGTCGAGCGACGCAAAGACGCCGATCATACCCGTCTCGAGCGCCAGCAGGAAGATGAAGAATTCCTTCACGCGCTTCGTAATGCCCGTCCAGGAAACAAGCACGCAAAGCGGCATCAGGAATCCCGTCAGCAGGATGAGCAGCGCGCTTAAGCCATCTACGCCGAGGTGATAGTCAATCGGCGGCGAGGCGATCCAGGGATGGATCTCAACGAATTGCATGCCGGGCGTGTCTGCACGCAAGCCGGCATAAACAACCACGGTGACCACAAACGTGAGCAGTGATGAGGCGAGCGCCACCCAGCGGATCGGTTTGTCGCGCTCCGCGCCCAGGAATCCGATGACGACTGCCCCCGCCAGGGGCAACAGAATCGCGATCGTGAGAAGATGATCAACTAGCCAGTGCATAGAATAAGTTCGCTACGTTGCGCATGCATTTCGTGGACGTGACCCCTCACCCGGCCCGCGACGGCTGATGACAGCGCCGTCG
>Ga0209517_10001375_pt1 | contig 37156 bp, 29 predicted proteins | sample PeaSoiMetSII2010_FD_187695 | JGI IMG/M metagenome (GOLD analysis project Ga0209517, IMG submission 187695) | Peat soil microbial communities from Weissenstadt, Germany - SII-2010 (SPAdes) (version 2) | ecosystem: Environmental > Terrestrial > Soil > Wetlands > Peat | place: Germany... | reverse complement strand
GATCAGACAGACCCACGGCCTCGACGGCTCCACTGCGATGACGATCTCACCGCTCTCGACCGCTGCTATCATAACCCAACACCTTTTTCATGAGCTTTCGCGGGCCGAAGGCCCATGGGGACAGACCCCACACGACGGGTTCTGCGCCATCCCTGCATGGTGCGGCTGAGAGCTGAAACCTGAGTGCTGAAAGCTATTTTTCGGCGGAACAAAGCGAGAATGTCTATGAAAACAAACGACGAGGTCAAAATGTCGATGGCTGGCGCGAACGTTGCTTTTGAACGTCTGCGATGCGCCGAAGGCGCAGGTCCGTCAGATTGCAGGCCCCGGCCTGTCCCTCCGGGACATCGCAGACCCCACGCGACGGGTTCTGCGCCGTCCCTGAATGGTGCGGCTGAGAGCGGAAAGCTGAGTGCTGATAGCCATTTTTCGACGGAACAAAGCGAGAATGTCTATGAAAACAAAGGACCGGCGCAGATTTCAGCCCCCCTAGCCCCTACTTATCGAAGGAGGGGAGCTCCCGGCTGCCATGCTAGTTGAACCACTCCGCGCCGAGGTAAACGGACAGCGCTGTCCACAGCTTCTCTATGGCGGGGACGCGCACGCGTTTGCCAAAGACGTTGTAACGGCGCTTTTGAATCCGCCCCAAGAGCCGCCAGTAAATCGCCGCCATGATCTCGGCAGAAACCAAGGTGCGGCGGTCCTGAGGGGGCAGAAGCTGGCGTGCTTCGGCGAAGAAGCGGCGGGCGCGGTCAGATTCGAACCCCATGAGCCGGATGAAAGCATCCTGATAAACGCCCGAGAGCAGTTCATCGGGACGCACGCCGAATTCGACGAGGTCGGCACTGGGCAAGTAAATGCGGCCGCGGCGCGCGTCGCTCTGGACGTCCCGAAGGATGTTGACGAGCTGAAGTGCCTTGCCGAGATTCACGGCGTAGTCGCGCACGCGCAGGTCGGTATAGCCGAAGATCTCAATCGCAATCAAACCAATAGTAGAGGCCACCCGGTAGCAGTAAACCGAGAGGTCATCAAAGGTCTCATAACGCGTCCCCGCCAGATCCATCTCGAGCCCGAGGATGAGGTCCTCGAAGGGCTGGCGAGGAATTTTGAATATCCGAATGCTCTCGGCGAGTGCGGCCAGGTCAGGATCGTCAAAAGCCGCGCCTCGATCGGCGAAGCAGGCGTCGAGCGCCTGCCGGTAGAGGGTAATCTGGCGAGTGGCTTCGGCATGCGGAAGGCCGCTATCCACAACGTCGTCGCCACGGCGGGCGAATGTGTAAACGGCCTCAATGGCGCGCCGTTTCTCGCGAGGAAGAAACACGAATGAGTAGTAGAAATTGGTGCGGCGAAACGAAGCGCGGGGCCCTTTCATTCGAGCGCTCCAGGGGGAGTCGTGACGACGGAGGCGTGTTCACCGTCTCGCGCCGGAAGAGGATGCCGGGCGCGGAAATACAGGCGCACAAAGTCGAGCGTCGAGAGGGATGGCCGGCGCCGAAAAACATCATAATCCGCTGCCTCGATTTTGCGAAGCAGCGTTGTGCCTCCCAGCCACGTCAAGCGAAGCTGGCGGCGCAATTCCGGCACGACCCTCTCCGGCAGAGCTTTGCCCTGCTCGAACAACCCGCGCGTGCGTGCGATTTCGAATTTCAGCAGCTCGCGCCAACGCCCGTCCGAATGTTCAGCGCGCAGGTCGTCCAGAGTGTACTCAAAACGTTCGAGGTCTTCCAGGGGCAAGTAGATGCGGTCGCGTTCGAGGTCCACGGCGACGTCCTGCCAGAAGTTGGTGAGTTGGAGCGCCGTGCAGATGCAATCCGAAAGAGCAAAGAGCTCCGGCTCGCCGTGTCCAAAGAGCTCGAGCACCAGCCTTCCGACGGGGTTGGCGGAGCGCTCGCAATAGGCGAGCAGGGAAGAAAAATCCCGATGACGATTTACTTTCACGTCGGATTCAAAGGCTTGAAGCAAATTCTCGAAATTCTGGAGAGAAAGGTGGAATCGCTCGGCCGAATCTTCGAGCGCCACGAAAACCTGATGCTGCGCCCGGCCGGAAAAGCACTCGAGCAGGAGTTCCCGCCAGGCGGCGAGTTTTTCGAGCCTTCCTTCGACTCCCGGCTCATCAGCAACGTCGTCGGCGTAGCGGGCAAACGCGTAGACCGCAGCCAGGGCGTCACGCTTGTCGCGGGGGACGAGCAGCGAAGCGACCGGAAAGTTCTCGTAATGACGTCGCGCCAGCCGCCGGCACTCGGCGTAGGCGGCGCGAACTCTTGGGGATTGAGTCATTGAGCCATCGGGCCATCGGGCCATTGAATCATTGAGCCATTGGGTCATTATCCACGCCCACCGGTTCACCGAATCACCAATTGGGATCTCAATGGATCAATGAGGAAATGAGTCAATGACTCAACGGCCAGATGGCTCAATGACTCAATCAACTTGGCTCTTTCGATTCGGGCTTGCGCCGCCGCAGAAAGGCAGGAACGTCGAAGTCATCTTTGGGTATCTCCGTGGTCATCTCCGGCGGTTCCTGCTCCACGGGGAGCTTATCCTTTTTCGCCAGGGCCGACCGGACGCTTTGCTGCGCGCTGCGCATCGCCATCGAGGAGCCGCTGAGGGGCTTGATGCCAAATCGCTCGGATTTTATCCCCGTGGCGATGACCGTGACCTTTACCGCGTCGCCCATGGACTCATTGAGAACGGCGCCAAAGATGATGTTGGCGTTTTCGGCGGCGGCTTTCTGCACAATGCTGGAAGCTTCGTGGACTTCGAACAGGGTGAGTTTGCTGGATCCGGTAATATTCAACAATATTCCCTGGGCGCCGTTGATGTTGCCGTCCTCGAGCAGCGGGCTGGCGATGGCGCGATTGGTGGCTTCCACGGCGCGGTTCTCTCCCGAGGCCTCGGCGGTTCCCATGAGCGCGTATCCCATGCCCTCCATAATTGTCTTAATATCAGCAAAATCGCGGTTGATCATCCCAGTAATGGTAATGATATCAGAAATACCCTGAACACCCTGGCGAAGCACATCATCGGCTTTTTTAAACGCCTCGAAGAAGCTCGTATCCTTGTCCACGAATTGCATCAAGCGTTCGTTCGGTATACAAATTACCGTGTCCACGCTTTGGCTCAATTCCGCTAATCCCGTTTCGGCCTGCACCATTCGGCGCTTGCCTTCAAAGGCGAACGGTTTGGTCACCACAGCCACGGTGAGCGCATGGAGTTCGCGCGCCAGGCTGGCGACAATGGGCGCGCCACCGCTGCCGGTGCCCCCGCCCAACCCGGCGGTGACGAACACCATGTCGGCGCCCTCGAGCGCGTCGATCACCTTGTCGGTGTCCTCGAGCGCGGCGCGCCGGCCGATTTCAGGGTTGGCGCCCGCGCCGAGGCCCTTCGTCAGCTTGGCTCCCAGTTGGATTTTCACCGGCGCTCTTGACATGCGGAGCGCCTGCGCATCGGTGTTGGCCACCATGAAGTCCACGCCCGTCACCCCGGCTTCGATCATGTGGTTCACGGCGTTTCCGCCACCCCCGCCCACGCCAATGACCTTGATCTTGGCGCCCACGCGAAGCTCATCGGAAAAGTCCACGCGAAGGTTATTGTCGGTCTCTTCGATCTCCATTTTGCCTCCCACTCAAACACCTCCGCTGTCCGGCGAATGGCCTCCACAACGGAGTTATGTGCTATGCCCCGCTCTTCCCAAACAAAGCCCGCCGCAATTTCGCCAGAAAGCCTGTTTCCTTGGCGTCGCGAAGCAAGCGGCGACGGTGAGCGTAGACCACGAGGCCGACCAGGGTTGCGTACTCCGGCTCGGGAAGCTCCTCGCCCAGGTTCTCGATTCCCGTCGAACGGCCCAGGCGCACGGGCAGACCAAGGTTTTGCTCGGCCAAATGCAGCAAGCCGCCCTGCTTTGCTCCCCCTCCAACCAGAATCACGCCTGCGCCCAGTTGCCGAAAATAGCCGCAGCGCTCGAGTTCATCATGGATCAATTCCAGCAATTCAAGGGTGCGCGGTTGAATGATCTCGTCCAGCACGTCGTAGCTGACCACCCGGCCGGGACGTTCCCCGACACCGGGAACTTCCAGGACCCCGCCCGGCATGTTGGCGAGCTCGCGCTCCGCCCACGATCGTTTAACTCTCTCCGCTTCAGGAATCGTTGTGCGCAGCCCCACGGCGATGTCGTTGGTGAAATGTTCGCCACCCACCGGGATGGAAGCCGTGTGCCGGACGCTGCCCTCGGCGTATACGATCACGTCCGTGGAACCGCCTCCGATGTCCGCCAGCGCCGCGCCCAATTCCCGTTCGTCGGCCGTCAGGCAAGCGGCCGCAGCGGCGAAGGGCTCATAAACCGTGTCCAGCACCTTGATACCAACCAGATTCGCCGCGGTAATCACGTTTCTCAAGGCGGTGGAAGAGCCCGTAATCAGGTGGACGTTGGCTTCCAGCCGCGAGCCACTCATCCCCACCGGATTACGAATCCCCTCATGAGAATCCAGAACATAATCCTGCGGCTCCAGGTATACGATTTCGCGGTCCTGAGGCAGGGTGATGCCGCGGGCAGTTTGGAGGACTTTAACAATATCGTCCTGGGTGACGGCTCCTGTGCCGTCCGAGCCTCTCGCCAAGCTCACCGCGCCACGCGAGGTCACGCCTTTAATGTGCGAGCCGGCAACCCCCACGTAAGCCGAAGCAATGGAAACTCCGGCAGCGGCTTCAGCAGCTTCCACGGCCTTCTTGAGGGCCACCACGGTAAGATCGAGGTTGACGATGACGCTCTTCCGCCAACCTTTCGACTCCGCCACTCCAAAGCCTGCCACCTGGAGTTTCCCGCCCTCCTTCGGCTGACAAACGAGGGCGCAGGTTTTCGTGCTGCCGAGATCCAAGCCTACAAAGAACTGATCGTTGCGTGCCAAGGTCCCTATTCCTTTAGTGTTTGCGGATGCTCGACGCCGGCCGCAGAAGAGGCCGGAGTTTTCTCCTGCGGATTCACCACAACCTGATTACGATACCGCAAATCTACCGAGTCAAGCGGCGTAGCGGACTTGCGCAGCTCAGGGAGCAACGCCAGGAAGGTGTGAAAATGCGGGAGAAAGTTCTCATGCCCAAAGTGGACCTGCAAAGTCTCGCGGCCCTGGACGAGCAGAGCTTTGAGGTCGTCACCGTCCGAAAGATCGGCTTCCGAAATTGTCCATCCGGAGTGGACGATCTCAGCACCGAGTTCGCGAATAAAATCCTGGTACAATGCGATACGAGTCTTGCACTCCCGGGAGCCGGCATTTGGGTCGAGACCCGTGAGTACAGGGAAGTCGAAATAGGCGCTCTCGGGCTTGTCGAGAAAGACCCCCTCACTGTCGACCAAACTCACGTGACCGCCCACGTTGGCGTAGGCCACGGGTTTCCTTTCAACAACGCGAATCACCAAACGGTTGGGCAATACGCGCGTTAAGGTCGCATTATGTACCCACGGTATCGATTCCACTTGTTTGCCTACATCCTCCAGAGAAAGGCGCAGAACTTTCAGGCCAAACCCGTTGTTCCCGCGCACAGGCAATCCCAGAGCGGCGGCAACGTCCTCGCGGGTAACAAAGTGATTGGCCATTAACTGAATATCGTCCGCAGAACGTAATTCGAATCTCGGGGACGTCAAGACGAAGGTTGTAAGGAAATAGCTCGCGATTCCGAGCGGCGCCACAGCGGTGACGACAAAAATCGCCCACTGCCCGCTCCACGAAAGCCCGCGGCGGCGCACGGTCACCGCCTTCTGTCGACGGAGATAGGGTGATTCCTCTTCGCCGTCCAACCCTTGTGCCGAGAGCGTCGCTTCATCCTCGATCAACTTCCTGGCCATTTGACACCGCACCCCTCGAATTCGTAGAGCCGGCCTTCACAGACTGCGAAAGAATCCGTTCCTTTGTCATTCCGAGCGGAGCGAGGAATCTCGCTCTGGTCTGTTTCGTAACGCGCTGCGAGATTCCTCGTCGCCTTCGGCTCCTCGGAATGACAAGCGTTGGGCTTTTTCCCCGGCTCGATCAGGCCAAGCGCGCCGGGCGGTTTCGGATTGCCACCGCCAAGGCATCGCCAATCTTCCACACGCTTCCCGCGCCGACCGTCAAGATCAAGTCGCCGCGCTGCAAGTCACCCAGAACTCCGTCGATAACAGCCCGCTCGGAAGGAGCATATTCGGCGTGGTGATTACCCAACTCGGCCATCCGCTCCACCAGGCGCTCGGCTGTAACGCCCGGGATGGGCTTCTCGCTTGCCGGATAGATGTCCAGGACATAAACGCGATCGGCGGCCTTGAAACACTGCGCAAAATCATCCATCAGGAACTGGGTGCGCGTATAACGATGTGGTTGGAAAATGGCAATGACCCGTTTGGAGCCCCAAAGACGGGCCGCCTCCAGCGTGGCGCTAATTTCCGCCGGATGATGCCCATAATCATCTACGATCGTTATGCCTTCGAATTCCATTTTGACCTGGAATCGACGGTCGGCGCCGCGGAAGCACGTCAATCCCTCACGAATCTGCTCAGGGCTCAATCCGAGCTCTAACCCCACCGCGACGGCCGCCAGAGCATTCTGCGCGTTGTGCCGGCCCGGAACATTGAGGTTAAAGCTACCCAGATGCTTCTCACCGGCGTCCACTTCAAAACTCGAGCCGTGGGGTTGCAGTTGGAGCGAGCTTCCCCTTACGTCAGCGCCCGATTCGAGACCGTAGGTCACGACGCGCCGCCGGATGTGCGGCAGCAGGTCTTTAAAGCGCTCGCCCCAGGGGGCATCCGAACAAGTCACCACTGCTCCATAGAACGGAACCTTGTTCGCGAAGGCAAGGAAAGCGGAAGTTATTTCGTCCAGGTCGCGGTAATGATCCAAATGCTCGCGATCAATATTGGTGATCACCGCAATTGAAGGGAGAAGATAGAGGAACGAGCGATCGCTTTCGTCGGCTTCGACAACCATCAGCTCGCCCTTGCCCAGGCGGGCGCTCGAGGCGAAGACATCCAAGCGTCCGCCAATAACGGCCGTCGGGTCGAGCCCGGCTTGAGTCAGGATCACGGCGATCATTGAGGTAACCGTCGTTTTCCCATGAGCCCCGGCCACCGCGACGCAGAATTTCAGGCGCATCAGTTCCGCGAGCATCTCGGCCCGGGGAATAACCGGGATTTGCAGACGGTGCGCCTCCTCGACCTCCGGGTTGTCAGAGGGGACCGCGGAAGAAACCACGACCACTTCAGCATCCAGGAGGTTTCTCGCGGCATGGCCTTCCGAGACTCGCGCACCCAGCTTTGACAACCTCTCCGTGACCGGTGTCGCCTTGAGGTCAGAACCTGAGACTGCAAACCCCAGGTTGAGCAATACCTCGGCGATGCCGCTCATGCCGATGCCGCCAATGCCCACGAAGTGTATCCTGCGAATCTTGCCCAACATGATCATGTCGTATTTGTAGCGGCGAGTTTACCTCGCCAGGTGGCGGCGTAAACAAGCTGCGGAAAAAAGTTATCTGTCATGCGGATTGGAGCGAAGCTTCTGCAGTATCACCTCAAGAACAATCAAATGCAGATCCTTCGCTTCGCTCAGGATGACAGCCTTAGAGACTTTTCCGCAGCCTGCTAAAGTCGCTCCACTTTAAGCCCTGGCAGCCAACCCCTCCACCAGGTCTGCGATCTGCGCAGTCGCCTCCGGCCGCGCCAGAGTTTTCGCAGCCCGCTCCATTTCGATCAACTTCAGCGGCTCACCGATCAGATCACTGACTTCGCGGATCAACCGCTCCGGCGTCAACTCCGCCTGGACTATGATTCGGGCAGCGCCGGCGCGCTCGAAGGCGCGGGCATTTGCCAGTTGATGTTGGTCGGTGGCCGCCGGAAAAGGTATCAGCAATGCGGCCCGTCCCGCCGCCGCCAACTCAGCCACCGCGGCGGCCCCGGCGCGTGTAACCACCAGATCAGCACGCGCCAAGGCCCCCGGCATATCCTCGATGAAAGCGCAGACATGAGCGGCCAGGTTGTGTTTCAGATATGTCTCGCGCACCAGGTTGTAGTCCGCTTCCCCCGTCTGATGGACCACCTCGATCTGCCCTGATTCACGTTCGAGGAACGGAGCGCATTCAACCATCACCTCATTGATGGCCTTCGATCCCTGACTGCCCCCAACCACCAGGATGCTAAAAGGCGCGTGGTGACCCTTCGGCGGAATCGCATGGAAAGCCGCTCGTACCGGAAGGCCGGTGACGCGAGCCTTCTCACCGTAGAATCGTGCGGCCTCCTCGAAGCCAACCGCCGCCACGCGCACCACGGGCGCCAAGACGCGGTTTGTAAAACCCGGCAGAGCATTGGGCTCAATTAGCACGGTCGGGATGTCCTGGACGGCGGCTTCCAGCATCACTGGTCCAGCCAAATACCCGCCCACACCCACTACCACCTGGGGCCGAAACTCCCGCAGGGCCCGAGCTGTTGCCACCGCCGTTCGAGGAAGCACCAGCAAGTTCCGCAGACCACGTATCCCGCCGATCCCCTTAAGCCCCGCCGCCCTGATGGTACGAAGGGTAAAACCGGCTCCTGGAATCAAACGCGCCTCGAGCGGTCGCGTGGTGCCGAGAAACTCGATCTCATACTTTACCCCGGAGCGTTCCAGGCGGGCGCCGCGAGCGCGCAGTTCCTGCGCCACAGACAGCGCCGGAAAGATATGACCCCCGGTCCCTCCGGCGACCAACAGAAATCGCATCACGCACTACCCGTCCAGGATTAGCGTCCTGGTTTGGCGCGTAGCGCTGGCTTTCAGGCCAGCATTTGCCGACTTGAAGGTCGGCGCTACACTCTAGGCTTCGTCTTGCGAAATATTCAGGAGCATGCCCACCGCAGCCAGTGTCACGAAAAGTGACGACCCACCGTAACTGATCAGCGGCAATGGAATGCCCTTGGTCGGAAGCAGGCCGAGCACCACGCTCATGTTGACGAGACCCTGTCCGACCACCATCACGGTCAAACCTATGGCCAGCAGCCGGCCAAATTCACACGAACATCTGGCGCTCGCCCGCAAACCTCGCCAGAGAATAATTCCAAACGCCACGATGAGTATGGAAGCCCCAATGAACCCCAGTTCCTCGCTCACGACGGCAAAAATGAAGTCGGTCTGAGGTTCCGGAAGATAGAAGAGTTTCTGTTTCCCCTCCATCAAACCCACTCCGGAAATTCCGCCCGTGCCCACCGCGATAAGGGACTGAATGATATGAAACCCTTTTCCAAGCGGGTCGGAATAAGGGTGCAGGAACGCCAGCAGGCGGTTGTACCGGTAGGTAGAGTGAAAAATCAGCCAATAAATCACGGGAGCAGCCCCTAGCGCCGCGCCGGCGAAATACCTGGCTTGAAGCCCCGCGACGAACAGCATTGCCGCGACGATCATGGCTATGGCAAGCGCCGTTCCGAAGTCAGGCTCTACCACCACGAGCGCCATCGTTGCCCCACTAACCAAGCCGACAGGAAGCAGCGTGTGGGCAACGTCGTTTACTTTGCCGGACCGCTGCTCGAGGAAATAGGCCATGAAAATGATTATCACGAGCTTGGCAATTTCCGAAGGCTGCAAGCTGGCAGGCCCCAAATGGAGCCAGCGGTGCGTGTTGTGGGTGCGCGGGGCGAACAAAACCACCACGAGGAGCAACATCTGCACGGCCAGCGCCGTGAACACCACCAGAGGGCTTGCCAGGCGGCGATAGTCCACGTACATCATTATGACCAAGGCGGCAAACCCCGCGCCAGCCCAGGCCAATTGCCGAATCAGGAAATAGCTGCTGCTGTTAAACTTCTCGGCAGCTACCACCGCTGAAGCACTGAAGACCATGAGGGCCCCGAAGAGCGTCAAAGCCACCACGGTGCCGAAAAGGACCTTGTCGGATTGGAGTCGCCTTGACATATTTTACTAATCCATTCGAGGCAGCCTCAGTTGGGCCGAGTCGGTTCGGTCTGTCGACTTCGGCTTCTTCTGCTCCGCGATCTTCGGGCTCGGTTCTTCCTCTATCGTACTGGTTTCGAAGTTATCGACCTCAGTTGATTTGCCGGCGGGAGGACCTTGCTCCTCGAACCTTCCTTCATAGGGCAACGGAGCGCCTTCATTTCTCTCCGGCGTAGAAGGAGTTCGCAGGTGCCGCGTTTCCGACCGGTCCAAGTAATCTTCTTCCAATTCGACGTCCGCCGGAAAATACTCGTCGGCGTTGGTTTCGTACACAAGGGTCAGTTCGCGAATCGGTGGCTCGGGGTGCGGAGCAGTGTCAGCGACCTGTTCCGCGTGCTCCTCGGCAGAGGCGGCGGGTTGCTTGTCTTCGACCTCCGCCTCTGGTGTCTCTGCTTCCGGCTCGGCGGCCTCCTTGGGGATCTCTTGACGTGAGAAAGCCGGAGCGGCGGGTTGTTGATCTTCGACCGCGGACGCAGGTGTCTCGACTTCCGACTCGGCGATCACCTGGGCAGCCTCTTGGCCTGAGGAAGCCGGCGGCTGCGCCTGAGCGTGGTCAGGGACAGCGGGCGCCGCCTGAACACGCGCGGAGGCATTCGCGGTCCCACGCCTCGCTTCCCGTTTCTTCCACCTCCATTCGGCCGTTCCCGATTTCAGATCCTGCACTAGTTGCCCCACCAAATCCTTAAACACGCGGCCTCGCTGCTCATAATCCTGGAACTGATCAAAGCTTGAACAGGCGGGAGCAAGCAGAACCACATCCCCAGGCCGGGCACGCTGGAAGGCCTCCGGCACGGCCGTCTCGAGGTTGCCGGCCTGAACCAACTCCACAGCGCCCGAGAGTTCCTGAGCAATGCGATCCGCCGCCGCGCCGATCAGGAGAACTTCGCGCACCCTGTCCTTCACAAGGGGCCGCAGAGGAGCGTAAGGAGCGCCCTTGTCCTTGCCACCCATAATGAGGTGGACGCCGCGCTCGAAGGCCGCGACCGACTTCGCTGTGGCATCGACGCTGGTGGCTTTGGAATTGTTGTAAAACTCGACCCCGCAGACATCCCGCACGTACTCGAGCCGATGTTCGACGCCTTTGAATTCCCGCACCGCCTTGCGCACAGCGTCGAAGTCCGCTCCCAAGACGCAGGCCGCCGCTGCCGCCCCCAGAACGTCTTCGAGATTGAAACTGCCTCGAAGCCGCACCTCCTTGGTCTCCAGAAGTACCCGCTGCAGATGTCCGGTGCGGTACACAATGTTTCCATTGGATACGAAGAGGCCGCAAGGAATCTGCTCCACGCGGCTGAAGAACACCTTGCGGCTCACCAAGGCGGGACCGAGGCTGCGTACCCAGGGATCATCGGCATTCAGGACGGCGAAATCGTCCGCTCGCTGATTGCGGAAAATCTGCCGTTTGGCCTGAGCATAGGCTTCGAATGTGGGGTGGCGGTCCAGGTGGTTCGGCGAGATATTCAGCAGCACAGCGACGTGGGGGCGAAACTCACGAATCGCTTCCAACTGAAAACTGCTCAATTCGGCGACCACGATCGAGCCGGGCTTGACCGATTCCACAGCGGTGCTCAAAGCCACGCCAATATTCCCGCCCACAAAGGTCGAGAATCCGGAGGCCTCGAGCATTTTCCCCAGAAGAGTTGTGGTCGTGGTTTTGCCGTTCGAGCCGGTAACACCCACGATGGGGGCGTCCATGTACCAGCCCGCAACTTCAACCTCCGGCAGTACGGGAATGCCGCGCTCGCGCGCGGCCGCAAGTTGCGGCAATTCCCAAGGCACCCCCGGGCTGACTACCACCAGATCGCTTGCGAGAAAGAGTTCAATCGGCTGCAATCCAAGCGCCAGACCAATCTTCTCCGCCAGAAGCCCCGACAGTGAGGCCCCGAAAGCGGCTGGAGGCTTGATGTCGGTCACCGTCACAATCGCGCCCTGCCGTCGCAACAAGAAGGCAGCGGCGCGGCCGCTCCTTCCTAAGCCGACAACAAGCGCGCGCTTGTTTCGTACGTCAATCATGCCAACCCCCTCGGCCGGGAGCGAATACTCTTGCGAAAATGGGAGTCCAGAATCTCAGAGACAAGCTCCGAAAGCGACCGCCTGGCCTGCCGTGCCAGCCGCCGGGCAGTCACCAGCGTCTCCCTGTTGAGTGTTAGACTCACGCGCCTCGGATTGCGAAAGGATCTTGGCCTACCCATAAGAATTATCGCGCATTTTATGCGCAAAAACTACCGACAATCAAGCGTTAGTAGGATCACGTCGCGTCCTACATTGACCTTTCACGCTAACCTTTAGAGGCCGCGGATAAAACTTTGGACGCTGTCATTCTGAGCAAAGCGAAGAATCCCGCAGTGGTAGTCTCAACCAACTGCGGAGATCCTTCCTTCGTTTCACTCAGGACCGCCTTCGGCTCCTCAGGATGACAGCCACAAGGGTTTTTCCGTAACCTCTTTGGGCCAGCATTTGCCGCCGCTGGCGCAGAGCAAAGCTCTGCGCTTTGGCAACATTCCAATCAATGAAGACCGCAGAGCTTCGCTCTGCGCCAGGCGATTACGATATCGCTACCTCAGCTTCAAGGTCGTCAGAGCCAGGAGCGCAAAGACCAGAGCGGCGATCCAGAAGCGCACGATAATCTTCGACTCCTTCCACCCCGCCAACTCAAAGTGATGATGAATCGGCGCCATTCGGAACACCCGTTTGCCCCACAACTTGAACGACACCACTTGAATGATTACCGAAAGCGCCTCGATCACGAAGATTCCCCCAATGAATGGCAATAAGAGCTCCTGTTTGATAAGCACTGCGACGCAGGCAATGGCGCCGCCGAGCGCCAGGGAACCAACGTCGCCCATGAAGATTTCCGCCGGATAAGCGTTGTACCAGAGAAATCCAAGACTCGACCCCACCATCGATCCGCAGAAAATGGTGAGCTCGCCCACCCGCGGCAGGTGCTGCAAATCCAGATATTCGGAAAACACTGCGTGACCGGTTACGTAGGTCAGAACGGTCAAGGCCGAGGCGGCGATGATCACACACCCGATGGCCAGTCCATCCAGTCCATCGGTGAGGTTCACCGCGTTCGAGGAACCTACCAGGACCAGGATTACAAAAAACAGGAAGGGCAGGAAGGCGAACGGGTAGGTCCAGACCCGAGATAGAAAACCGGTGATCAGGAAATCAGGACGGAAGCGCTTGAAAAAGGGAACGGTTAAAGTTGTTGAGTAGAAGCCACGCGCCGAAAAGAAGATCAGCACCACTCCGAAAACGAAACTGACAAGGATCTGAAGCAGGAACTTGGTTCGCCCGGTTAGGCCCAGGTTCTTATGCTTGCGAACCTTCTGGTAGTCATCCCAGAATCCGATTGCGGCAAAAGCCGACGTCACCCCAAGAACCAGCCAAACAAAAACGTTTCCCAGGTCAGACCAGAGGAGGGTCGGAACAAAAATGCAAAGATTGATCAGTACGCCGCCCATGGTCGGTGTGCCTGCCTTGGACATGTGCGATTTTGGCCCGTCCTCTCGAATGAACTGCCCGATCTGAAACAGCTTGAGAACCCGTATAACCCACGGCCCAACCACTAAAGAGAGCAACAGCGCCGTGAGGCTGGCGTAGGCAGTCCGGAAAGTGATATAGCGAAAGAGATTGAGAATGTGGAGTTGGTTGTGGAATTTGATGTAGAGGTAGTAGAACATGGGAATGCTAGTCGAGGAGTCGAAGAGTCGAGGAGTTGAGGAGTCAGGCCCCGGATCGAGAATTCGAGTCCTCGACTCTTAGCCTCCTCAAGCCCTTGACTGCCCGACTCTGTTGCTCCCCGCCTCCTCGACTTCTCAACTCCTCGACTCTTCGACTCCTCGACTGCTCCGAAGCATCTCGACCACCGCTTCCAGATGAACCCCGCGCGACCCTTTCACCAGGACCACGTCCCCAGGTTCGAGCTGTGACCGGCAGAACTCTCCCGCCGAAGGCGCGTCGGGAAAGAAGCGGGTCCGTGCGGTCGCCATACCGGCCGCCACCGCCCCTTCTACAAAGAGGCGCGCATCACCCTGGACCGCGATCAGCAAGGCAAGATCGGCTTCCGCGCACTTACGGCCGACCTCTTCATGCAGTTTCGGCGACTGCGGTCCCAGTTCGAGCATTTCTCCCGCAACAATAATCCGGCGGCGAGCCCCGGGCCATGTCCGAAGCGTTTCCAGCATACACTCCATGGCCTGCGGGTTCGAGTTGTAGGAATCGTTGATAACCGTCACCGGTCCAGGCAGCGTGAAACTCTCTCCCCTTTGCTGCATGCTTTGGAATTCGGCCAAGCCGCGTCGCATTTCCACCGCCGGGATATCAAAGTCGGAGGCCACAGCGATGGCGGCGAGTGCATTCCGGACGTTGTGGCGTCCCGGAATGGGAAGTAGAAAGTCGCAATCTAAGTTCGGCCCCACTACATGGAACTCGCTTCCGATCCCTTCACCAGGCTTGACCCAGAGGGCCTGAAAATCTGCGCCGGATCCCATTCCGAAGGTAATCACTTGCCCCTCAAACCCCTCTCGGAAACCCCGCACGCGCGGATCATCGTAGTTCAAGACGGCCGTGGGTGGGCCACCGCGCGACGAGAGGTTTTCAACCAGTTCTCGCTTGGCTTTGGCGATCGAATCCACGGAATCAAAGAACTCCAGATGCACAGGGCCGACGTTTGTCACCACGCCGGTCTCCGGCTCCGCGATCAATGCCAGATGCGCAATCTCACCGGCGGCGGACATGGCGAGTTCCACTACAGCAATCTCATGCTCAGGATCGAGCCCCAGCAGAGTTAATGGCAGGCCGTAGTGGTTATTCAAGTTTCCGGCCGACTTGTGCACCGCGAAGCACCGGCCCAGCAAAGCGGCGATCATCTCCTTCGTGGTGCTCTTGCCGGTGCTGCCCGTAACTGCGATCAGGGGCCGCCCCCACTTACGCCGAACGGCCCGGGCCAAGTGCTGGAGCGACTCGAGCGGGCTCTCGACTGGAATGAGCGCTGGTTTGAGTTCCGGCGGAGTCTGGTCAAAAAAAGCGTTTTCCACTACCGCCCCGGCAGCCTTGCGCTCGAACACTTGGGCAATGAACTCATGCCCATCGAATCGAGGCCCGCGCATGGCGAAGAAAAGCTGACCCGGCGCGATCGACCGAGAGTCCAGTGAGTACGCGTTAACCACTCGTTCCGGGACGCGGCACTGGGAATGAAGCAAGGTCGCAATTTCGCCCAAGCTGAGTTTCATGCGTTCTCAAGGACTACAGCTGCCGTGCCACCCTAAGCGGAGCCGCCATGTCATTCCGAGCGGAGCGAGGAATCTCGCTCTGATTTCTTATTCGACTAAGCAGCGCAAGATTCCTCCTCCGCTCTCTCGAAAGTCTGTCATTCTGAGCGAAGCGAAGAATCTGCATCAGTTCGTCTCAGTCCGGAACTGCAGATCCTTCGCTTCGCTCAGGATGACAGCGACTTTCATCTCCATGGGTGGGCCCCAGGCCCATCAACACTCCGAGTGACACTCATTTCGGTGTTTGATAGCCCATTTCGCGCAGCACTCGTCGAGCTACTTCACGATCGTCGAATGGAATCGGCCCGTCCTTCAGCACCTGGTAAGTCTCATGGCCCTTTCCAGCCAGGACTACCACATCGCCCTCGCGGGCTTCCTCGAGAGCCTTGCGGATAGCTTTTTCACGATCCACTTCAGCCCAATAGGGCTTCCCGGCCTTTTGCAAACCCACCAAGGCGTCATTCATAATCAGCAGCGGGTCTTCGCTGCGGGGATTATCCGAGGTGAGCACGGCAAGATCGCTCAGCCAACCGGCCGCTTCGCCCATCATTGGCCGTTTGGCGCGATCTCGCTCGCCACCGCACCCGAACACCACGATGAGGCGGTTGCGCGTGAGTTCGCGCGCCGTGTTCAAGACATTCCGCAGCGCATCATCGGTGTGCGCGTAATCCACCACGACAAGGAAGGTCTGGCCTTCGTCGATACGCTCAAAACGCCCTGGAACTGCTTTCAGATTCCTGAGTCCCAGTTCGATCAGGTCGAGTGGGACGCCATAAGCAATGGAAGCCGCAGTCGCGGCAAGGATATTTGCCAGGTTGGCCCGGCCTACCAGCGAGGACACAAGCTCCAGCTTGCCGGCGGGGGTCACGATTGTGCCCTCCAACCCGTCATGGCGGCTGTCGAGACGCTTCACTTTGACCTGGGCATTCGAGTTCATGCCGTAGGTCAACTGTCGCGAACCGCGCAGTTCAAGGAGCTTCTTGCCCCAAGGGTCATCGATGTTAATCACCGAGGTCGCGGGTGGAGGGGTGCCAAGGCCCTCGAACAAACGACGCTTGGCTTCGAAGTAGTGCTCGAAGTCTTTGTGATAATCCAAGTGGTCGCGGGTCAGATTCGTAAAAACAGCGACGTAATAGGGGAAGCCCCAAACCCGCTCTTGAGCCAGCGCATGCGAGGACACTTCCATCACCGCGCCGTCGCCCCCCGCCTCGACAGTCTGCGCGAGATAAGACCACAAATCCAGCGACTCCGGCGTGGTGTTGAGCGCCGGCAACACCTGGCCGCCAGCCCGGTACTCAATAGTCCCAAACAAACCCGTGCGGATTCCCGCTGCGCGCAGAATGCTATCCACCAGAAAGGCTGTCGTCGTCTTTCCGTTTGTGCCGGTGATTCCTACCAGTTTCAGGTGTAAATCAGGCAGGCTGTAGAAGCGGCGTCCGGCCGTCGAGAGCGCCCGGCGAATTCGAGGGACGCGCACCCAGCGCGACGCCAGTTCCTTGGGCGGCAAGCGCTCGCTGACGATGGCCACGGCACCCCGGTCCAGGGCCTGGGAGACAAACGCGTGCCCGTCGGCTTTCTCGCCCAGAATAGCAAAGAAAAGACTTCCCCGCTGAACATGGCGAGAATCGCAAGCCAAAGAGGTGACCTCGCCCTCGGCTTCCAGGCCTATGTCGAGGCCATCCAGCCCTCGCAGCAAATCGGTCAGTTTCATTGCTCACTCGCATTATATCACTGCGCGAATCTTGACAGCTTTACCACCAATCTTGTTCCCGGCGCTACCTGCGAACGCGCGGGGATGCTCTGCTCGACGGCCAGTCCGCTGCCCAGAAGATTGAGCTCGAGGCCCAACTTCTGGCACTCCTGGGCGATATTGCGCGCCGCCAGCCCGGAGAAGTCTGGAACACTTACATGAGGACCGTTGTCCAATACCACAGTCGGGGGTACGCTGGCAGGCTCCGCTTCTTGGTCGGTCGAAACTCTGGCTGCCTCAGTCCTCGAGAATGAGGCCGTGTGAACAGGTGAAGTGGCAGCGTGTCGGTGCTGCGTGTCCCGGGGAAGGCTCCCGTCCAGGTTTCCGAGTTTCTTGCCGGGAACACCGGCGGGCGTTGAGGCTATGAATTGCGGCCTTGAGGCTGGGAGGTCTTGCGGAACGTTCATGTATCCAAGAGTCTGCTCTGCGACGGACTTGAACACTGGGGCTGCCACATCGGTCCCGTAAATTGCTCCCACCGGCGTGTCGATAACAACCAGAATGGTTACCGCTGGTTTCCCGACAGGAGCGAAGCCGACAAACGAGGCCACATAGTGTGAATGAGAGTAGGCGCGGGAAGGATCGATCTTCTGTGCCGTTCCAGTTTTGCCGGCAGACGTATAGCCGGTGAGTTGCGCCGGCTTGCCGGTTCCCCTTTGCACTACGGCCGTTAGAAACTGCTTCATGAGGCTTGCCGTTCGCTCGCTAATCGCGCGGTGACCCGGAACCGGAGGCAGGGAGTCATGTACCTGACCAAGGAAGAGGTCACGGACTATGCGCGGCTCGAACAACACTCCCCCGTTGGCCACCCCGGAGTAGGCGCTGATGAGTTGAACGGCCGTCACCCCAACTTCCTGCCCCATCGAGATTTCGCCGATTGATAGTCCTGACCAGTAGGTGGGGGACTTTAACAGTCCGTGTTCCTCGCCCGGGAGTTCGACGCCCGTCTTTTCGCCAAATCCGAAGCTGCGGATATACTTGTAGAGCCGCTGTTGTCCTAACCGAATTCCCAGCTTGATGGTGCCCACGTCGCTGGAATTCACCAGCACATCCTCCACTGTCAGGGCACCGTACCGTTTATGGTCGTGAATGACGTGCCCCGCAAGTACGATGCTGCCCATCTGGCAGTCGATGATTTCCTCGGGCCTCGCCAGCTTTTCTTCCAGAACGGCTGACAGCGCGACGAGTTTAAAGGTTGAGCCGGGCTCATATACCCAAGCCACGCCGCGGTTCTCGAGGGCGCTCGTGGAGCTCTTTGAGAATTGGTTGGGATTGAAGGTGGGCTGGCTGGCCATCGCCAGGATTTCACCTGTGTTGGGATTCTGGACCACCACCACGCCGCCTGCAGCGTGCCATTTCTCCATCGCCTCCGCCAGGCCCTTTTCCGCAAAATACTGGATGGTTTGATCTAAGGTCAGGACAACATTCTTGCCCGGTGAACCCGCCCACTCCGTGGATTGAAACGATCTGCGCCGGGCATCCGTTGCCACCAGGACGCGGCCCGGGCGCCCCCGAATGATCTTGTCCATGCCGTACTCGAGGCCTGCAAGCCCTTTGTCGTCCAAACCCACGTAGCCCACAATGTGGGCTGCCAAATCGTCTTTGGGGTAGAAACGCTTGCTCTCCGGCTGGAAGTAGATTCCTTTCAGGTTGAGCGCGCGTGCGCGATTGGCTTCCTCGGGAGTCACCTTCCTTTTCACCCAGCAAAACGAACGGGAGTTCGTGAGCCGGCCCAGGAGGTCGGACGCATCGAGGTTCAGGGCCGACGCGAGTAAATCGGCCGCCATTCTGGGGTCAGGCATTTCACTGGGATCCGCAAAGATGGAATCCACCGACAGGCTCATAGCCAGCGGATTCATCTGCCGATCGTAGATTTCTCCGCGCCGGGGCGCGATTTCAATCACATGTTGTTGCTGGCGCTGCGCTTTCGCCAGCAGATCGGCATAATCAATGACTTGTAAATGGTAAAGTTGGGCGGCCAGGCCGAACATCCAGAAAACGAGCAAGCCACCCAACATCAAATCGCGTTTCGCGGGGTGGGACTTATAATTTTTCTTCGGCTGCGAGTGGCTTAAGCGAAGCACCATGGGACTATAGCCCGCTCGGAATACAATCGCCGACGATGGGGAAATACAATTAAGCTGCGCGCTTTCCGGCGATTACTGTGCCGGCTCGCTCGCCGCGCTCCACTGTATGACTTGTTTCGGATTAGGCGAGACCATGCCGAGACTCACCGCCAAGGCGCCAATTCTTTGCGGATCGGCCAGCTTGGCCTGGGAAAGCCTCAGTTGATGGTTCCATTCCTGCTGCTGGGCGTACTCCTTCTTCAGCCCTTGAATCTCGTATCCGTCCTGAACACACTGTAGATGCTGCCACGAGAAAACCAAACCGAGGACAAACGCCAGCATCACCAACACGACCAGTTTGAAATACTCGCGCCACTTGCCCAGAGCCGCCTCGCGCACCAGGCGGGAATTGTCAATCTGCTTGGTGTAGTAGATCTCGGGAAAACTCGCCCGGCCTGCAGCCAATGCGTTTATCGGACGCCGTCTCAGTTTCGGCAGTGTGACCGCTGCTGTCGCCATATTCCAGACCCGGGAGGCTCACGAGCAGGAGCCGGAAGCATAAGCCCCTCCCTCGTCTTCCCCCTTTCTCCCTTCCGATGATCGCCCATTACTTGGGGCCGCTCGCCGCTGCCCCGAAGACCGGCTCCGGGTAGTTCCCCAACACCCCGGAATTACCCCGCAGACTTCTCCGCCGCCCGCAGCTTACCGCTGCGTGAGCGCGGATTAACGGCTATTTCTTCCTCACTCGGACGCATTACGTGCCGCGTCAGGATCGTGGCGCATCCATCCCGCTGCCAGGATTTGAAAGTTAACTTAACTAGCCTATCTTCAAGTGAATGGAAACTCAGAATCACCACCCGCCCGCCCGGCTTGAGCACGCCCAGCACCTGGGCCAATAGCGACTGCAGAGACTCGAGTTCCCGGTTCACCGCCATCCGCAAGGCCTGGAAAGTGCGAGTCGCCGGATGAATGTGGTGGAGGGCCGTCCGGGAGGGGATCGCTCGCGTCACCACCTGCGCCAGTTCGGTGGTTGATCGATACGGACGGCCCTTCACAATTGCTCGCGCGACTCGGCGCGAGTGGCGCTCTTCCCCAAGCTTGAAGATTATATTGGCCAATTCCTGCTCACTCATCTCGTTTACCAGGTCCGCCGCATTGGGACCCGGACCCGGACCCATCTTCATGTCGAGGAGCCCTGGCGTGCTGAAGGAGAACCCGCGCGATGCGTCTTCGAGTTGCATCGTGCTCATGCCCAGGTCAGCCAGCAGGCCATCGGCAGGCGGAAAGCCGCTTGCCGCGTGCAGGTCGCTAATCTCGGCGAAGTTCCCGGACATGGTGATCAGCTTTTCCCCAAAGTGCTTCAGTCGCTCCTGGGCGATGGCGAGCGCCGCCGGGTCGCGGTCGATTCCTAATAGTCTCCCGTTTTCCAGGCGCCGAAGAATCTCTTCGGCATGCCCCCCGGCCCCCAGGGTCGCGTCAATGTAAAATCCGTCAGGCTGCACATTCAGAATCTCGATTGCCTCTCGGCACAGCACCGGCAGGTGCGCGCGCATCCGGCTAAATCCCCGCAGTACTTAAAGCCGTCATGTCCTCGTCAGTGAATGGGTCCTTTTCCATGTGCTCGACCCAGCGCTGCTTGTTCCAGACCTGAAGATAGTTCAAGGGACCGAGCACCGCCACTTCCCCCTGCATGGCCGCCGACTCCCGCAATAAAGAGGGGATGAGAATTCTCCCTTGACTATCCATGCGAGCAGTCTGACCATAGTAGTTGGTTCGTTCGAGAAACTTCTTCACTGCCTTATCCAGGGAGGGCATCTGCTGCAACTTTTCCTCCAGCTTCAGCCATTCCTGAAAAGGGTAGATACGCGCTGATTTACCATCATGACTCGTGACATAGAATTCAGTGGTGTGCATCTCGTCCAGAATGGCCTTGATGGCAGCCGGGAATTTCAACCGGCCTTTGCCATCTACGGTCGCGGGATGGTTTCCACGGAACATGCGAAATCCCGAAGTACCACTGGGCGGGCGGGACCCTTTCCCCTAACTCCACTGTTTTCCACTGCTGGCTACTTTGCTCCACAAAGATACGTTTTTACCCCTTTTCTTGTCAAGGGCTTTTTAAAGTTCTCTCATTTTTTCTGACAACCTGACTGATTTTGTTTAAGTCTTTTTGAATCAACGTATTGCCTTAATCCTCCATTTCTTTTCCCAAAACTGGCATTGCCCGTTGGCATAACCTTGGGGCAGAATTCCACGCGCTAAGTTGCAGGCGTGAAGCATTGCCGCTATTATGCTTTTGCTCTGGCGAATCTGGCGGTTTCCCGCGCCAGCCGCAGTGGCCGTCACGGGGTCAAATCGCGTCCTATTCAGATTCACGGGTAGATTCGAAACGAACACATCAACAGGCGGGTCGATATGAGAAACTTCCGAATTACAGCCGTTACGCAGGTGCCAGCGCAGTCGCCGAACGTCCGTTCACCTCACTTGCCAACAGCCGTCATATTATCAGTGTTTCTATGTTCAATCTTACTAACTCGGGCAATAGCTGCTGACAAAAGAGTCGAAGATGCCGTAAAGAACGTGGACAGCGTAGCTGCCAAAGGCCCTTTCAGCGCATCCTGGGATTCTCTGAAGAAATTTCAAGTTCCCAAGTGGTACGAAGACGCCAAGTTCGGGATTTTCATTCATTGGGGTGTTTATTGCGTGCCGGCCTTCGACAGCGAATGGTACCCCCGCAACATGTACCTGATGGATAATCCTGTCTTCGCGCACCATGTGGAAACCTACGGCCCGCAGTCCCGGTTCGGCTACAAGGACTTCATCCCCATGTTCAAGGCCGAGAAATTCAACGCCGGCCAGTGGGCGGAACTATTCAAGAAGTCAGGGGCGAAATACATAGTTCCGGTCGCGGAGCATCACGACGGCTTTCCGATGTACGCATCCGATCTCACGGAATGGTGCGCGGCGAAAATGGGACCGAAGCGCGACGTGGTGGGCGAATTATCCGTGGCTGCGCGCAAACAAGGCTTGCATTTCGGAGCCTCCTCGCACCGCGCCGAACACTGGTGGTTTTTCAACGGCGGCAGGAGTTTCGACTCCGACGTCAACGATCCGCGCTACGCGAGTTTTTATGGTCCGGCACAATCCGATAAGGATCAGCCTGATCAAGCCTACCTCGACAATTGGCTGGCGCGCTCGAGCGAGATTGTAGACAAGTATCATCCCGAGATCGTCTGGTTCGACTGGTGGATCGAACAGCCGGTGTTCCAGCCCTATCTCCAAAAGTTCGGCGCCTTCTATTACAACCGCGCCGCAGAATGGAAGAGCGCGGTCGCCATCAACTACAAGAACAAAGCGTTTCCAGAACGCGCCGCCGTATTGGACATCGAACGCGGGCAACTCGATACACTGCGCCCCATCTTCTGGCAAACGGACACTTCGGTGGGCGAGAAATCGTGGGGCTATATCAAGGATGAAAAGTTCCGCACACCGGAATCGCTCGTTGATGAATTGGTGGATATTGTGAGTAAGAACGGCTGTCTGCTGCTGAACATCGGACCCAAGTCTGACGGCACTATTCCCGACGAAGTCCAGAGCGTCCTGCTGAACATGGGCAGGTGGCTTGCCGTCAATGGCGAGGCCATCTACGCGACGAGGCCTTGGAAGATTTACGGCGAGGGTCCGACTAAAGTGGTGGGTGGCTCTTTCAAAGACACCGCGACCAGCGGATACACCGCCGAGGATATCCGCTTCACCGCCAAAGGCGAGACGCTCTACGCAATCGCCCTGGCTTGGCCGCAAGACGGCAAACTGCGCATCAAATCGCTGGCCGAAGGATCCGATTTGACAAAGCGAGAGATTAAGACAGTCCAGCTCTTGGGCTCGAAGGCGGAAGTAAAATGGACCCGCACCGCCGAGGGTTTAGTGATTGAATTGACTAACGAGAAACCGAGTGCTTACCCGGTTGCGGTGAAGATCTTCCCGGTGGAAGCAGCCACGAGAAGAGCACAGTAAAAGTGGAACCTGCCATCGGCGTTTGATCGTGCGCATTAGACTGAGCTTCAACCCGAATTCCGAAATTACAAGGCTCGATGGGAAGAAACCCCTCACCCGGCTCGCTACTCTCGCCACAGTCTCCCCACGGGAGAGGGCCGTCGGCGAGGTTGGTTCTCAGCCCTCTCCCTTGGGGAGAGGGTGACCCGCTGCCGGCGCTTTCACCAGCCGGAGCGGGCCGGGTGAGGGGTCAGTTCCGAAGAATCTCAATGGCCCTTCTGTTCTCCAGCGTGTCAATGCTCCGGTTCGTACCGCAGGTCCGCCGCGGGACAAGCTTGCCTTCGGTATAGGCAAGAGTGCCTGTGCTACCGGCGGTCATTCAAATTGCTTACGGAAGTCGTCCAACTGTTGCCGCAGGTCCGAGACTTCCTTCCGCAGAGTCTCGAGTTCAGTTTCCAGGCGGGTGATCCGGTCGTCGCTTTGCCCAGCTGTGGAGGCCACGAGTTGTGGTTCTGCCGGCGCGCTCCACTCTTCCAGTTCACCTGCCAGCAAGTGCGCGTAGCGCGATTCCTTGGTGCCTGGCTGGCGAGCGAGTTTCATCGCGAGTGGAGGCTCTCGCTCCATCAAGCGATGCAGCGCGGACTCCACCACGCTCAGGTCATCGAACCTGTACATCCGTTCCGTGCGCCCGCGCAGTTCGCCCGGCGTCTGCGGCCCGCGCAGCAACAGCACGCAGAGCACGGCGGATTCTCTGCGATCGAAATTGAAGACTTCCTGCAAGTGGTGTGTGTATTTGGACACGCGACTATCCGCGCTCGAGGCGTGACCCACCAGGTTTTTTCCGGTCAAGCTATCGAGCGCATCCCGCACCGCGCTCTCGTCCAGTGCCATCACCGGATCGCGATTCGATTTCTGGTTGCAGGCATTGATGAGGGCGTTTAGGGAGAGCGGATAGTATTCCGGTGTCGTGATCTCCTTTTCCAGAAGCGCGCCCAGCACCCGCACCTCGACTTCGTCCAGCTTTGTCATGGCGCGCTTTGAACCTCCCCTTCTCTGCCACCAAGAAACATCCACGCCAGAACCAGAATCGCCAGCCCGGCCAGCAGCAAGGCATTCCACCGGTAGAAGCCCACGGGTTGAGAGAAAAGTGAAATCAACGGCTCCGCCACTTGCAGGCAGAAGATAACGCCAAAATATGCCAGGATGTTATCCCGGAAGAACCAGACAAACATCGCCACCGCGACGCCAAGCGGAATAAAGTCCATAACCCACGAGGCGAAGAACTCCGGAACCGAGTGCGCGCCCGCCGGCCCCAGTCGAACCAGCAGCAACGCTATTCCGGCCCACAGCCACCACTGCCGCTTTTTCCATCCTAAGCGAATGACGTAGAACACGACTCCCAACCCGCACAGATAGAAGACGCTCAATTCCAGCGCGCCGAGGAATGAGCTCAGCCCCGGATAAGAAGCGTTGAAAACCTCAGGGAAAAGATCCGTGTCAACAGGGGCGAGGGTGTGAAAGCGGCTGGCAAAGATCGCGGCCAACTTCGCGAGGCCCGCGCGTGCAGCCAGAGCCAGTACAATGCATACTGCCGCATCTCGCCGCCAGAGCCGCCGGGCGCTCCCTTTCAAGAGTTGCCAGGCCTCCGGATAGAGGCTTGCTGCAAGGCCAACCAGCAGCCAGCCGAAAAGCCCTCCCAGTAATGGCAGAACGATCATGCTCACCACTTCAAACAGCCGCCAGGTGGCGAGAGGAAGGGTCGTCGTATACCGCCGATCCAACTGCGCCCATTCTGTAAGTTCGGAAACAGCCATCAACACGAAGATCAACGCACCGATTTTGACTGCTGCACGCCAAGCTATCCCGCCGGATCTGATCCGAAGGACTAACAGGACCACCCCCGCACCGAGCAGGGCGAAGCCCACCACAATGCCCGCCATAGAAAGGAGGGTGTTGACCAGTTTCGAGGAACTTTGCTCCCGTTCCCAGGCCTCCGGCAGCTTAAACAAGTGCGAAAGCCCCACGATCTTGTCACCCGCAACGTCCACTGCGAGCCGATAATATGCGCCGGCCACGTTCCGCGGGTCGCCGGCTTTCGCCTGCCACACCAGCGTGTAGTCTTCCCGGGCCTTCCGCTTCACGGCCTCCGAACTCTGGAGATCGAAGTCCGACAGACGGTAACCTTGCTGCTCGAGATACGCCGCCGCCAGGGTTTGGGCCTGTTCAGGCGAAAGTGAAGCGCCCCACGCATCGTCGTCCAACAATCTCCGATAGCCGAACACCTGGTCCGTTGTCGGGTCCAGGAAGACGTGGAACTCTTCCTTCTCCAGGTACCGGAAGTAACGCACGTCGTAGATCGCGAGGCGCGTCGCTTCCCGGTATATCCGGTCAGTTTCCCGGACTGTTTTATGCTCGAGCAGATAGCGAAGCGCCATGGGATCGACGTTATCGCGAATCCACGCCACCTGGGAGTAGCGGGTGGGATCAATCTGCCTTGACCGGAGGTAAGCATTGGCCGCCTGAATCGCTTGGGCACGAGTAATCTTCAACGAGAGGCCCTGACCCAAACGATAAACCGGGATCAACGCCAGCAGAATAAAGCCCAGCGAAAGAACTCCCGCCAGCGCCAGCCGACTCTGCGGCAAAGGATGGTAAACAACTGCCGCTTCGGACTCCACCGCCTCTTCGCGTGCGGCCCTGCGAATACCCTGGTGGGCGTTAGTCAGGGATTCACTGTCACTGAACGTGCCGGTACGCCAATAGGTGAATCCGGCCACCAGCAGTGGAATCAACATAATGCCGGCGGCGACCGCGCCCGAGATCGCGAGGTAATGATTGGGCGAACGAATCAGCAGGAAGGCGGTGTATAGCGCATCCACGGAATAATGCCAGATTAGCGTGGCCAGGATGCCGTAGCGCAGCATGATCACGCCCATCACGATGCCGCCCAGCCCCACTTCTACGCCACGAATAAAGAATGGCTGGTTCGGGTACGCTGCGTGGAGAAATCCCCACATGAAAGCCGAAAGCACGATCGCCAAGGGGAGTGCGAGCGCCGCCGTGCCCTTCGAGCGCAGCAAGTTCAAAGCCCCGTCAAGCAATCTTTTCAGGAACGGAATTGAGAACGCCCGGAATTGCAACTCTTCGGACACGGCCGGAAAGAAGCCGATGAAGAGCACGGTAATCCAGGGAAACTTTGTATTCAGCAGGTCGGTAAACGGAAGGTCGGCGGGCGCCCACGCCCCCATTTTATTGGCGGCAAGATAGAAGACTGTCTGGTAGGCAAAGAAGAAAAAGGTAAGGGTAATTCCAACCACGTTGGCAATAAAGAACGAGCGGCTGCGCAGGCCCTGCCAGGTGAAATACCTTCGCAGGGCAATCTGGTTCGGATAACCCTCACGATACATGGGCTCGGAAGCGGCGACGAGCAGGAATATTGCTGCGCCCGTGCCCACGGCCGCAAGCAGGGCGCCACCCAGGGCCTTGGCGATGAAGCTCGTATACGAATCCGTGGTCTGGTAGTCGAATTGAGCCAACGAGAAGCTGTTGAGCTGGCCAAGGAAGTAGAGTGCCGCAGCAACCCCGCCGAACGCCAGCGCCATCCCAACCGGCACGTCGCGATCGCGCAGGCGGCGGATCAGAATCACCAGCATGCCCACGCTCAACAGGATCCAAAAGACCTCGTCTACAGTTTGCGCGGCATCGTTCCGCGAGCGCAGTTTCTCGTAGTCGCGTGTCCACTGCTCCGGAACCTTGACGAACTCGCGGTACCCTGCCACCTGGTCGCCATTGACCAGCACTTCCACGCGCAGGCTCCCGTCGCCCAGTTCCACGCTTTTCTGCTTCCAGGTAAAGTCGTGGTCGGTGCGCGCCGGGCGCTTTTCCGTCTCGGCCTCCACGAACTCGAGGTCGGCGAGATTCCGCCGCATCACCTGGGCAAGGAAAGTCTCTGCGATGGTGCGGGCAGCAGGCTGATCAAGGGCGGCGCCCGGGGTGGCTTCAGGGATTTCGTGATTAAACCCCACCACCCCGCCGGCGGGCGTGACGTCCGCGCGGAACTCTTCCTGCTGTTGTGGTATGAACCATCGATGCGACCAACGCCAGAGGCGAATGGGCCCGCGGGTCAGCCCGTTCATCCGTTCCAGTCCCTGTGTACGCTCCAGGTAGACCTTTGCATCGTCGTCGTAATCGAATCTGGCGGCATGCCGATAGCCGTCCAGCTTGAAACCCCGATCGGCAAGAAACTTCTGCGCCAAGGGAGCTGAGTCGTCCCGGTTCACGCGGAATTCAATCGCCGCTTCGGGGAATGCACGAGCGAAGTATTTGATCGCAATGGCCAGTGAAAGAGCCGCAATGAAGATGGCAACGACGATGGTCTTGCCGTCGGAGGACTGCAGTTTGGTGGGCATGAGCTCCTCTGATCCGTGTGGCGCGGGCGTCTGAAGCTGTGAAATAATCGGTCGGCTGTCGTCCTGAGCGAAGGATCTCGGCAGTCGGCAGCAGTTCATCGACCGACGAAAAACTGCAGAGATCCTTCGCTTCACTCAGGATGACACATTCCGGATTTCTTCACATCATCTCTCGCCCGCGCTACAGATCTCTCCGTTTCAACCACTTCAACATAATCCACGCCGAAGCGCCGTCCGAGTAATAGTTCCGGACGTGATCCACCTTTCTGTAACCTCGAGCCTCATAAAAGCTTCTTGCCGGCGCGTTGTTCTCTGCGGCTTCGAGATAAACCAGCACGAGTCCCTGCTCCCTCGCCCAGTCCTCGGCGGCGTCCATCAGAAAGCTCCCCACGTGCCGCCGGCGCCAACTTTCCACCACGTCGATAGTCACAATGTGTGCAACCCTGCGCGCTTGCCGTTCAGCAATCAAGAAACCGGCCACTTCTCCCTTCTCGTCCGCAACCCATGTATTGCTTCGCCGGTTGCCTATGAACTCACCGAGCGCCTCCCGGGAATACGAAATCCCCGGCGCAAAACAAACTTGATCGATCCTGTAAAGTGTCTCGAGATCCTCAGAACGGAAAGCGCGCAGGTGCATAAAAACAGGAGTCAGGCTTCAGGATTCGGGATTCAGGAGCCCACACCGCAGAGATCCCGCTTGGAAACTTCGCAGTAGAAATTGACGATGGCGTCGATGCACAGCCCCTTGCCGGGACCGCTCCATCGACAACCTGAGTTACTCGACCCTGAATCCTGAATCCCGAATCCTGAATCCTAATCTTTATTTCAAACCCGCTTGGTTAATGCTTTCGCCCAAGTGCTCGGCTATCATTTGTGCGGTTTCGTTCACGGCCTGGACGAGGGAGGGCGGGTTGTAGGGCCGGAAGATAACGTCTTGCCAGATTGATGCGCCGCCACGGTCGGTGATCGAGACTTCGGTGTGCAAGCGTTTCAGCCGGCGCGATTCCAGGCAGGAGCCCCGCACAACAGCGTCAGCTTCTTTCGCGTTGGTAGCGATCTTGAATCGGCCTAGTTTCCCGAGGCTTGCCACCAGCCTTTCACTGAGATCATTGTCCATCCTATCGATGTACAGCGTGCGGATTCGCACCAGCTTCCGGTAGTCGTTCACAGTGGCGGTCCGGGGGCCGGACTCACCGGGCCCGGGTTTAGGACCGAGCGTAGGTTTTTGCTCTTGTTCTCCGCTCTGCTGTTGCGCGTCCTGCGCCGGCAACACCTGCGCCAACAACAATGCTAAGACCAACAACACAACGATTCGCCTCATGGCAACCTCCCATGACAAACGCTAACGAACCTGCCGCATCCGCTCCTTGACCAATCGCTGACGGTCTTTTAGGTCCTGGCGATCGTTCTTTTGTTGCCGGTAGAGATTCTGCTTGTCCCGCTTCATCTGGTGTTTCGCCTGCACTCGGTTCGCCTTGGTCAAGTGCGCACCGTTCCAGGACCGTTTCTGGACCTTTTGCTGTGCCTTCATCGTCTTTCGTTCCCGCTTCTGCCGGTCCTTAAGCGCTTTACTTTCCGTCCTGAATTGGTTTCGGTCCTGCCCCGCCGCTCGGCGGACCACAGGAAAGCTCAGGAGAAATGTAATCATTACGCCTATAAAAAGTCTTCGCATTCTACCTCCGCTACCGGATTGCTACCCTACAGACTCAATTTGCCACCCAGTCGCATCTTACCGGGAAAGTGCCGGGAGGACAACTGTCCATCGGTACTGCCCTGCTCGAAAAACCGACGGGCTGGGTAGCGCGGACCCCCGTTGTTTGGATCCGCGGCTTGACTATCGTTCCACGGAAAAACCGCGGACCCCAAAACCGGGGGTTCGCGCTACCAGAAGTGGGCAGCGATAACCTACGTTAGACGGACACGCGGCGGCTATTGACAGCAGGCCGATAGAAAACGTAAAGCATCCAGCCCACCGTAGCCAACCCGGCTAGCAGCAAGGCCGCAAATATCGAAAAAACCTCCCACTGACCCCGGACCGGCAGCGAGTGCGGATCGAAGTAAGGACGCAGATAAGCCAGGCGCACGAAGTGTCGCAGCACCGCCATGGCCGAGACCGTGCCTAGGATGGCAACGCTCGCCACGCCCAAATTCGTGGGGGCCGTCAAAAGCGCAAGCAAAGCCAGCATGATGGCTAAGACGAGCACGCCCACGGCGAACTTGTCGCCCACCAGGGCCTGGCGGATTTCCGCGGGAAGGCTGAACAAGAACCAGAGTCCGACCAGGAATTGCGCCAACGTCCCGCCCATGAACCATGTCACTCCGTAACGTCTTGCCCAAGCCGCAAGCTCTGGAGATTCCGCTCGCCACCGGCTGGAAAGCAGCGCTACCCCCAATCCGGAGACGGCTACGGCAGCCACTACGAAGTGAGCCAGTCGCGCCAAGTTCAGAAGAGGCACAGGGCCGAAGATTTTCCCCACCTGTCCGCTCAGGAAGCGGGGATAGAAATCCTGAGGATGCAACATGGCCGTGACGTTTTGCGTAAAAATGAAAGCCACAAAAAGAAAGAGCGCGGCAGTGGCCAGCATCACCCAGGGGGCCTTTGACCCAAGTTCATCGTACTGCAACTGGTGCCAATAAAGGCTATAGTACCCAAGTAACACCAGGAACACGACGGCAAGCCAGTACCATGCCATAAGAACGGAAGACGTATAGAAGAGCTGGCCGTAAACAAGTTGCAAGAACAGCAGCGGGCCCACCCCGAGCGTGATGGTGAATGCCGTCACGGGCGGCAGGGCATTGCCGACGCGCCGTGTCAGTTCGTGATGCCGGGAGTCGCGCCGGCCGAGGTAACCGGAGACGGTCAGGATTATGACTCCGCCCAGCAGAAAGTTCATCGCCAGCAGGTGCAGGATAAATGTGAACACCAGGAGAAATTCCAGCAGCCCCGGCGGCGCTGGCAACGGTACTGGAACAGGTCCCGGAATAACGGGATTCATGGCTGCGGCGCTCCTTTGGCGGTCGCGTCCTGGGACTGGATTCCTTCCATCGCAGCTTCCGGCTCAATGGAAATGCTTGCGGGCGGCGGATTCAGACTCGCCAGCCAAGCGCCCAACGCCTGACGCTCCTCCTCAGTCCCCACGAAGGCGGGCATGAAGCCCTTCAAGGTGCTGAGATGGTCCAACTGATAATCAATCATCGACCAACTCCACCCTCGAACGCCGAGGCGGATGCTGTTGTATCCGTCCAGTGTATGGCAACTCGCACACTGCACGCGGTAAATCTCGTTGCCGGCGGACGCCAGGTGCTGCGGATCGAGGTCGCGCTGACGAACCCAGTGCGCCGACTTGAGCACACCTTGCGCACGAACGCGCTCCACGTCTGCCAAGCGCAGGCCGTTCGAGTACATGTATCCATAAATGATGTAGGGCTTGCGCACCGCTTCGCGGACCCATTCTGTAACCGCGGTTGTGGAAAGGGCAAGGATGGCAATCAGGATAGCAAATACCAGATTGAATTGGCGCGGGCGCTGCAGGGGACCAAAGTAGGTGAAAGCCATGACCAAGGCTGAGAAGAATATCGAGAAGCCGGCGAAGACAGTGACCGCCGGGGCCCCTCCCAGCGAGATCTCGCGCGCCATGCTGGGCAGCGTCGAGATGTACCAGATTCCCGCAAATGGAATTATCAGCGCTCCCGCCAGCAGCCACTTTGCGGCGTACCTGACTACCTCGTATCGCAGGGCCGCGTCGCGGACCGCAGAGGAAGTAATCAGAGCATAAACACCGGCCAGCGCAATGCACACGGAGGTCCGAACCACCAGGGAAGGTAACATGCCAGGGTTGAAGTACGCGGAGGCAAAGGTCTGTGTTTCGAGCCATCTCCCCGGCGTCAACATGAAGGTCAGAATGCCGTTGATCACCAGCAGGCTGGCCCACGCTGCCCCGAAGTATATCCACCCCACTCGCAGGTGCGTCTTGGCGTCAAGCCGGTCCCAGCCGTAATAATAGATAAAGGCAGCGGCTATCTCCACGATGAAGAAGACCCATTCGATGGCCCATCCCCAAACAAAAACGTGAATAAGCGTCGCCGTGGCCTCAGGATTCACCAAGCCGATACTCCACCAGATGCCTACGCCGCTCACCGCTCCAAAGACAAGCACCACAAGAACGAAGAACTTCGAGTGGGACTTCACGTACTCGAGCAGCGCGGGATTGTTGTCTCGATAGGCCTTGCGTTCGGTGAGGACCAGAAACAGACCGCCGCCCACTGCGAAATGTGAAACGAAGACGTGGAGGATGGCGATAATCCCGATTACCAATCCTCCACCTAATAGGTAGGGTTCCCAGACCGGATAATTCATCAGCGAACCTCGTAGGGCGGCAGGGCCTTCGCGAAGCGAGGCGAGGAGTGATGTTAAGCCGGAGGACGCAGGTTTTCAACAGACAGAATGTCGTTGGGGTTGGTCCGTAGTCCGTTGTCCGCGGTCCGTTGCCCCCAGTTCAATTTGTCCTGCTCTTCTTGATTCTCGGTTCTTGCTCCTTGCTCCTCACTTCGCGTCCCCTAGTGCCCGCGCGATGGCTGCCTCCGCCACGGGCGCCATGAGCGCGTATCCGCGATCGTTCGGATGCAAGCCGTCATTCGAATAGCCTTCCTTCAGCATGCCCTTATCATCGACGAGGACAGAATAGTAGTCCGCAACCTCCGACTTTCGTCCCGTGGCGTAGCTGCGCAGCCAATTGTTTAGCTTGAGAATGTCGGTGGGCGGCCTGCGCTCCGTCTGTCTGTGTGAAGTGTAGTCGCTAACGGGAGTCAACAGGCAGAGAATTACCTTGACCTTGTGCCCGTCGGCCAGATCGCACATGGCCCGGAAATTGTCCTCAACCATTTCCGCGGTTTCCGGGCCTGTGTTCTGGGCGATATCGTTAGTCCCCGCCAGGATAATCACCGCCGCAGGATTCAGTTTGAGCACGTCCGGGTAAAACCGCACTAACATCTGTGGAGTGGTTTGCCCGCTGATGCCCCGGTTCACGTAGGGTTTGCCAGGAAAATACTGGGCGAGTTTCCAACCGTCGGTGATCGAGTCGCCGAGAAAGACCACGCGCCCCACCTGCTCCGGTTGCGCTTGAATCTCCGCATCGTCGTCGTGATAACGGCCTAACTGGTTCCAATCCTGCAATTGGTCGGCGAGGCTTTGCGCGGCGAATTGCAGGCAACAATTGGCCTTGGGCGGCTTGTATTCCGTCGCCAGTTGCGCCATTGCGGCTGACGGGAGCAGGAGCCCGGCCAGCAGTGAGAACCACAGCCATGAATTGCGTTTCATCTTCTCCTCCTACTACTGGACGTCACCCTCTCCCGAGGGGAAAGGGTGGCTTGCGACTCCGCTTTCACCAGCCGTCACAATCCGGGTGAGGGGTTACTTCCGTGCCAAGCACAGTGGGCTCTCGGTTTCCGCCGATCCGTTCGTATCCCGCTCAAGGCAAGAGCTTGTACTGGACGTTCCGGAACTCAATTCGAAATCCCTCCGCTTCCAGGCCCAGGTAGCCTTTCGGCACTTCCGGTGCGGCAAACTCGGCGCTCGCCTCACCATTCACCGACAACATGATCTTCGGCCCTTGGCAGCGAATCTCGTAAGTGTTCCACTCTCCAGGCGGCTTGATATGATTTACGGCCGGCTTGGGACTGAACTTCATCTTAGAGAGCTCGCCGCCAATCAAAGTCTGCCCGAATATATAGCCGTCGTTCTCTGCACCCACCTGCGCCTGGTGCCAAACCCGCCCGTCGGCGTCGTTCCGAACGAAGACCCCGCTGTTGTATCCCTTGAGCCCTTCCCGCTTGGTGAAGCGCCATTCGACGTGAAGAATGAAGTCACTGAGCTCGCGATTGTAGCGCAGCCACTCATGGCCGTGATTGCCCTCGCAGATTATCATGCCGTGGGCCTTGTCGACGCTCCACTGGGAAACAGGATCCAAGGCCTTCTCAGGCGGGATCGCAACCCGAGTCCATTGATTGAAGGACTCATCGGGCATGATATCAACCCATCCGGTATTGCCGGACTCCGACGCCCTCTGCGCCCACATCAAGAGTGAAACCGAACACGCAAAAATAAGCATCCAGCCGATTTTCATGAGTTCACCTCGTTGCCAAAAGTTATTCGCGCATGCCCACCGTCACCTTAAACCGCTGGCACAGTTTATCACGTCCGCCCGTCTTCAGAATTACGTGTTAGTGGCAACCGATTCCCGCTGGCGAGGGAATGACGGAGGACAGGGCTACTCTCAGCCGCACGCCCCTCGCCGGGCAGATTTTTGACGCGGCAATTGTGGGTACTCGACTTCGCGAGTTCGAGGCTCCTTGACTTTTCGACTCCTTGACTCTCGACTTTCGACTTTTTGGTAGACAATCTACTACCTGATGTGGTAGATTACCTTCCACTATGACCAGGCAATCTTCTGAAAATCGACTTGAACTTGTTTACGGCTCGCTCGACATGCTCATTCTGCGCACTTTGCAGTGGGGTCCAACTCATGGACACGGAATCGCCAAGTCCATCGAGCGCATGTCGGAAGAGAGTCTCAAAGTGGAACACGGCTCGCTTTACCCGGCGCTGCAGCGCCTCCAGCAGGAAGGCTGGATCACCGCCGAGTGGGGCGTCTCGAAAAACAACCAGCGGGCCAAGTACTACCGCCTGACCGCCTCGGGCCGTCGCCAGCTTACAGCCGAGACCTCGCGTTGGGAACGCTACGTACGGGCCATCACCGGAGTGTTGCGACCGGTGGATACGTAGCCGGCGGACGCCCCCTCACCCGCCCTGGCTGATGAAAGCGCCGGCTGCGGGCCACCCTCTCCCCCAAGGGGGCGAGGGACGGAATCAGATGGGGGCGAGGGCGTGAGTCTCGTAGGGGGACGGCTTGCCGTCCCCTTGTTGCGAATGGATGGGGCAAGCGGGTGGGGCAAGCCCTACCACTACAGAAGCTTATGCGTTTACGTCGGGAATTCTCCAAACTCGGTGCACTGCTTCGCCGTCCAAAGCCAGCCGACGATCTCGAAGTGGAGATTCGCGCTCATCTGGAAATGGAAGAGCGCGAGAACCGGGAAGCGGGCATGTCTGCCGAAGAAGCTTACTATGCCGCGCTGCGGCGTTTTGGAAATGTGCCTTTGGCCGAGGAGAGGAGCAGGGAAATGTGGAGCTGGAATTCGCTCGAGACGTTTTGGCAGGACGTGCGCTATGGCCTTCGAATGCTGCTCAAAAGTCCGGCCTTTACGATCGTCGCCGTGATCACGCTGGCGCTGGGGATTGGGGCGAACTCCGCGATCTTCAACGTGCTCGACGCCGTGTTGCTCCGCACCCTGCCGGTGAAGGCGCCGGATCAACTTGTGGTGCTAACGGATCCCGATGCGCACGGAAGGGATTACGGCCAGGAGGGCGGAGACCGCTCGCTGCTGACGTTCACGGAATTCCAATACCTGCGCGACCACAATAATGTCTTCTCCGGCGTTTTCGCCACTGACAGTGACGCTCCCAAGCTGCAAGTGAGCATTGGAACTTCATCCTCCGGCTCGGCAGAAGTGCCGGAAGAGGCCCGTGTGCAACTCGTGAGCGGGAACTACTTTTCCGTGCTGGGAGTGAGGGCAGCGGCCGGGCGGACTTTTACCCAGGAAGTTGACCGGGGGCGCGGGGCTGCGCCGGTTGCGGTGATCAGCTACCCGTTCTGGAAAGAACGCTTCGGCCTCGATCCTTCAGCATTGGGAAAAAGCATCCGCATTCATCAGACGGCGTTCGATATCATCGGGGTTGCCGCCCCCGGATTTTTCGGCACCACCGTCGGCGAGGCGCCGGACGTCTGGATTCCGATGATGATGCAGGACGCCGTTTATCCGGGACGCGACCTGCTGGCGCCTGCAGGGCCTTTTGATAATCAATATATCTGGCTGCAAGCCATGGCGCGCTTGAAACCTGGCGTCACCCTCCAACAATCCAACGCGGCGATAAACGCCGTCTTCAAGGGACTGTTGCTCAACACCCTGGGATCGCTCGGCGATGAGAAACAGCGGCGCGGCTATCTTGATCAGCAGGTCAACGTGCATCCTGGCAGCCGTGGGGCTTCCACCCTGCACGAGACATTTGGCAATCCGCTAAAGGTGTTGATGGGCATCGTGGGCCTCGTCCTCCTGATCGCCTGCGCCAATGTGGCCAATCTGCTGCTGGCGCGCGGAGCGGCCCGACAAAAGGAGTTCGCCGTGCGCCAGGCGGTGGGCGCCGGGCGCTTTCGCCTCGTCCGCCAACTGCTGCTGGAGAGCCTGCTTTTGGCCCTCCTGGGCGCGGCGATGGGGGCGGTGCTGGCTCAGTGGCTCGATGGGTTGCTGATGAGGGTGGTGGTCGGAAACTCGCTCGGCCCTGATGCGTTTCGACTCAGCTTGAGAGTGGATACTCGCGCGCTGGGTTTCACGGCGCTGGTGGCGTTTCTCACGACGCTGCTTTTCGGAGTCATACCCGCCCTGCGCTCGACCTCCCTGGAGGTTTCACCGGTGTTGAAGTCGGCCCCCGGCGCGAGAACCGGCGGCGCGTCGCACCAGTTCTTATCCACGGGCAGAATTCTCGTGATCGCGCAAGTGGCCATCTCCATGATCCTCCTGGTGGCAGCGGGGCTGTTCGTTCACAGCCTGGAAAGGCTGAGCGAGGTCAGCCTCGGTTATAACCGCGACAGGCTCCTGCTGTTTCGATTAGATGCCGCCCCGGCTGGTTACAAGGGGACCGCCATCATTCAACTTGAGCAGACCCTGCTGGCCAAATTCGCGGCCATTCCAGGCGTGCGGTCGGCCACGCTATCCAGTAACGGACTATTCGAAGGCTCGGATTCGGGCGATCCCATCGCAGTCGAAGGTTTCACGCCCAAATCTGACCAGGAAATGCACTCGCGAATGGACCATGTGGGTCCCGGCTACTTTTCCACGGTGGGAATTCCGCTGCTGCGCGGGCGCGAGATCGGCCCCCAGGACGCCGTCGCCGGACTGCGCGCCGCGGACATCAATATGGCATTTGCGCGGAAATACTTTCCCAACACCAACCCCATCGGAAAGCACGTGAGCGACACCTTCCCGGGCAATCCCGGGGACACCGAAATCGTGGGGATTGTTGCGGACGCCAGATTTCATAGCTTGCGCGAGGAAGTTCACCCGCGGCTCTTCATCCCCATCTTCAATCCTCTGTGGGAACATGCAGCGGTCTTCTTCGAAATCCGCACCGCCGCGGATGCCGAGAGCATCAGCAAGGCGCTGCGCAAGATCGTGCAGGAAACCAATTCGTCCTTCCCGCAGATCGAAATTCAGACCATGTCTGGGCTCGTGGACCGCTCGATGGGAACCGATCGTTTAATTACGACTCTCGCGGGTTGCTGCGGCAATGTGCTGCGGCTGGTCCTGGGGAATGGCTCCAAGCTGGCATTGGCCGGAGTGGCCGTGGGGATTGTGGCGGCGCTGGGATTGACTCGCTTCTTGTCCAGCCTGCTCTTTGACGTCACACCCACGGACCCGCTGACCTTCATCGCCGTCGCAGTGTTGCTCGGCGGCGTGGCCCTGCTGGCCAGCTATATCCCCGCGCGGCGAGCTACGAAAGTGGATCCGATGGTGGCGTTGAGATACGAATGAGTGCGCCGGGATAAACCGGCGTGGAGGAGCGGATGCAAGAGCCGTACGGTGAAGGTCTAGCGAGCCACACCGACCCCGAGTCATGCGT
>Ga0209517_10001374_pt1 | contig 37164 bp, 36 predicted proteins | sample PeaSoiMetSII2010_FD_187695 | JGI IMG/M metagenome (GOLD analysis project Ga0209517, IMG submission 187695) | Peat soil microbial communities from Weissenstadt, Germany - SII-2010 (SPAdes) (version 2) | ecosystem: Environmental > Terrestrial > Soil > Wetlands > Peat | place: Germany... | reverse complement strand
AGTGCCGTCCGGCGGGGGATCGGCAGGCGCACACCGGGCGCGGGCCGCTCGACCAAGACCTCGCGGCGGAAGCGGAAGCGCTCGGCGGGGCGGCCGCCCGTGCCGCGCTCCCATTCCCCCGTGCGCTCGACCAGGCCGCCCTGCTCCACCAACCGCCTGAAGTTCTGCTTGTGGAGCGCCACGCCCGCGAGCGCCTCTACGCTCTGCTGAAGCTGCAGCAGCGTGAAAGTCGGCGGCATCAGCTCGAACACCACCGGCCGGTACTTGAGCTTGCCGCGCAGCCGGCTCATGGCCGTCGCCAGAATGCGCCGATGATCCATCGCCATGGGCTCGCCGAGCGCCGGCGCCGCGAGATCGGGCGCCAGTCCATGATCGCGCCGCGCCTCGGCGACCAGCCCAGCCTCATAGAGCAGCTCATAGCGCTCGAGCACGCGCTCCTCGTCCCAGCGCGCCGGCGGCAAGCCGAAGGTCGTGCGCGTGCGCTGCTCTCTGCGGTTATGCTCGCCGGGATCATGCGCGCCCGCCGCCCAGGCGGCGAGCCGCGGCTCCACGAGGGCGGCCACCATCGCCGGCCGTCCGCGCCGGCCGTCTTCCCACGGGAAATAGCGGTACCAATTCTGCCATTGTGCGCCGCTCTCGCCGCTGGGTGCGGCCTCGCGCGTCAAGGCGAGATAGCCGATGGAGACCATCCGGGCCGCCGGATCTTGCGTACCGCCTTCGCGGCCGAGATCGGCGAAGGTGTAGAGCTGCTCGACATAGCCGAGCGGCAGGTTCGTCTGCTCGCCCACCCAGCTGCGGAGTCCCAGCTCGAGAGTCCGATGCCCCGCAGGATCGAAGGGTCCCGACGGTAGGGCGGCGGCGCTTTCCGCCGCGCGCTTGCCGGGCTTGGCGCCGCCGGAGGGTTCGGCGGGCCGGTCGACCGTGAGCACGCGCGGCTCCCCCGCGGTCACGTCGATCACCACGGCGCTCAGGCCGATGACGATATCGATGTTGCGTTTCTGTGACGCCACGACGACAGCCCCCGAGAGGATGCTACCCGGGATCGCCTGCGGTTACAGGGAATTTTGTGCTCAGGCCGCGTCGGCGTGGAGAGTCTCGGCGCTCGCCTCTGTGGCGCGCTGGGAAAGGCAGGGCAGGAAAATATCGAACCGGGTGCCGATGCCGGGCTCACTCTCGACCGCGATCTGCCCGCCGTGCTCGGCGATGATGCCATGCGCGACGGAAAGGCCCAGCCCCGTACCGCGGCCGACTTCCTTGGTGGTGAAGAACGGCTCGAAAATGCGGCGCTTGGTCACGGCGTCCATCCCGCACCCGGTATCGCGCACGGAGAGCCGCACCCCCGGCGCGGGCGCGCTCGACCGGCGCAAAGTCGCCAATCGGCCGCCGTCGTCGGCGACTTCGACGGTCACGGTGCCGACGCCGTCGCCGATCGCCTGCACCGCGTTGGACACCAGCGCTACGAGGACCTGGCGCAGCTGACCGGCGTCGGCCGCGACCGGCGGCACGGGCGTGAGGTGCTGCTCGACCGCAATGCCCGCAGGGAGCGACGGCTGCATGTCGCGCAGGATATCCGCGGCAAACGCGTCGAGTGCCAGCGGCTTCCGCCCCGCTGCGCTCTCGCGCGAGAAAGCCATCACCTGCCGCACGAGGTCCCGCGCGCGACGGCCGGCTTCCAGGATCAGCTCGGCGCTGGCGTGCTCGCGCGAGCCCGGGAGCAGCTTGGCCATGACGACCTTGGCGAGCGAGACCACCGGCACGAGCGTATTGTTGAGTTCGTGCGCCACGCCGCCCGCGAGGGTGCCGAGCGCCTCCAACTTCTGCGAATGCAAGAGCTGCGCGTAGAGCTCGTTGCGCTCCCGCTCGAGCCGGCGGGTTTCCGTAGCGTCCTGCAGGATTGCCCCCACCGCCGTCGCGTCTCTGGCGGTTTCGAGCTCCGCAATATCGCGATCAAGGAGGGCGCGGGCGGCGCACCACGCGGCGAACCCACCCGCCAGAAAGGCGACCGACGCGAGCGTCCAACCCGGCAGCGCCTGCGAATAGGCCAACAAAGCCACGCCGAGTAGCGAGGCCGCGAAGGGCCAAAAACAGCGAAGGAGCAGCCTGAAAGGCATCGTCGGGCGCGGAGGTTCAGCCGCTGGTTGCGGCGGAGCACTCTCGCTGCGTCTTGCTTAAGAAATCGCTAAGGCTTCGTTGACGTCGGGTCAGTAGCCCGCCTCGATGAGCGGAAACGCACTGTGAACGTGGGGCGTATAGGCCGGCGGCGCCGGGTGCAGATACGACTTGTCCAGCTTGGCGAGGCTTTCGACGCCGAGCAAGCCCATCGACACCCGGATTTCCGTCTCCAGGAGCTCGAGCACGCGCATGACACCCATCTGCCCCGCGGCCGCGAGACCATAGAGATAAAGTCGGCCGATCGCGACGGCGTCGGCGCCGAGCGCGATCGCCTTGATCACGTCGGTCCCGCGACAGAAAGCGCCATCCACGATCACGGCGGCTCGGCCCCGCACCGCCTCGACCACTTCCGGCAGGATATCCAGCGTGCCGCGTCCGTGATCGAGTTGCCGGCCTCCGTGGTTCGAGACGTAGACCGCGTCGACGCCGTGATCGCAGGCGATGACCGCGTCCTCCGCCGTCGCGATGCCCTTGAGGATGAGCGGGAGCTTGTGAGTCTCCTTGATGTGCTTGACGTGGCTCCAGTTGAGGGCGGCCTGATAGTCCATACCGACCACGCCACGCCGCCAAGGCTTGGCGAAACGGGTCGATATGTCCCGTTCGCGCCGGCTGTAGATCGCGGTGTCGACGGTGATACAGAGCGCGTCGTAGCCCGCCGCGACCGCGCGGCCGAGGTGCTCGTCGACGAAGGACTGGTCACCGCGGACGTAGAGCTGATAGACCCGGAAGCCGCCGGGCGCGGCCTCGGCTGTTTCCTCGATCCCGGGTTTCGAGACCGAGCTCAGAAACATCGGCACGCCGAACTCGGTTGTCGCCTTGGCGACCGTCGCTCCTCCGCCGGGATCGAAGGATTCGAGCGATCCCACCGGCGCCAGCACCACCGGGATACGCAAGGTCTTGCCGAGGAATTTCCGGCTTAGCTCGATCTTCGAGACGTCGCGCAGCACGCGCGGCCGGAATGCCAGGGAATCGAGCGCGAGGCGGTTGCGGCGGAGCGTGGTCTCGGTGTCGGCGCCGCCGATCAGGTAATCCCAGATGTTCGCGGGCAGCTTGTTATGCGCCGCCTTCACCAGCTCGTGCAGGGTCAACAGCTCGCCAAAGGTCTCGCTCAGCATGTGAAATCCCGTCGTGAATCCCGGTTCGCCACACTAGGGCGCGGCCGCTCGGAGATGCAAGGCAGGATGGGGCCACCCTTGCTCAGGCTTGGCCGGCTACCGTACTCTCCGGGCATTCATTACCGGAGTGAGGCCGTGGAGATCCTTCGCCCGCTTGATGCCGCCCTCTCCGTCATCGAGGATGGCATGTCGCTGGTGGTGCCGCCCGACTACGGCGGCGTCGCCATGGAGGCAACGCGCGCCTTGGTCCGGCGCGGCGTGAGGCGGCTTCACCTGCTGACGCTGCCGGCGTCGTCGTTGCAGGCGGATTTGCTGATCGGCGCCGGCGCACTGGCGTCCATCGAGACCTCCGCGGTCTCGATCGGCGAGTTGGGGACCGGGCCGCGCTTCGCCGCGGCGGCGACGGCGGGCACGCTCGCGATCAAGGACGCGACCTGCCCGGCGCTGCACGCGGCGTTGCAAGCGAGCGAGAAAGGCGTGCCGTTCATGCCGCTGCGCGGCGTGATCGGGTCCGATCTCCTGAAAGTGCGGCCGGACTGGAAGGTGGTCGACAATCCCTTTGCCGAGAACGACCCGATCCTGCTCGTGCCGGCGATCCGGCCGGATGTCGCGCTGTTCCACGCACCGTTCGCGGATCGGCATGGCAACGTCTGGGTGGGCCGTCGGCGCGAGCTCTTCGTGATGGCGCACGCCTCCGCCAAGACCGTGGTAACCGTCGAGGAAATCCGCGACGGCAATCTGCTCGAGGACGACACATTGGCGGGCTCGACGCTGGCGAGCTTCTATGTCGAGGCGGTCGCGGTGGCGCGCAACGGCACCTGGCCCCTCAAGTTCGGCAGCCTCGCCGCCGAGGACACCGCGCACCTCCAGGAATACGTGCGGCTCGCCCAGTCCGAGGACGGGTTCCGGCAATATCTCGACCGCTACGTCTACGAGCGCCGGGCGGCCTGAGCGATGGCCGGCGTTCCCGAGGCGAAGCCGGAGGAGCTTCTGATCGATGTCGTGCTGCGCCTGATTTCCGGCGCGAAGCACGTTGCCGTCGGCGCCAACTCGCCGATCCCCGCGGCGGCGGCGTTTCTGGCTCAGCGCCTCGGCACCGGCCAGCCCTATGTCTCGCTGCAGCAAAGCCCCAAGCACAATCTTTTCACCGATGGCGGCCGCGAGCTGTTCGACGCGGCGGGCCAAGGCCGCATCGACGTGTTCTTTCTCTCGGGCGCGCAGATCGACGGCCAAGGGAATATCAATCTGGTCGCGATCGGGGATTACGCGCGGCCGAAGGTGCGCTTTCCAGGCTCGTTCGGCTCGGCCTATCTCTACTTCGTGGTGCCGCGGGTGATCCTGTTTCGGACGGAACATTCCCGGCGCACACTCGTCTCCAGGGTCGACTTCATCAGCGCGCCCGGCGTGAGCCCGCCCAACGTCTATCGCCGGGGCGGCCCGATCGCGTTGGTGACGCCGCTCTGTCATTTTGCCTTCGACCGCCAGCGTGCTCGGTTTTGCTTGGAGAGCGTCCATCCCGGCCACACCGTCGAGGAAGTCCTGGACAACACCGGCTTCGAGTTCGACCGGCCAGCGACGGTGCCGGTGACCCCCGACCCGGCGCCCGCGACGCTGCGGCTCTTGCGCGAGACTCTTGCGCCGGAGCTCGCGGCTCTCTATCCCCAGTTCGGCGCGCGGGTGTTCGGCATCGTGCCGCGCGCCGCGGAATGAGCGACGGAAACACCATGACCTCGACTCAAAACGTCGGCGCGCTCGCCGGCATCAAGGTGATCGACCTCACGCGCGTGCTGGGCGGCCCCTATTGCACGCAGATGCTCGCCGACCACGGCGCCGAGGTGATCAAGATCGAGCCGCCGCAGGGCGATGAGACCCGGACCTGGGGCCCGCCTTTCCAAGGCGATGCCGCCTCCTATTACATCGGCGTCAATCGCAACAAGCGCGGCGTCGCGCTCGATCTCACGCGGCCGGATGGACGCGAGGTGGTGCTTCGGCTGCTAGAGACCGCCGACATACTCATCGAGAATTTCAAGACCGGCACGCTGGAGCGCTGGGGCATGGGCTACGAGACCGTGCTGAAGCAGCGCTTCCCGCGGCTCATTCATTGCCGCGTCTCCGGCTTCGGCGCCGACGGGCCGCTGGGGGGATATCCCGGTTACGACGCCGTGGTCCAGGCGATGGCGGGGCTCATGAGCCTCAACGGCGAGCCCGAGGGCGCGCCCGTTCGCGTCGGCGTGCCCGTGGTCGATCTCGCCACCGGCATGAACTCCGCGATCGCGATCCTGCTCGCGCTGCAGGAGCGGCAGCGCTCCGGGCACGGACAATTCGCGGAAGTGACGCTCTACGACAGCGCAGTCGCTCTGCTGCACCCCTACAGTGCCAACTGGTTCCTGTCGGGCAAGCCGCCCGCGCGCACGGGCAATCAGCATCCCAACGTGAGCCCCTACGACCAGTACCGGACCAAGACCAAGCGAATCTTCGTCGCGGTCGGCAACGACCGGCAATTCCAGCGCTTTTGCGCGGAGATCGGCCGGCCCGAGCTGGTGAGCGATCCGCGCTTCCGCACCAACGCGGACCGGGTTATCAATCGCGCCGCGCTCCGCGAGGAGCTGGAGGCGGGCCTGGCCTCGATCGATGGCGAGCAACTCGCGATGACGTTGCTGGACAAGGGCGTGCCCTGCGGCCCCGTGCTCGACGTCCCCGACGTGCTCAATCATCCGCACACCCGGCACCGCGGCATGGTGGCGGAGCGTGGCGCCTATCGCGGCACCGGCAATCCGGTGAAGCTCTCGCGCACACCTGCGGGTCTGCGCTCGACCCCTCCGGCCTTCGGCTCGTCGACCCGTGAGGTATTGGCGGAAGCGGGATACAGCGCAGCCGAGATCGATGCTCTCTTCGCGTCCGGCGCGGCGCTGGAGACGCCGCGCAAGGCCGCGGCCGAGTAAAATCCGTGAACGACAGCGGCGCCCGCGCGCTCCCGCCCGCGACCGAGCGCGGATCCTACGCGATCTGGACCTACGACAAGCTGCGCTACGGCGACACGGACCGCCAGGGCCACGTGAACAACGCGGTGTTCGCGACTTTCTGCGAGACCGGCCGCGTCACGTTTCTTTACGACGAGAAACTGAATCTGGCCGGGCCGGACGCGAATTTCGTCGTGGTCCGGCTGGAGCTCGATTTCCGCGCTGAGCTGTTCTATCCCGGCCGGATCGACATCGGCACGCGCGTCCTCGGCATCGGGCGCACCTCGTTTCGGGTGGGGCAAGGTATCTTCAACGGCAACACCTGCGCCGCCACCGCGGAGAGTGTGCTGGTTCTCATGGACGAGCCCACGCGCAGGGCGAAGGCGCTGGCGCCCCAGCTCAGGGTATGGCTCGAGGAGCGGCTGGCGAAGCCCGTCCGGGATTAGATGGAATAACCCTTGCTCCCGCGGGCGAGGCCGCCGAAGAGATCGAGCATACGCTCGCGCCAGGCGCTAACGGGATCGTCGGGCGCGAGCAGCTTGAATGGGCTGATGCTTCGAGCCCATTGGAAGGCCCCGAACACGATGTAGTCGGCGTAGAGCGGCTTGTCGCCGCCGATGAAGGCCTGCGCCCCCAGCAGGTTTCTGAGCGGCAGCAGACTCTCGCGGAAAGCCGGCAGCCGCTCCTCCCGGCCGGATTGATACGCCTCGAGCGTGGTGCCGAACCGCTCTTCGCGGGATTTTCGGAAATAGGCTTTGTCCTTCTCGTGCACGTGCTGCCAGATATCCAGGAGCACGCATCGCAACAAACCCAGATGCAGGACCGTATCGGTCCAACCCTGGACGAAGCGAGTGACCGCGCGGCCGGCGCTGCCGCCGAACAAGGAGGGACGCTCGGGGTAAGTGTCCTCGAGGTAATGGGCGATGACCCAGGACTCGTTGACCCAACGGCCATTGTCGACGATCACGGGGACGCGGCCCTGACCCGTCGGCGCCAGTACGTCCTTCTCGGTGAAGCGCCACGGCACGGTCTGCGTCGGCAATTCCTTGTGCGCGAGCGCCATCCGGATGCGCCAGCAGAACGGGCTGAAACGCCGATCCGCCTCGGCGCCCGCGAGATCGTAGAGCGTGATGGTCATGCCTTCCTCCCACTGTCGGAGCTGCGCCAGAGTATCCGGACCCGATCTTCATGCAAACCACCGCGGAGACCGCCATAGCGGTCTCCCTCTTGTACTGGGCGGTGCGGCGGCGACCGCGCTCAGCCCGCCAGTTTGGTGCTGATCTCCCACAGCCGCAGCGCCGCTCGACCGTCCTGCGCCGCGGCGGATGGCGTGGCGGGACGCGAGCGCGCGAAGTACCCGCCGCTGGTTCCGGCGAGCGCCGGGTCGCTCGCGAGATGGACGATGGTCTCGGCGCCACGCTCCTCGCTGATCGCGGTCAACCGTTTCGCGAGGCTCAACCCCCAGCGGAACGCACCGTGATTGTTGTCACCGAAGCGGCTAGCGACGAAGCCAGGATGCAGGCAGTTCGCGGTCACGCCGGTGCCCGCGAGCCGGCGCGCCAGCTCGCGCGTGAACAAGATATTCGCGAGCTTCGACCGGCGATAGGCGGTCCAGCCGCTGTAGCCGCGCTCGAGGTTGAGATCGTCGAAGTCGAGCGTCGCCCCCTCGTGGGCACGCGAAGCGACGCTGACTACGCGCGCGGGCGCCGATGCCGTGAGGCGATCGCGCAAGAGCTGTGTCAGAAGGAAGTACGCCATGTGGTTGAGCGCGAAGGTGCGCTCGAGCCCGTCCTCGGTGACGTCACGCCGCTGGAAAAGCGCTCCCGCGTTGTTGACGAGCACATCGATGCGGGGATAGACGGCCAGCAGCTCCGCGCCGAGCCGGCGCACTTCGGCCAGGTTGAGAAGATTCGCGTAGTGCAGGGTTGCGCGAACGCCGGGAGCCGCGGCGCGCACTCTCGTGAGTGCCGCCTCGCCGCGGACGCGATCCCGGCCGATCAGTACGAGGCTCGCGCCGCGAGCCGCGAGCGCCTCAGCGGCCGCGAGGCCGATACCCGAGGTCGCCCCCGTGATGACGCAGGTCTTCGCGTGCATGGGCGGGATCAAAGACAAAGCGCGCCGCAGCCACCCGGCCGCGGCGCGCTCGTGAGTGCGCGGCTGAGAAGCGTCCGCTCAGCCCGGCGCGCGCGTCTGGATTTGCTGCCAGACCGCCGCGGTCGGCTGGCCGTCGACCGGCAGGCTGTTGTCCTGCTGGAAGCGCCGGATCGCCGCCTCGGTCTGGGGGCCGAAGCGCCCGTCCGCCGGCCCGGGGTCATAGCCCAGCCGCTGGAGGCCCGCTTGGATATTGCGCACGGTCCCCTCGTCGTAGGCAGATGCCGGCTGGCTCCCGCCCGCCGAGCCGCGCCACACCGGCTTGCCGAGATTGACCTGACTCGAATCCGTCACCGCGCCCGCGGTCGCGCCGACCGCACCGCCGATCAGGGCACCCGCGCCCGGCCCGATGCCAGTCACCGCGCCGATTATGGCCCCACTCGCCGCGCCGATGCCGGCGCCGCTCAATGCGCGATCCTCGGTCGTGTCGCCGCACGCGGCCAGCAGCAACGGCAGGCCAAGCGCGACGATCCCGAAACCCAATTTGCGATACATCTCCGCCCTCCACCATGCGATACGCGGAGGCATCCTACACGAAAATCCGCGTCGAAGCAGCGGCGCTTGCGCGCCTATGTCCTGGTGAGCCGGCGGACGAATTCCATCCAGTTGTCGCGCGGAGAGGCACAGGTGCCATCGGCGGCACCGTCCGAGGTGCTGCGGAGGCTCACACCGCCGAAGTTCCAGAGCTTGCGCCAACGCACAACATCCTCCAGCACTTGCTCGCGCACGCGCCGCTCGATCCGGCGGTGCAAGAAGGCCTTCCCCAACGTGAGGTAGAGCAGCACGCTCGCGATCGCCGCGCCGACTCCGACCTTCCAGCCGAGCCACCACCAGAGCCCACAGGTTACGAGCAGCAAGGGGTAGACCCATTGATTGCCCCAGGCCTCGAAGGAGACGGGGCTGTCGATGTGCATGAGGCGCTTGTGGTCGAGGTCGATCGCGACCCGCCCGTCGGCGCAGAGCTGGCGCAGCCGGGCGAACAGTTCATCCGCGGTCTCGGCGGCCTCCGGAGGGATCGCGACTTGGGGCACGGGCGGCCGAGCCGGATTTTGCGACGGCGCCGACACCGCGGGAGCCGTCACGTTGGACACGGCGGGCCGGATCGCCGCCGCGGCGGATTGACCGCTCTCGCCGCCAGGACGACCGGCCGATGCCGGTTGAGGCTTATCCGAGGGACTGCCGACAATGATGGGCATGGCTCACAAGGTCGAAGCTGGGCGGGTGCCTATAGCATATTTGAGCCACGGCGCCAGCCCTTCACGGCAGGTGGCGCCCCTCGGGTCTGCGCGAGGAGCGGTCTCGAAAATCGCGTAAGCTGGCCACCTCGCATTTCCCAGCCCCGGAGGCAACCATCATGGCATCGATCTATTATCGCACCAGCGTGGGCTACGGCCTCACCTTCGGCAACGCGCTCGCCATCGCGATCTCATGGTCGCAGGATCACAGCGTGCTCTGGGCCATCATCGACGGCTTCCTGGGCTGGCTCTATGTTCTCTTCTACCTGCTCTTCCGCGCCTGACCTCTTGAAGGAGCCGAACCCATGCTGATCCCGCTGAAAGGACGCCGCATCTATTACGACCTGACCGGCCCCGAGACCGGGCCCGTCGTGTGCTTCACCCATTCGCTCGCATCGGACAGCGGCATGTGGGCGGAGCAGCTCCCGCCGCTCCTGGCCGCGGGGTTCCGGGTACTGCGTCTCGACATGCGCGGCCATGGCGGCAGCGACCTCGTTGCCGGTCCCTACACCATGAGCGCGCTCGCGGGCGACGTCGCGGCCGCTATCGACGCGCTGGGCCTCGACCGCGTGCATTTCGTCGGCCTCTCGATCGGCGGCATGATCGGTCAGGGCTTCGCCCTTGAGCACGGCGCCAAACTCAAGTCCCTCATGGTCTGCGACACGCTGCCGGGAACTCTGCCCGATGCCAAGGCCGCCTGGGCACCCCGCATCGAGGCGGTGACCAAGGCGAATTCCCTGGCGCCGCTCGCCGACGCGACCATGGAGCGGTGGTTCACCGGCGCCTTCAAGCCGCGCCATCCCAAGCGCTGGCAGCAGATCCGTGACACCGTGGCGGAGACTCCGCCGGCCGGATTTCTCGGCTGCGCCGCCGCCATCCTGGACTTCGACTGGGTCTCCAGGCTGCCCTCCCTCAAGGCGCCGACCCTAGTCGTATGCGGCGGCGAGGATCCCGGCACGCCGCCCGAGCAGAACCGGCGCATCGCGGGGCTCATTCCCGGCGCCCGCTACGAGGAGATCGCCGGCGCCCGTCATTTCCCGAACGTCGAGCGCGCCGAGGCGTTCAACGAGATCCTGCTGGGATGGCTCAAGGCGCGGCGCTGACGACATCGGCTGTCGAGCGCGGCGCGGGCGTGCTGTCCGCGCAGTGCGCGATCGCGGGCGGCGGTCCGGCCGGTATGATGCTGGGCTTGCTGCTCGCGCGCGCCGGGGTCGAGGTCGTGGTGCTCGAGAAGCACGCGGATTTCTTGCGGGATTTCCGCGGAGATACCGTGCACCCCTCGAGCCTGGAGATCATCCACGAGCTTGGATGGCTCGAGGAGTTTCTGCGGCTTCCGCATCAGGAGGCGCGCCAGCTCTCCGCGCAGATCGGCGAGCACGTCGTCGCGTTCGCGGATTTCACGCATCTGCCGACCCACTGCCGGTTCGTCGCCTTGATGCCGCAATGGGACTTCTTGAATTTCCTGGCCGAGAAGGGGGCGCACTACCCCGGCTTTAAGCTGGTGATGCGCGCGGAGGCGACCGAAATCGTCGAGGAAGCCGGACGCGTGGTGGGGCTCAAGGCAAGGACGCGGGACGGGCCGCTCGAGGTGCGGGCCGAGCTGGTCGTGGGCGCGGATGGTCGGGGCTCCGTCGTGCGCGAGCGCGCGAGGCTCGCCGTCCGGGAGCTCGGCGCGCCCATGGACGTCCTCTGGTTCCGCCTCTCCCGCTCGGCTCAAGACACTCTGGACGCCCTGGGCCGTTTCGATGCCGGGCGAATTTTGGTGTTGATCAATCGCGGCGACTATTGGCAATGCGGCTACGTGATCCCCAAAGGCTCGCTGGAGCAGATCCACGAGCAGGGATTGCCGGCCTTTCGCGCCGACGTGGCGCGTCTCGCGCCGCTGCTGCGAGACCGCGTGGGCGAGCTCGCCGATTGGGACGCCCTGAAGCTCCTGACGGTCCGCGTCGACCGCCTGGAGCAATGGTACCGGCCGGGCTTGCTGTGCATCGGAGATGCCGCCCATGCGATGTCGTCGGTCGGCGGCGTCGGGATCAACCTCGCGATCCAGGATGCGGTCGCTGCCGCCAATATCCTCGCCCGGCCTTTGCGGGAAACGTGTCTTCGGGAGTCCGACCTGCGCGCGGTTCAGCGCCGGCGGGAGTTCCCGACCAGGGTCACGCAAACGATGCAGCTTCTGGTGCAGAACCGCGTCGTCCGTCCCTTGCTCGGCCGATCCGGAGCGGTCTCGCCGCCCCTTGCGCTTCGGTTGTTCAATGCGATTCCACGGCTCCGGCGCATCCCCGCGCGACTGTTGGGCCTTGGCATCCGACCGGAGCATGTGCGCGCGCCGGCGCTTCCTTGAGTCGCGCGTTGGCGTTCGGCCGTGTACCGTGAACTCTCGATCGCATCAGGAGCCTCCGCCATGACCAGCGCTCGCGGGCCGGAGACCGAGGCGCCGCACACAGAGTTCGCGGGCGAGATGAGCTACGGCGACTATCTCCATCTCGACCGCCTGCTCGATGCTCAGCATCCGCTCTCCGGGAACCACAACGAGATGCTGTTCATCATTCAGCATCAGGCGACCGAGCTCTGGATGAAGCTGGCGCTCCACGAGCTGCGAGCCGCCCAAGCCCGCGTGCAGGCGGACGACCTCGACCCCGCCTTCAAGATGCTCGCGCGGGTGAGTCGGGTCATGGCGCAGCTCATCCAGGCCTGGGACGTGCTCTCGACCCTGACTCCGAGCGAGTACACCGATTTTCGCGCTCATCTCGGACGCTCCTCGGGCTTCCAATCCTTTCAATACCGCTTGCTGGAGTTCAGGCTGGGCAACAAAGATCGCGCCCTTGCCGCTCCGCATCAGCATCGCCCAGCCATCTACGGAGAGCTCATCCGGACGTTGGAGCGGCCCAGTCTCTACGACGACGCGATCCTGCTCCTGCACCGCCGCGGGTTCGCGATCGACGAGGGCGCGCGCAATCGGGACTGGAGCCTCCCCTACCAACAGCAAGCCACGGCGGCGGCGGCGTGGACGGCCGTCTATCGGGACACGGGTCCGCATTGGGACCTTTACGAGCTCGCGGAGAAGCTGGTCGATCTCGAAGACTATTTTCGCCAGTGGCGGTTCCGCCACGTGACCACGGTCGAGCGGATCATCGGGCTGAAGCCGGGCACCGGCGGCACCTCAGGTGTCGCATATCTACGCAAGCAATTGGAAATCGTGCTGTTTCCGGAGCTCTGGCAGCTCCGCACCGTGCTCTGACGGCAGGCTGTGGGACCGGCGCGACCAGTTGTCGCCCTGGTCCTTGCAGCGGCCCGATTGAAGCAGGCATAAGATGACACAGCGGTCGTATTGCCGCCCCTGGCGGATGGTTACGGAGTGTCCGGAAATTGGCACGCCTAGGGGCCTAGCAACGCCACAATTGCGTTTCTATTGTCACTTCCAAGTCCACCAACCGGATCAGCGAGGTCTCCATGAACAAGGCAATGGCACAAGGGATCGGCGCCGCGGTGATTGCGGCGGGCCTGATGATCGCTCCAGTCTTTCTCGGTCCGACAAGCTTTACGGCGGCTCGAGCCGCCTGCGAACCCGGGGACAAGGTCGATGCGACCACCGCCGACCAGGCGAGGAAACGCGCGGAAGGCGCCGGGTACACCCAAGTCCACATGCTGAGGAAGGGCTGCGACAACGTCTGGCACGGTACCGGCTTGAAGAGCGGCGCCTCCGTGAACTTGGCGGTTCTGCCCAGCGGCGAGGTCGCGCCGGAAGGCGATTGAGCGGAGCGCGGTGCGCTCGGACTTTTCTCCGTCACTCCCCCGCCGCGATCGCGTCGCGACCGGCGGGGATTTGCTGCCCGTGGAACGCCCCGGACTGCCGCTGCCAAAGTCGCGCGTAGGCGCCCCCGGCGGCAAGCAGCTGGGCGTGACTGCCCTCCTCCACGATTTGCCCCTGATCGAGCACGATCAAACGATTTAGGCGCGCGATGGTCGAGAGCCGATGCGCGATCGCGATCACCGTGCGGCCCTCCATCAAGCCCTCGAGCTGCTCCTGGATCGCCGCCTCGACTTCTGAGTCGAGCGCGGAGGTCGCCTCGTCGAGAACCAGGATCGGCGCATTCTTCAGGATGACGCGGGCAATGGCGATGCGCTGGCGCTGGCCGCCCGAGAGCTTCACGCCGCGCTCGCCAACGTGGGCGTCGAAGCCGCGACGGCCGTGCCAATCCTCGAGGCGCTCGATGAACTCCAGCGCGTGGGCGCGTGCGGCGGCCTCCCGTACTTCCGCCTCGCTCGCCTCGGGCCTGCCGTAGCGGATGTTGTCGCGGATCGACCGATGCAGCAGCGAGGTGTCCTGCGTCACCATGGCGATATGGCGGCGCAAGCTTTCCTGCGTCACATGCGCGATGTCCTGGCCATCGATCAGGATGCGGCCGCCCTCGAGCTCGTAGAAGCGCAACAGCAGGTTAACCAGCGTCGACTTTCCCGCGCCCGACCGCCCGATCAGCCCCACCCGCTCGCCCGGCCTGATTGCGAGGTCGATGCCGTGCAGGACGCCACGGGCGGTGCCGTAACCGAACCGCACGTCCTCGAAGACAACCCTGCCCTGCTCGACCCTGAGCATCGCCGCACCGGGCCGGTCTGGCATCTGATGGGGCACCGCGATCGAGCGCATGCCGTCCTGCACCACGCCCACGTTCTCGAAGATGGCGGTGACATTCTGCGCGACCCAGCCGGCGATGTTGGCGATCTGCCAAGTGAGTGGCAATGCCATCGCGACCGTGCCGATCGGGATGTTTCCGCGGTTCCAAAGCCACACCGCGATCGCGCCGGTGCCCACCACCATCGAGGCGTTTAGCGTCGTGAGCGTCAACCCAAAGAGAGTGATCAGGCGTAATTGGCCTCTGAAGGCCTGGGTGTGCTGGTCGACCGCCGCGCGAACGAACTCGTCCTCGTCGCGCGGCCGCGCGAACAACTTCACCGTCAGGATGTTCGTGTAGCTGTCGACCACCCGGCCCGTGAGCGTCGAGCGCATCTCCGACATCTGCCGCGATCGGTCGCGCAGTCGGGGCACGAAATAGCGCAAGAAGATCGCATAGCCCGCGAACCACAGCAGCACCGGCGCGGCGAGCCTGATATCGCTGCTCGCCATCAAGACGATGGCGCTGGTGCCGTAGACCAGGATGTACCAGACCGCGTTCGTGCCGGCGACCACGCTTTCCCGGAGCGCCGGTCCCGTCTGCATGATGCGGTTGGCGATCCGGCCGGCGAAATCGTTCTGGAAGAACGTCCAGCTCTGCCGGACGACGTGCCAGTGGCTTTGCCAGCGGATCAGGTTGGTGAGGCCGGCGGCGAGGGCCTGGTTGGTGATCAGGCTCTGCAGAAAGAGCGCGCAGGGCCGCACGAGCAAGAGCACCAGCGCCATCGCGAGAAGTTGCGGCCAGGCCTCACTCAGGAGTGAGCCCGGCGAGTGGTTGGAAATCAGCGTCACCACGCGTCCGATGAAGACCGGGATCGTGGAGTCGAGAGCAGCCACCATGAAGCCCGCGCAGAACAGCGCCACGACAAGCCAGCGCGCCTGCCGCACGTAATGCCAATAGAACGCGGCGAGACCCGCCGGCGGCGTCGCGTCCGGCGGGAGCACCGTCGGCTCCAGCAGGCTCTCGAAGAAACGAAATGGCGTCATGATCCCGCTTCTTACAGCGTATCGCTGCGACTATGCCAGCATCACTGAAACGTCGCGCGATCGGCCAGCCGGCGATCGCCCTAGCGCTATGCTTCGGCCGGAACCGCCCTCGCGGAGCCGATCCAGGCGGAGCGTATCCACGCGTTCACCGGCGCCTCGTAGAGCCGGTACGTCACTTCCGCGAGGACAAGCGCGACCGCGGAGACGATCGCAAAGCCGGTCAGAACTCCCCTGCCCTCGAGCAGCCACGATGCCGCATAGAGTGCCGTGGCGTGCAAGAGATAGAGGCCATAGCTCAGCTGCCCGAACCGAGCCAGCGGCGTCCAGACCCAATGCTTGAAGAAATCGCCGTACCGCGCTCCATGCAGAAACAGGCAGCCTCCCGCGATCAGGAGGCCGACGCCGCCCCGATAGAAGGCGAATGCCAGCGCGACGGCGCCGAGGGCGGCCGAGGCGGCGCTCACGGCTCGACCATGCGGCAGGCGCTCGCCGAAGACGGCGATGAGGACCCCGAGCGACAACGTGTCGAAGCAAACGAACGAGTTCGTGACCTTCGCGAAGAACCCGAGCCCCAGAAAATCCACCAGGATACGGACGGCGATGCCGAGCGCGATGACCGCAAGCAGGACCTTGAGGAGCCGCGCCTTGGTGCCCGCCCAAATGAGCACCAGAGGAAACGCCAGGTAGAATTGCTCCTCGACCGCCAGCGACCACATCACGTCCCAATGCAGGCCCCAGAAGGTCCCGTGCGCGATCCGGTCCCAATTGAACGTGAACGTGAAGAGCGAGAGCCAGAAATCGGCCGTGAAGGCCGCGTGCGGGTCGCGAAAGCTGAAGCGGAAGATCGGCGAGTTCGCATCGCCCACGCTCAGCATCAGCGCGCCGAATGCAACGATCGCGAGAAACAGCGGCTGAATGCGGGCGATCCGGCGAATATAGAAATCGCGCGCCGAGAGCCGGAACAGGTCCGGCTCGCGCGTCATGGTCATGCGCGTGATCAGAAAGCCGGATAGCGTGAAGAACAGCGTGACGCCGTAGGTGCCGTGCCCGGCAATATGCACGAAAATTGCGCCCAGCGGCGATCGCTCCGGCGATGCCATCGCCGAGTTGACCCAATGATGCGCGACCACCGACAGGATCGCTACGGCGCGCAAGAGGTCGATGCCGACATTCCGCTGGTTGTCGGCCGCGCTCATGGATGGAGACGATCCACGCGCATGGCCGCGCTGTTCAGTCCAAAGGGCCTCGGCAGCGGCGTTCCCTGGACCATCATCAGGCCAACGAGAACCGAGACCAAAGGCAGCCACCAGAGATGATAATTGTGATGCGCCGCGGGCCCGCTGAGAATCGCCAGAATGGTCAGACCAGCCAGCAGCCCGCAGCGCGACGGCAGGCTCGGAGCCTTGCGCCACACGAAGAGGCACGCCGCCGCGAGGCTTGCGACGAAGACGGCTCTCGCCAGGCTCGGCGCGACCGCGGGCGCGTCAGCGAGCCAGCTCGTCGAGTCGGGCATGCGAACGGTGTTGAAGAGGACGATATTGTCGTAGAGATCCACCGGAGACATCGCGACGAACACGAGCGCGGGAACCAGCCCGACCATGACGCCGATCAGATAGGGGCATCGCCGTCCCGCGGGCGGCAGCGCGCACGGCAAGAGCAATACGCCCGGCAACAGCTTGGCAGAGATGGACAGGCCGACGAAGAACCCGGACAACGCCGGACGCCGTTCCATGGTCAAGAGCGCCGCCAACAGAGGCACGACCGCAGCAAGATCCGTTGCACCCTTGCCGAAGACCTGCCGCAGCGCGATCGGCAAAGAGAGATAAAACAGAACAGCCACGAGACCCGCGTTGCGGCTTCCGTCTCGCCAGCCGAGGCGATAGATCAAGCCGATCGTGGCGAGCTGGAGGGCCAGATTCGTCACAAGCACGCCGCGGGGGCCGAGCCACGCGCCGAGCGGCAGGTAGGTGACCGCCATCATCGGAAGATACTTGTAGCCCTGAAACGCGGGATCGCCGGTGACGCGCAGCGCCTCGCCGTCGAGCGGCAGCGCGTAGGGATTACCGCCCACGAGCAGCGCGCGTCCCGCCGCGAGCGTCGTGGTCGCGACATCGAGCAGGCGAGGATGCGCGATCTGTGTTGCGAGAAACCCGAGATGGACCGCAAGAAGCAAGCTGCACGCGACGAGCAGCGGTCGGCTTCCGATCCCTGAATCAGCGCTCGCGCCCGGCTGCGCGGCGACCGTCAGAGCGCAGGTTCCGGCCAACAGGAGCAGAAGCGCGATGGCCTTAGTGCCGCCCCCGCCCCAGTTGAAGACTTCGACGATGAGGATGCCGACCCAAATGGCGCCCGCCAGGAGGAGTCGCGATCGCGAGAGACGGTTCAAAACGCACGACTGGTCAATGGATTGCGCCGCGATGTGTAATCAGCATGCCCCAGGGTGTCAACTCGCGGCACCGCTCCGTCAATAAGAAGGCGCGCACGGGTTCCACCGGGCCCCGGAGGATCGGAGACCGGCGAAAAACCAGCAGAAGAAGTCGTACCCGTCGTAAATCGGCAGGCGCAAGGCGGCCCTGAGCGTTTGGGTGTAAGGCGGCATGTTCGTGCACTCCACCACCACGGCGCCCAGATTGGGATGTTCGGCGACCAGCCGCCGACCGGCGTCCACCACTTCAGCGGCGACCCGCTGTTGATCGAGCTCGCTCTCGCCTCGACGGACCACGGTCGCGAGCACACCGTCGGCCGGTACGCCCTCGACCGGCGTATCCGCCGCCGCGCCCACCGCCAGCAGATGCTCGGGCGTCAGCAAGCTCTTGGAGAACGTGATCACGCCCGCGCGCCGGCCCGGAGGAAGCAAGCGCTCGACCAGTGGAACCATCAGCAGCGATGACGCCGCGACGGGAACGCCGAGGCGCTCCGCGAGCGGTCTCTGGAACAGAGATAGGAACCCGCAGGTGGTGGCGATGCCCGCCGCACCCGCGTGGATCAGGGCCTTGCCGCCCGCCACGAAGGGCTCGAGCAAGCCCTCGGCTTTCCGGTCCACCACGCGCTCGGGCGTCGCGCCCTCGATGCGCGCGATCAGGACGGGGAATGGAAAGGTCTCGGGATTGCCGAGGTCGCCGGCGATGCGCGGAAAGCGCGTATCCAGCATGAGGATACCCAGGCGCGGGACGTCCGCGGGCTCCTGCCGGGCACGGCTATTGCGAACGATCTCCAAGACGTGTCCTCCGCCAACGGGTCTCACGCTAGCGGAGCGGCGCTCGGCATGCCAGCGATCTGGAGGTGCAGGCGAAATTAGAGCTGCGTGGCGATGCGCAGCATGAATATGTTCTGGCTGAACGGATGGGTGGCCTGCGCGCCGCTGGAATCCCGATGGCTATAGGTGTAGGAGCCGCCGAGGTAGAGATCCCGGCGCAAGAGGAATTTGACGCCGGCGCCCGCGTCGATACCGTTGTCCGTGCGGCTGATGCCCTTGAAGTCGTCGTTGACATAGTCCGCATTGGCGTTGAGCAGCACATTGCGCGAGAGCTCGTGGTCGAGGCTTAGTCCCACCATCGAGTGGAGATATCCGGGGGATGTGAGCCCCGCGCCGATGACCTCCTGGCTCGTATCCTGCACGCTCCGCAGCGCATTGAGCTTCAGCGTGTCGAGGCCCGTGACGTTCCAAACCACCTTGGCTCCGGCGTCGATCCCCTGGATCGGGTGGTAGATGCCGTTCTGATAGTCCTGCTCGAGATAGCCGATATAGGCCTCGCCGAACAGGACGCCGAAATCGACGTGAGCGCCGACATCGGCGTGATAGCCGGCTGAGTTGCGCCGCGGATTCGCTGCGCTGGCGCCATGGTCGAAATCGCGAAAGTTGCCGCTGCCGCGCGCGAACATCCCCCAATTCGGATCGAGGGAGTAGCCGGCCTGCAGACCCAGTGTGTAAGTCGTGTTGTTGCGGTCGCTCTGATTGACTTGACCACCGCCGACCTCGGGCACTGCCTGATACTCGGAGCGGGCGACCGAGATGTCGCCTCGGTAGGTCACCGGCAACTGATCTTGGCCATACCCGAGGCCGGCGAGATAGGTCGTGTAGATCGGCGGCGCCGCGGCCGCACCGGGGAAATCGGGCGAGGTCCGCGCCACGTGCAGGCGATCGACCGCCGCATTGGCGAAGATGTGCTGACCCTGGTCGATGTCGTAGCGGCCGTTGGCGGACGTGAACGCGTCCTGATAATTCTCGGTCGAGTGGCTCGCGTACCAGCCCAGGTCGGCGCCAGCGCTCACGGTGAGGGCGTGCTGGCCGAAATTCGACACCAAATCCAGGCGCGGCTTCAGGTCCGTGATGAAATCGCTCTTGGTCGTCGACGGCGTGGCGAAGATGTTGTCGTTGAAGCTCTCGTCCAGCTCCAGCCGCGGATAGAGGAAGAATTCCTCGAGCCGTACGCCGAGCGGATCGAACAGCGGACGCGGCCGCTCGGTTACAGTCTGTCCGCGCTGGGGCGCGACGGTCTCCGGCGCGGGCTGCGCCGGGCCGACGGGGGGAATCGGTACCGGCATGAAGGGATCGAACTGCGCAGCGGCTATCGTGGGGCATAGCAGCACGCTGGCGAAGAATATGCTGGCTGTGGCTGAGGTTCTTGCCTTCATCCCTCGTTCCCGCACGCGTGATACTAACTCGCGTCGAGCATGCAAAGGTCGACGAGCGGTCGCAGATCCGCATTGAACATGAAACCAGGAGAAGACCCAAGCGCCGAGGCGCGCGTCCCTTTTTGCACACATCTTCATGACGGATGAGAGAAGGCACGCGCCGAGCGCACCAACAAATCTTTTTGGGCCCTCCATCACCGTCAGCATCGCGTCAGCGAGCTGGGTCTAAAAACTACCCACGCCACCGGGCACACCGACATTCGGTCGGAATTGCGATGGTGGAAGACGCAAACTCAGGAGATGGAAATGACGTTCTTGCGAATCCAGTCACAGAGTCTCGCCACGCTCGCAGCTGCGGCACTCGGCACCGCGATCCTCGTCGCCGCTCCTGTCAGCCTCGGCGCATCCGGCCTCGGCGTTCATCAGGCTTTCGCGAAGAGCGATGGCGGCAGCGAAGGGGCCGGCGCGGACAAGGGTGGCGCCGACAAAGGCAGCGGAAGCGCGGATCGGGGCGCCGATTCCGGAAGCGCGGACAAGGGTAGCGCCGACAAGGGCAGCGCAGACGCGGGCACGGCGGATTCCTCCCTCCGCTGACCCAAAGGAGAGTCACACCTCGCGGCTGGCGACACCAATCGGTCCCGCTGGTTCGGCGACACCGCACGAGGCGACGCTTTGCTCAGGCACAAAGCGTCGCCCCTTGCGGAGCCGCACCGTCGGAAACATTGGTCGCCCGGGGTTAGATCTTCCTCGCGGATTTCAAAGGAGCGCCTTGCACACTAGCGCAGATGCGGCTCGCACAGCCATCTGAGTTAGCTGCGCGCCTCGCGCTCGTAACGTCGGGCGGGCGTATTCACGACATCGGACAGTGGCGCCGCAGAGAAGGATGTGGCGACGCGCTCCGCCGCCGAATCCGCGTAAAGCGTGGTGCGTTGTCTGGGCGTACGGCCAAGCGAACGGATGAGAGCCTCCATCTCCCCGGGCGACATTTCCTGGCCGTGGGCGGCGCCGGCGGAGCGCGTGATGGTTTCGTTCATGAGCGTGCCGCCGAGATCGTTCACCCCCGCCTTGAGACAGGCGGCGACGCCATCCCGGCCCAATTTGGCCCATGAGGCCTGAATGTTCGGGACATGGGGGTGGAGGGCCAACCGCGCCACCGCGTGCATGAGAACGCACTCCCGGAACGTCGGTCCGCGGCGGGCACGCCCCTTGAGATAGATCGGCGCTTCCATGTGGACGAAGGGAAGCGGGATGAACTCGGTGAAGCCGCCCGTGCGGACTTGATGCTGGCGCACGCGCATCAAGTGCTTCGCCCAATGATCGGGACGGTCGACATGGCCGAACATGATCGTGGCCGTGCTCCTGAGGCCCATCGCGTGTGCGGCTGCCATCACCGAGAACCACTGAGCGGTATTGATCTTGTCCGGGCAGATCACTTGCCGGACCTCGTCATCCAAAATCTCGGCGGCGGTTCCCGGCAGCGTGCCGAGCCCGGCCTCGCGCAGCATCGCCAGGAAATCGGCAACGTCGAGGCCGAGCGTCTGGGCGCCCTGCCAGACCTCGAGCGCCGTGAAGGCGTGGACATGGATACCGGGCGCCTCTTCTTTGACGGCGCGGCAGATATCTAGGTATGTGGCCCCGGTGTAGTCCGGGTGGATACCGCCTTGCATGCAGACTTCGGTCGCCCCGCGCTCCCAGGCTTCCCGCGTACGGCGCCGGATCTCCGGGAGATCGAGGTTGTAGGGCCGGCCGCGCAGGTTCTCGCTCAGCTTCCCTTTCGAGAATGCGCAGAACTGGCAGCGGAAATAGCAGACGTTGGTGTAGTTGATGTTGCGGTTGACCACGTAAGTAACGGCTTCGCCGTTGACGGCGGCGCGCAGCTCGTCCGCGGCGGCGCAAATCGCGGTGAATTCCGGTCCGCGCGCCGCGAAGAGCCGCACGATCTCGGCTTCGTCGAGATCTCTGCCGGATTGTGCTCGCTCCAGCGTGCGCGCGAGGCCGGCGTCGAGATGCGCCGGTCTCGGCGCGCCGATCCCCGCAATCTCGCGCTCAGGCGCCTTGCCGACAATGCCCGGCGACCAGGCCTCCGCGCGCGCGAGCCCGGCCGTGTCGGTGAGGTGCAGCACGGCAGTCGAGAGTCGCGCGTCGAGCCATTGCTCCGGCCGTTGCGCATACTCGGGATAGATTGCGAGCCGCTCGACCAGCTCCTTGCCGGCTGCGTTGGTCGCGCGCTCGAGAGCCTCGAGGTGCGGCCACGGTGCCTCGGGGTTGACGTGATCGGGCGTCACCGGCGAGACGCCGCCCCAGTCGTTGATCCCCGCAGCGATTAGCCGCTCGAGCGCGCCGGGATTGAGGTTGGGCGGCGTCTGGATGTTCATGCCGGCGCCCAGCACGAGCCGCGCCACCGCGATGGTCCAGAGGTGCTCGTCCAGATCGGCATCCGGGGTGTGCGCCATGCGGGTGTCGGGCTTGGCGCGGAAGTTCTGGACGATGATCTCCTGCAAATGCCCGTGCCGCTCGTGCAAGTCGCGGAGCGCAATCAGCGCCTCGACGCGCTCCCGGCGCGTCTCTCCGATCCCGATGAGGATACCGGAGGTGAAGGGCACCGCCGCCTCGCCCGCGAGCCGGATCGTCTCGAGCCGGACCGCGGGCCGCTTGTCGGGCGAGCCGAAATGCGGACCGCCACGCTCGCAGAGCCGCTCGCTGCTGCTCTCGAGCATGAGTCCCTGCGAGACCGACACGACGCGAAGCGCCGCGATGTCGGCGGCCGTGAGCACGCCCGGATTGGCGTGCGGCAACAACCCGGTCTCGTCGAAGACGAGCCGCGCGACCTCCGCGAGATAGCCGATCGTGGTGTCGTGGCCGAGTGCCTGCAATGCCTTGCGCGCCGCGTCGTATCGCAGCTCCGGCTTGTCGCCGAGGGTGAACAGCGCCTCCTTGCAACCGGCAGCCGCGCCCGCGCGCGCGATCGCCACGACCTCGTCGCGCGAGAGATAGGCCGGCTCGCCCTGCCGCGGAGCGTGGGCGAAGGTGCAGTAGTGGCAGACGTCGCGGCAGAGCTGGGTCAGCGGGATGAACACCTTGCGAGAATAGGACACTATCTGAGCGCGACCGGCATCCCGGAGCGCTGCCGCCGTTTCCATCAGCAAGGGGAGATCCACGCTCTCCGAAAGCGCGAGCGCTTCTTCCTCGGTCAGCTGGCGGCCCGTCCCCGCGTCCCGCACCAAGCCGCGTACATCCTGTCGCATTCGAGGCTCCTGGCCGCTATCGGGGGTCATGCGCTTTGCGCCGGTCGTCGGAATTGGCCGTGAGCAAGCGCGTCTTGACGCCGCATCGATCGAGAAAGGCGTGGCTGCGCGTCGCCGAGCCCGCCGCCAGAAAAGCCGCGAGATCCTCCGGCCGGTCGATGTCGAGCCCGATGCCGTGCAGCCGCAGGATGCGCGGTGTGATGCCGCGGTCCAACGCCGCTTCGAGATGGTGAAAGAAGCTCTGCTTGCCGAACCGGATCGGGATCGCGTCGGTGGGAAAGAGCGCGACGGCGTTGGTCCCCATATCCGCGAGAGCGGGAACCAGGGAGACCGTGGGACGCCGGCCCATCGCGGCCGAGACCTCGCCGATCTCCGCGGCGGTGGCCAGGGGCACGTCGGCGAGAATCGCGAGCATGCCCGCCGCTCCTTCCGCGGCAAGCTCTCTCGCGGCGAGCATCACCGCGGCGTTCGGACCGTCGTGGCGAAGATCAGAGATCACCCGAGCGCCGAACGACCGCGCCGTCCCGGCGAGCGCAGCCTCGCGGGTGACGACGATCGTGCCGGCGAGAGCGGGCACGTCCGCGAGCGCGGTCAGCACGTCCTCTAGCATGGCCCGCGCGAGGCCCTGGCGCTCCTCCGGCGACAGGATGCCCGCAAGCCGCTGCTTCGCTTGCGCCAGATCCTTCGCGGGAACCACCGCCCACAGGTGAGACGAGCTCAGCATAGGGAATCCACCGTTGGCCTGGGGCCGTGCTATCCGAACGTCGCGCGCAGTTTCGGCAGCACCTGCTCGGCATAGAGCTTAAGAAAGCGCTTCTGGTCCGGCCCAGGAGCATGGAAGACCAGGTGACGAAAGCCCAGCTCGACATACGGTCGAATCTTTGCGATCTGCTCGTCGGGATCGCTGGAGACGATCCAGCGGCTGGCGGCGCGCTCCAGCGGCAATGCATCGGCAAGGCGCTCCATCTCCATCGGGTCCTTCACGCTCATCTTCTCGTCCGCGGAGAGCGCCAGCGCCGCCCAATGCCGCGTGTCCTCGAGAGCGCGCTGGCGATCGGTATCGAAGGAGACCTTGATCTCGATCATGCGGTCGATGGCATCGGCGGCCCGGCCGGACGCCTTGAGCCCGGCCGCGACGTTCGGCAACAGGGTCTCTCGGTAAAGCTCGGCGCCCTTCCCGCTCGTGCAGATGAACCCCTCTGCGAGCTCGCCCGCCATCGTCGCGGCGGTGGGACCCGAGGCCGCGATATAGATCGGCACGGGGCGGTCGGGTTTGTCATAGATGGTCGCGTTCTCCGTGCGATAGAACTGACCCTGGTACGACACGCGGTCTTCCCGCCAGAGGCGCTTCATCAACTCGACGGATTCCCGGAGCCGCCCTTGCCGCTCCTTGAAGCCGGGCCACTTGATCCCGAGCGCCGGAACCTCGTTGAGGGATTCACCGGTTCCGATCCCGAGCACGACCCGATCGGGGAACATCACGCCCAGCGTCCCCATAGCCTGGGCGACGATCGACGGGTGATACCGGAAGGTCGGCGTCACCACGCTGGTCCCGATGACCACGCGCGTCGTCTTGGCTCCCAACGCGCCGAGCCAGCTGAAGGAATACGGAGCATGTCCGCCGGTGTGCTTCCACGGCTGGAAATGATCGCTGATGAATACGGAATCGAACCCGACGGCCTCGGCGAGACAGGAATAGTCCAGCAACTCACTCGGGCCAAATTGCTCGGCGGAGGCCTTGTAACCCAGTTTAAGCAAGTGTCGCTCCATGACGGGGGAGAGTAGACGGTAATCTCGGCAGTCCCCGTGCCGCAACGAAAGAGTTACCCGACAGCGATGCCCAAGCCCGACTTGCGGGCGAGCGCGCCGCCAGGCTCAACAGCGCCCGTGGCTCAGGGCTTTCGGCCTTGCGCCGCGTCGCGGTCGATCAGCCAGCGCACGTCGCCGGTGGGCCTGACCCGGGCGGCGGGGCAGGCATCTCCGCGACGCATGGCTTCCAGCGCCCCGAGCTTGGCGGCGCCGGTGACCAGAAACAGGACGCTCCGGCTGCTCTCGAGGGCGGGAAACGTCAGGCTGATGCGTGGTTCCGGCTTAACGCCGGTCACCGCGACAACCCAGCGCTGCCGCTCGTCGAGCGCGGCCGCTCCCGGAAAGAGTGACGCCGTGTGGCCATCCTCTCCAAAGCCGAGCAGCATCACGTCGAACAGGGGGCGTTCGCGAGCGAGGTCCGCCGACCCATAATAGGACTGCAGGGTTCGCTCGTAGGCTGCGGCCGAGGAATCCGGCGTCAGACCCTCGATCGGCACTCCGTGGATGTTCTCCGGCGGGATCGGCGCGCGAGACAGCAACGCCGCGTCGACCATGGCGTAATTGCTCTGCGGATCATGTCGGGGGACGAACCGCTCGTCTCCCCAGAACCAATGGATGCGTGGCCACGGTAAACGCGCGCGGAATTCCGACGCGGCAAGCAACTCGTAGAGCCGCTTCGGCGTCGAGCCGCCGGCGAGGCAGACGGCGAACCGCCCAAGCGAGGCGGTCGCCGCGGCCGAGATCGCTGCCGCCGCACTCCGGGCCACGGCGTCGGCATCGGCATGGATCTCGAAAGTCGCAGGGTTCTTCATGACGTCTATTTTGTCGACTTGCCAGCGGTCAGCAGCCTCTGGTTCGAATCCTCAGATGAGCAGCCGCGCGTAGTCGTCGAGCAGGCGCAGGACATCGTCGCGCCCGCGATCCGGCACGTCCAGGAGCACGCGCTGAAATCCGGCCTCTCGGCAAGCGGCCAGCATCGGCGCCTCCGGCGGGATGCGAAACAGGTTGATCGAGAGCGCGGCGAAATCCCGTCCCGCGGATTCCGCCACCCGCCGCAGCCGGTCGACCTGAACCTTGGCATCGAAACCGGGCCTATAGCGCGGGAACCAGCCGTCGCAGAACTCGACCACCCGCTTCAGCGTATGGTCGGTTTCGCCGCCCAGCAGGATCGGCGGATGCGGGCGCTGCGCGGGCTTGGGGTAGCACCAGATCGGATCGAAATTCACCATCTCGCCGTGGAAGGCCGCCTGCTCCTCGGTCCATATCGCCTTCATCGCGAGCACGCGCTCCCGCATGAGCTTGAAGCGCGTGGGGTATAGGGTGCCGTGATTCTCCATCTCCTCGGCGTTCCAGCCGGCTCCGATACCGAACATAAATCTGCCGCCGGACAACCGGTCGATGCTGGCGACGGTCTTGGCGGTGACAATGGGATCGCGTTGCGAGACCAGGCAGACGCCCGTCCCCAGCAGGAGATTTTTCGTCAGACCCGCGGCATACGCCAAGGCGACGAAGGGATCGTGCGTGTGCAGATACCGCTTCGGCAGCTCGCCGCCCGACGGGAACGGCGTGCGGCGGCTCACGGGAATATGCGTGTGCTCGCACAGGAAGAGCGAGTCGAATCCCCGGTCTTCGAGCGCCCGGGCCAGCTCGCCGACCTCGATACCGTAGTCGGTGGGAAAATAGAACGTCCCAACTTTCATGGTGCTCTCCTTGGGGAGTTACGAGGCGCGCGCCGACGCATGCCGGATTCAGTGGGCGGAGAGGTTACCCCAACTCGCCGCTCGCTCGATGCGTAGAGCGATCACGGGGTGGCTCGTGATCTGCATCGTTTGATATTGCGGATAGCGGGCGCGCAGCAAAGCCTGCGCGTGGTCGTGCTCCGTGCCCTCGGTCAGGATTTCCGTCCGGCCCCGCAACAGGACCCATCCGAGCAAGGTCCAATCTTCGTCATAGCGATCGATCACCACGGAGGCGTTGGGATTGGCCGCAATGTTTCGAAGCCGTTTCAAAGGCCGCCGAGAGTCTTGCTTCGGCTTGTCGTCGATCGAGGAATAGAGGGTGTTCTCGGACAGCGCAAAGCAGATCGGGACGACATGGGGGATTGCCCGCGCATCCGCGGTGGCAAGGCGGCCGACCCTCTGCGCGTTCACGAACCTCCGTTCGTCGGTCGATACCATGGCCCACTCGTTGCCTTGCAATCGGGATCGCGGCATAGCACCGCGGTGGCGCTCTTCGGCTGATCAACGCGCCGCGTTGAGAGATCGTCTATGAGCGCCAGAGACGCTCGCATCGGAGATCCTTGCCCTTGGATGGACATGGGGCTGCCGGCGGGGTACAGCCAACTTCGGAGACTACTTATCCGATCGCACGGCGGCGTGCGAGCTCTCCCTAACCCGAACCGATCTCGCCCTCCATGACCACACGCTCATGCCCGTCCACGACGGATCGAATGTGATACTGATTGTTCCCGCGCTCTGTCGGCAAAATCCGGACGATTTTGAAGCTTCCGCCTAATCTCGGATCATATCGGCGCGGCACAACCGTCACCGCTTCCCCAGCTTTGAACTTGTGAGTGGGTATCATGTGGATCCACCAATCTGTTTTGTTGGTCGATTGCGAATTAGTGCAATGAGGGGGCTGGCGTTCGATAGACGCAGCGGGGACCCAGCCATATTTCCACGGCAGAATGGCCACGACCTCCGTGGGGATGGGGACGCTCAAGCAATTCATGAGCGCGCTGTTTCGCCATTTCGTTATCCGCGCACGTCACCATCTCGGCCATGACGATGTGGTCGGCGCTATCGAGGAAGTAACAGCGGTATATGGGCATAAGCGCGCTCTTTGTGGCGCGGCGTCATCCCGACAAGCCGAGCAGCAGAGGCCGAAGGTTCGGGATTGCGCTCACACAAGGCGCCTGTTTCCTCGCAGAGTCGAGCTTTGATTCCGAATTGCGCCAATCGCACGCTTTGACGCCAACGGCACGCAGCTGCAGTCTCAAAATGGATGGAAGCACCGATCCGAACGTGTGCACGAGCACCCAGGCAATCAAGGCGCGACGACCATCAATTCTTGAACTCGGACAATAATCCCCGGCCTCGACATCGGAAGCTGCGGTGCGCTACCGGGTTTCCGTGCGAAAATAAGCCGGGGTAGAAATCTAAGTTATTGCAACCATTGGCGTCCCCAGGGGGATTCGAACCCCCGTTACCGCCGTGAAAGGGCGATGTCCTAGGCCTCTAGACGATGGGGACGAGGTGGAGGCCGCGTCGGCCGCAAAGGGTCTAAAGAGCGCGCGGCCATAAATCAAGCACACGGACAAAGATCGCCCGCGGAGATGCGCCTCAGGCGGCCGCGGCGTCCTCAATCTGGAGCTGCACCTCGGTGCGGCCTTGCCAATTGTCCGCCCGCAGGTGGCCCGCGACATGAAAGCCCCGGCCCCGGCCGTTCAAGAGGGCGCGGCCGAGGTCGGTCTCAAGGCAGCGGAAGGCAACCGCCTTGAGGCGCTGCGGTCCCGCCGCCTCGCCCAGGATCGCCCGCACATGTTTATCGCCGACGACCTCGGCGCGATGCACCACCATGGACGGGAACGCGAAGCGCGGCTCGGCATTACCCGCGCCAAAGGGCGCAAGGCGCACGAGCAACTCCACGAAGTCCGGCGTCGCCGCCGCCGGCATCAGCACGCCGTCGAGGCCGAGCTCCGGCACCAGCCCGTTGGGCCCCGCCGCCCCATGCACGCGCTCCGTCAGGAAGTCGCGAAAGGCCTCCAGCCTCGGCGCCGAGACCGTGAAACCCGCCGCCATGGCGTGACCGCCCCCATTGAGCAACAGGCCCGCTTGGCGTGCGGCAATGACCGCGGGCCCGAGCGCGAAGCCCGTCACCGACCGTCCGGAGCCCTTGCCGATGCCATCGGCGAGCGCCACCACGCAGGCCGGCCGGTTGTATCGGTCCTTGAGGCGCCCAGCGACGATGCCGATGACGCCGGGATGCCAGCCCTCGCGCGCCGCGAAGACGAGCGGGAGCGATCTCTGCGCGTGCTCGACTTGCTCGATCGCCTCCTCGAGCGTGCGCGCCTCGATCTCCCGCCGCTCGGAGTTCCATTGGTCGAGCGCTTGCGCGAGCGCGCGGGCTTCGGTCGCGTCCTCCGTCGTGAGCAGCCGGGTCCCCGCGTCCGCGCGCCCCACCCGGCCACCGGCGTTGACGCGCGGCCCCAGGATGAATCCGGCGTGGTAGGTGTCGAGCCGCTCGCTCACCCCGGCGACCTCGGCGAGCGCGGCCATGCCGAGGTTGCCGAGCTTGCGCATGACCTTGAGCCCTTGAACCACCAGCGCCCGGTTGATGCCGGTGAGCGGCACCACGTCGCAGATCGTGCCGAGCGCCACCAGGTCGAGGAGCTGCAGGAGATCGGGCTCCCGGCGCGTGGCGTACCAGCCCTCTTGCCGCAGCGCGCGATTGAGGCCGACCGCCAACAGGAATGCCACGCCGACGGCGGCTAAGACGCCGTGCGGGTTTTGCTCGTCGAGGCGATTTGGGTTCACCACTGCCACGGCGCGCGGCAGATCGGCTTCGCCGACGTGATGGTCGACCACCACGACGTCGAGCCCCGCCGCCGCCGCCGCGGCGAGCGGGGCATGCGCGGTAATGCCGCAGTCCACCGTCACCGCGAGCGCGACCCCTTCGGACTTCAGCTTCAGCAGCGCGGGCGCATTCGGCCCGTAACCCTCCTTGAGCCGATCCGGCACATAGACCATGACCCGCCCGCCCGCGGCTTCCAGGAACCGCCGGAGCAAGGCCGCGGACGTGGCGCCGTCGACGTCGTAGTCGCCGAAGATGGCGATGAGCTCGCTGCTCTTGACCGCGCGCACCAGGCGCGCGACCGCCGCGTCCATGTCCTTGAAGCCGCTGGGATCGGGCAGTTGCTCGCGCAGCGTGGGGTTGAGGAAGCGCTCGGCGCTCTCGGCATCGATGCCGCGCGCCGCGAGCACGCGGCCCAGGATCTCCGGAACCGACAGCCGCTGCGCGAGCGCGAGTCCGACGCGGTCATCGGCGAGGCGTTGCCGCCAGCGCCGTCCGGTCAGCGAGCGCTCGACGCCGAGAAATCCACCGCCGTCTTCCGTCGAGCTCGACGTCACTCCGCTCAGCCGGCAAAAGCTCCGTAGTGAGTCTTGCGCTCGAAATTGTGATGAGCCTCGATCACCCGGACCGTGCCGCTCTTCGAGCGCATCACCATGGAATGCGTCACCGCCCCGCCGGGGAAGCGCCGCACGCCCTGGAGCATGGTGCCGTTCGTGACGCCCGTCGCGGCGAACATGACATCGCCCTTGGCGAGGTCCAGCAACCCATATTTCCGATTGAAGTCGGCGATGCCGAGCCGCTTCGCCCGGCCGCGCTCGTCGTCGTTGCGGAACAGCAGGCGACCCTGCATGTGGCCGCCGATGCAGCGCAGCGCCGCCGCCGCCAGCACGCCCTCGGGCGCGCCGCCCGAGCCCATGTACATGTCGATGCCACTCGCGGGACGCGAGGTCGCGATCACTCCGCTGACGTCGCCATCGGAGATCAGCATGATGCGCGCGCCGGCCTCGCGCACCTTCGCGATGAGCTCGGCGTGCCGGGGGCGATCGAGAATGCAGACCACGAGATCCGATACGTCCGCGTCCTTGGCGCGCGCCAGGCTCTTCAGGTTGGCCGCCGGCGCTTCGTCGATATCCACGACCTCGCCGAGCCCGGCGCCGATCGCGATCTTCTCCATGTAGACATCGGGGGCATTCAGGAACCCGCCCTGCTCCGCCATGGCAATCACCGAGAGCGCATTGGAGCCGCCCTTGGCCGTGATGGTGGTGCCCTCGAGAGGATCCAGCGCGATGTCGATCTTGGGACCCTTGCCCGTGCCAACCCGCTCGCCGATGTACAGCATCGGCGCCTCGTCGCGCTCGCCCTCGCCGATCACCACGGTGCCGTCGATCGCCAGCGCATTCAGCACCTGGCGCATGGCGTCCACGGCGGCCTGGTCGGCCGCCTTCTCGTCGCCGCGGCCCATGAGCCGTGAGGCCGAGAGCGCGGCCGCCTCGGTCACGCGCACGGCCTCGAGCGCCAGGTTGCGATCGGTCCATCCGGTCTCTGCCATGGCTCCTCCCAGAAGATCTTACTTAGAGCGACTCGATGCGAATCATGCGCGGCGGCTCGAGAACTGTCGAGAGGTCTGCGATGCGCGCGAGCGCGCGGCGCATGGCGGCCTCCTCGGTCTCGTGGGTGGTGAGCACCACGGGCACCGCCTCGGTGGGCGAGCGCCCGCGCTGGATCATCGCCTCCATGGAGACTTGCTCGTCGCGCAGCGCCGCCGCCACATCCGCGATCACGCCGGGGCGGTCCACCACCATCAGCCGAATGTAATAGGCGCCGCGGTGCCGCTCCATGGGAGAGGCCGGCAGCGCGCTGAGCGTCCTGGCCGCCACCGCGAAGCTCGGCGACCGCCGCTCCGCCGCGATATCGAGGAGATCGGCCACGACCGCGGATGCCGTCGGCTCCGCGCCGGCGCCCCTGCCCTGCAGCATGATGCGGCCGCAGAAGTCGCCCTCCACCATGATCGCGTTGAAGACGCCCTCGACGTTCGCGATCGGCGTGGTGCGCTGAACCATGCAGGGATGCACCCGCTGCTCGATGCCGTGCTCGGTCGGGCGCGCGAGGCCCAGCAGCTTAATCCGGAATCCAAGCTCGGCCGCGTACTCGATATCGAGGGCCGAGATGTGGCGGATCCCCTCGACGTAGACGCCGGCGAAATCCACCTCCGTTCCGAAGGCGACGGAAGTGAGGATCGCGAGCTTGTGGGCGGCGTCGACGCCGTCGATGTCGAAGCTCGGATCCGCCTCGGCATAGCCGACCTCTTGGGCCTCGCCCAGCACCTCGCTGAACTCGCGGCGGCTCTCCCGCATGGTCGTGAGGATGAAATTCGAGGTGCCGTTGAGGATGCCGTAGACGCGCGCTATGCGATTGGCGGCGAGCCCCTCGCGCAATGTCTTCATGATGGGAATGCCGCCCGCAACCGCCGCCTCGAAGGCGAGCGCCACGCCCTTCGCCTCGGCGAGGCGCGCTAGCTCGGTGCCGTGATGCGCCATCAACGCCTTGTTGGCGGTGACGACGTGCTTGCCGTGCGCGAGCGCCGCCTTGACGACGTCGAGGGCGACGCCGTTCGCGCCGCCGATCAGCTCGACCACCACGTCGATCTCGGGATCGACCGCCATCGCGGCCGCATCGGCGAACCACCGGGCGGCGGAGAGATCGACCCCGCGATCCTTTCGACGGTCGCGCGCGGAGACGGCGCCGACCACGATGCGCTTCCCGCCGCGTCCCGCCAGGAGATCCGCGTTGCTCCGCAGCAGGCGCAACGTGCCGGCACCAACGGTACCGAGACCGGCGAGCGCGATCTTCAGAGGAGGTTTCACGGCATCCAGGTTTCGCTCATTGCTCGAGCGAGATCTCGACTACGCCGCCGGACTGTCCCGGCGGTGCCGGAGTGGCGCCGATTTCGACCGCGCGCGCGGGAATCCCGTTTTGCGTGAGCGCCGCCGCGACCGCCCGCGCACGATCGAGTGCCAGGTTAAAGCTCGCGAGCTGCGGCGCCATGGTGTCTTGCTCGCCTTGCGGCTCGGAATAGCCGGTGACCCGAAGCGTGCCGCCGCCGTTCTGCTGGCGCAGCGCCGCCACCTCTCGAACCTGCGCCAGAATCTCGGGCGAGAGCCTGGCGCTGGTGCCGCTGAAAACCACGCTCCCCAACGTCACGCCCACACCCGCCGGCAGCGCCGCGCCACCGCCCGCCAGGGCGGGATCGAAGGCTGAGTCCGATGGCGGGGCCGACGCGCGAGACGGCGGCAATGCCGCGGTTTGCTGAGGTTGCTGAACCTGCGCTCGCACTGGCGCGCCGGTCGGTGGCGGCGGCGGCGACCGTGGCGTCTCGCCCTGGGGAACGCTGCGCACGCTCGGCGGCGTCAACGACGACTCTTGCGGCGGAGCCTCGGTACCGCGCGCCGGCCTCGGCGAGCCGGCGGACTGCGTGGGTGCGGGCGTTGCTTGAACGGGCGCCGGAGGCGGCGCCGCGCTCGACGCGGCCACCGGCGGCTCCGGCGCGTTCAAGGGCGGGCTCGGCACGTTCTTGGGCGGCGCGGCGACGTATTGATCGTTGTTATCGACGTACTTGGCGTTCGCGCGATCGGCCGAGAGGCTGTTGCGCAACTTCTCGCGGTCGGCGGCGCTCAGCGCGTTGTTCGGCGGCGACGGCACCGAGGCGAGGTTGGGATAGGGTTGCTCGCCGCCTTTTGCGAGATTCTGGGTGTTCCGCGCATCGGGCTTCGCGTCGTCCGCGGAAACGCCGGAGACGTCGCGGTACCACTCGACCGGATTCGCCCAATTCGGCACGGAGCACGCGCTCAGTCCAAACGATCCCGCGAGCATCGCTGCCGCGGGCCATGCACTACGCAGTCCTAACAAAAGTCCGCTCGTCGCTCTTTGTTGCCCCATCGCGACCGTCGAAGTCCCCGTTGGTGTGCCCTGCCCCTACTCTGAGAGTTGCAAGGCATTATATAGAGCCTGCCACCGGGGGCGCCTCTGGTGTATGACAACGGTGTATTCAATCGGCCGCCACGCGTCACTAAAATTCCTGCCGGACAAGTTAACAGGTAAACCATTGATGGCCGATCCTTCCGGTCAAAAGCCGAGCGGTCAAGGGCCTGAGGCCCGAATCCCCGATCCCGTGCAGCTCTCTCGCGATCTCGCCGACATCGCCGAGCGCAGCCAGCGCCTCGTGCTGGAGTTCCTTCAGCGCCAGCGGCCCGAGGGGCTCGGCATGGCTGATCCTTTCAACGTCGGCCAGGCATTCCTCGAGATGACGCAGCGGCTGATGGCGGACCCGGCCCGGCTCGTGCAGGCGCAGCTCTCGCTCTGGCAGGACTATCTCAAGCTCTGGCAATCCACCACCCAACGGCTCATGGGCGGTCCGACCGAGCCCGTGATCGAGCCGACCTCCGGCGACCGGCGCTTCAAGGACAACGCGTGGACCGAGAACGCGGTCTTCGACTACATCAAGCAGAGCTACCTGCTGACCGCGCGCTGGATGCAGGCGACGGTCAAGCAAGTCGACGGGCTCGACGACAAGACCGCCAAGAAGATCGACTTCTATACGCGGCAGTTCGTCGACGCGATCGCGCCCTCGAATTTCGTCCTGACCAACCCGGAGGTTCTGCGCGAGACGATCGAGAGCGGCGGCGAGAATCTGGTCAAGGGCCTCGACAACCTGCTGAGGGATCTCGAGCGCGGCAACGGCCGGCTGATGATCAAGATGACCGATCTCGACAAGTTCAAGGTCGGCGTCAACATCGCGGTGACGCCCGGCAAGGTCGTCTACCAGAACGATCTCATCCAGCTCATCCAGTACGAGCCGGCGACCTCCACGGTGCATCGCCGCCCGCTGCTGATCATCCCGCCCTGGATCAACAAGTTCTACATCCTCGATCTGCGGCCCGAGAATTCCTTCATCCGCTGGGCGGTCGAGCAGGGCCACACGGTGTTCGTGATCTCCTGGGTCAATCCCGACGCGAAGCTCGCCGAGAAGACCTTCGAGGACTACATGCTCGAAGGGTTGCTCGCCGCCCTCGATGCCATGGAGCGAGCAACCGGCGAGCGCGAAGCCAACGTCATCGGCTACTGCCTCGGCGGCACGCTGCTCGCGGCCACTCTCGCCTACCTGAAGGCGAAGAAGGACGACCGCATCAAGAGCGCAACCTATTTCGTGGCGCTGGTCGACTTCAAGGAAGCGGGCGAGCTGTCCGTCTTCATCGACGAGGAGCAGCTGCATTACCTCGAGAAGCGCATGCGCGAACACGGATTTCTCGAGGGCTCCGACATGGCGACCACCTTCAACATGCTGCGCGCGAACGACCTGATCTGGTCCTTCGTGGTGAACAATTATCTCCTGGGCAAGGAGCCCTTTCCGTTCGACCTGCTCTATTGGAACTCCGACTCCACGCGCATGCCCGCCGCCATGCACAGCTTCTATCTCCGCAACATGTACCAGGAGAACAAGCTGGTCGTGCCCCGCGGCATCACGCTCGCGGGCGTCCCGATCGACGTGTCGACGATTTCGACGCCGAGCTTCCTGCTGTCCACCCGCGAGGACCACATCGCGCCCTGGAAATCGACTTACGCGGCGACGCAGCTCTACCGTGGCCCCGTCAAGTTCGTGCTGGCGGCCTCCGGCCACATCGCGGGCGTGGTGAACCCGCCCGGCCGAAGCAAGTACGGCCACTGGGAGAACGCGAAGAATCCGCCGACCCCGGACGCATGGCTCGCGACGGCCAAGCAGCATCCGGATTCATGGTGGCCCGTGTGGAATAAATGGATCGGCAAATACGCGGGTGGCGAAGTGCCCGCGCGCAAGCCCGGCGACGGCAAGCTCAAGACCATCGAAAGCGCGCCGGGCTCCTACGTGCTGGTGAAGGCGAGCTGATTGCGCAGAGTAGATGTCCGGCAATGTATCGACACATCGCTCCGATTGACGCTTTGCTCAAGGGCCTGTAGGGTCGCGCCTTCATGCGACCGCTCAACGTATTCATGACCCTCACCTGTTGGTGCCGAAAGCATTTGCTTTCGGGACCTGAGGGGTATTGCGCGCGCTGAGTCTCGTGTAGCAGCCAAACCATCTCGAAGGCCCCGCCGGATCTGTCGGGGCCTTTCGCATTTTCAACGCCCCACATGAGCCGGCCGGGCCTGCGCTAGAAGCCGGAGGAGCGTTATGAGCAGCCTAGGACCGGATGGCACTTTCCTGGACGAGCCGGCAACCGGCCGCGCCCAGGCATCGACCTGCCCGCTGCGGGAAGCGGCCACCGACGAGTCCGCGGCGCCGCTGTGGACGGTGTTCCGCGACCGCTATACGCGCGCGCGGGAGCGCCGACAGCGTGACGGTGGCCATTTGGACATTTGATGACAGCGAAGTCGCTCGTCCCTGCCCTCATTGTGACGGCTGGCCACTCAGGTTCCGCACGCCCGCTTCGCAACGGGCGGCGATCGTGTCCCAAGCGGCGCGCTCGCCCAGAACATCCGCGAAGCTCAGCGGCTCCCCGACGCGCAGCTGCAAGCGGACGAAGCGCGGCCAACGTCGATGGGGCGGCAGCGCGGCAAATGCGCCCTGGAGAAAGCAAGGCACCACTTGCACCATCGTGCCTGCCACGAGCGCGCCAATGCCCGGCTTGAAATGGGCCATGTCGCCGGTGCGGCTGCGCGTCCCCTCGGGAAACAGGATGTAAACCAGCCGCTCTTCGATCAGCCTTGCTCGCAGCATGGCGAGATCGGCGGGCTTGGTTGCCTTGCGACGAAGCGGCAGCGCGTTAAGGAGCAGCGCCGCGAAGGCCGAGCTCGCGAAGGACGTGAAGAACGTGTCGTCCGCGGCGATCGGATGAATGCGATCCACCAGCCGGGCCGGCATCGCCGCCGCTAGGGTTAGAGCGTCGAGATGACTCGAATGGTTGGCGATCAGCACGAAGGGTGGTTCGGGCAGGTGCTCGAGACCGGTGATCGTCAGTCGATGGAATAGACCAAGATAGGCACGCACCAGCTGGCGCCAGCACCAGTGCGTGGCGGTCGCCGCGAAGCCGAGCTCGCGCGTGAGGCTCGCCAACCGCTGCCGCAGGCTCAATCCGAAATCGCGCGCGGGCTTGAGCTGCCATTCCATCAGAACCAGACCCGCGTCGGCTGGTCGAGTCCGAAACCGACGAAATAGCCGATGTAATGGAAAACCGAGGGAGCCACGAGCAGCAGGCTGTTGAAGCGCTCGAGCACGCCGCCGTGGCCGGGGATGGCCACGCCCATGTCCTTGATCCCGATGTCGCGCTTGATCGAGGACAGCATGAGATCGCCGAGCTGGCCCGCGACGCTCACGATCGCGCCGAGACCGATCAGAAGCACCAGGTGATCGAGCGGCGTGCCGACGAAAATCGGCCGCGCGAGCGTCGCAACCAGCGCAGTTGTCAGGATCAACGCGCCCACGGAGCCGGAGATCGTCTTGTTGGGGCTCGTGCGCAGCAATAGCTTCGGGCCGCCGGTAGTGTATCAGTTTGACGCCCGATCGGTGAGGGCCGCGATTTCCTCGTAAGTCCAAATGTGATCGGCGATCCCGGCTTGCATCGCGGGCGTCACTCTCAG